>Ga0209506_1000004_pt1 | contig 306915 bp, 237 predicted proteins | sample AD_JPNHG2_MetaG_FD_184409 | JGI IMG/M metagenome (GOLD analysis project Ga0209506, IMG submission 184409) | Active sludge microbial communities of municipal wastewater-treating anaerobic digesters from Japan - AD_JPNHG2_MetaG (SPAdes) (version 2) | ecosystem: Engineered > Bioreactor >...
CATTTCAAAGGATCTGATAGCCCTGAACCTGCGAACCATTACCAACCTGATGGGCGAAATCACCGGACAAATCACGACAGAAGAAGTCCTTGAGAACGTGTTCAGCAGGTTTTGTATAGGGAAGTAAAGCTAGTCCCCAGCTATCAGTGGTTTTTGAGTACTTAAAAGTTAATATTTCCATTTATTTATGCTCAGATTATTTTATTTTACCTGCTTTTTGTAATGATGTTTAAAATAACCACATTGATGTTTACAAATTAATTATTTAGGTTTATTTCAATTTTTCCTGTTAACATTAAATTTGCTCTTTTACGTCAAGGCAAAATTCTGAACATGACTTTTGGTTGTGATATAAGTAAGTTGTGGATTCCCGGAAGAATTTTGATCCCTGAATGGCAGCAAGCCCTGAGGCGGATTCGACTCACCGGGTTAGAATTGAACTTAGGAGTTGTATTGCAACAAAATAACGGCTTTTAATGATGGAAAAGGTTTATTAGCAGTTCAATGATATGGAGTGGAAAGAAAAATATAGTTTGCTGAAAGATGCTTTATCTCAGGCTATTAATGAAGCAAAAAGAATATATGACCCTTTAAAAATGGATAAATGACCTCAAAACTCTTCAATAATTATAATGAAAAAAGCCTGTTTGATAAATTCACAGGGATCATTGAGGAAATGAAAAGCCTTTATGCTTTTCAGGCTGTAATAGGTTATTTCAGGTCTTCAGGTTATTTTGCCTTGCAACCATATTTAAAAAATGTCCCGGTGGTGAAAATCCTGGTAGGGATAAATGTGGATCAAATGTTTGCCGAAGCACAGCGAAAAGCTATGCTTTTCTTTGGTGATGAAAACAAGACAAAAGAAGAATTTCTAAAATGGTTTATTCAGGATATAAAGGAAGCATATTATTCTGCTGAGGTTGAAAATGGGATTTTACAATTTGTAAACGATTTAATTGATGGTAAAATCGAAGTCAGGGCACATCAAACAAAAACGATTCACGCAAAATTCTATCTTTTCCTGCCAAAAGAGCATACTGAAAATTCCGATGGATGGGTGATAATGGGGTCATCAAACCTGACCGAAGCCGGATTAGGCATTAAAAAAGCACCTAATTATGAGCTGAACATAGCTTTGAAGGATTTTGATGAGGTTAATTTTGCCAAAACTGAATTTGAAAATCTCTGGAAGGAATCTGTTCCTATTTTACCTGTCGATATTGATAAATTCAGACAAAAAACACATATTGGTCAGACCTATACTCCTTTTGAACTTTATATTAAGTTCCTGATTGAATATTTTGGGAATAACATAGATTATGACCCTGACACTGTGGGAGATCTTCCAAAGGCATTTAAAAAGCTAAGTTATCAGATTGATGCAGTCAATCAGGGATTCAATATGCTTCTTGAACACAATGGGTTTTTTCTTGCTGACGTGGTAGGTTTGGGGAAAACGGTTGTTGCTGCTATGATTGCCAAACGATTTATTATTGCCAATGGTTCCCTGAATACCAAAATACTTGTTGTTTACCCTCCGGCAGTTGAAAAAAACTGGAAATCGACCTTCCGGTCATTTGGAATTGACAAACATACCAAGTTCATCACAAATGGGCGTCTGGATAAAATCATTGAAGGGGATTTAAATTACTGGCCTAAGGAGGATTATGATCTGATTCTTGTTGATGAGGCTCATAGATATAGAAACCACACCTCTCAGGCATTTTCTGCATTGCAAAGGATATGTAAGGCTGAAAGGGTCAACGAAGGTCTTGTCAAGGGCAAGAGAAAAAAAGTGATTTTGATTTCAGCTACACCTCTGAATAACCGCCCTCAGGATTTATATTATCAATTATTATTGTTTCAGGACGGAAGAAGAAGCACTTTGCCTGAAACTAATCTGCAAAGCTTTTTTGGGCCTATTATTCAGGAGTATAAAGAAATAATAAGAAGTGAACATCCCAACCTGGATCGCATCCGTGAGTTATACAAAATAATACGTGAAAGGGTCATCCAGCCAATTACCATCAGGAGAACCCGGATTGACCTGAAAAACTATCCCGAATATCTTAAAGATATTACCGATCAGGGAATTGTTTTTCCTGAGATTGCACCTCCAAAAGCACGTATCTATCAGTTGGATGAAAAACTGAATAAATTGTTTTATCATACCATATTTTATCTGACTGATGAAGATAAAATAAATTATTATCGCTATCAGGCCATTCGTTATCTGAAACCTGAACTTCAGGAATACTATTATGAAAAAGCAGTTCTGGTTTCCAAATCTCTGGCGGCCATTATGAAAACCTTAATGGTTAAAAGACTGGAAAGTAGTTTTAACGCTTTTCGAATTTCCCTCCATCACCTGTTAATGGCATCCCGGAGAATGATTTCCATGTTTGAAAATGGCAAAGTGTTTATAGCTCCCGATCTGAATATCAATGATTTGATGGAAAAAGGGTTTACAATGGAACAGATTGAGGAAATGATAATGGAAATGAATGCGGAGAATCCCCGCAACAATTTGTTTTCACCTGATGATTTCGATCCTGCCTTGCTTGCCGGCTTAAAAAAAGATGTTCATTTACTGACTGAACTTGAAAAAGAATGGGAAAGAATTGAAAGTGATCCCAAGCTTGATAATTTTTTACTCCTTTTAAAAGAAGAACTTTTCAGAGTAAATATTAATCCCACAGGCAAACTGGTGATATTTACTGAAAGTATTGATACAGCAAACTATTTATACGAAAAGTTATCGGAAAAAAATTACGGCCCGATACTGTCCGTTTCGTCTGAAAACAGAAACAGAATTTTTGAAACCATTCGGGAAAACTTTGATGCCAACTTTGAAGGGGAACAAAAAGATGATTACCGGATACTTCTCACAACTGATATTTTGGCAGAAGGAATAAATCTTCACAGAGCCAATGTTATTGTAAATTATGATACTCCCTGGAATGCAACCAGATTGATGCAACGTATTGGAAGGGTTAACAGGATTGGAAGCGTGGCTGAGGTTATCTATAATTATAGTTTTTATCCTTCAAAACAGGGTGACGAGGAAATCCGATTGTATAACAATGCTTTGGTAAAACTTCAGGGTTTTCATTCTGCGTTTGGAGAGGATGCTCAGATTTATACACATGAAGAATTAGTTGAACAATTTGAATTATTTAAACAAGGCGTACCAGGTGATGAAGACAAACGCTTGTATTTCCTTAGGTTTATCAGGGAATTTAAAGATTCTAATCCAAAGGAATTTAAAAGACTTAAGAGTCTTCCCAGAAAAGCACGTGTTGCCAGGTCTGCTAAAGAATCAAAAAAGACCCAATGGAAAGGGCACACAATAGTATTCCTCAAGTCTCCCTATAAAATGGAATTTTATTCTGTTGATACCACTAACAAGGTTTCATCACTGACTTTCCTCGAAGCAGCAGAAATATTGGAGGCTAAATCAACAGAAGCACCATATCCTTTGCCTGAAAGTCATTTTATTCAGGTTCAGGGTGCATTATCCGAATTTGAAAAAGATTTTCTGAGTTCGGGCACTGAGACAGCAGTTTCCAGTGAAAAATCATCCGGTATTTCTATGCAGGCCAATAAATTTCTGCGTGACGTTAAGTCAATTACCCAGCGTGTCGAGGTTAAACAAGCCTGTGACAGCCTTAAAAATTTTATCGAAGCAGGTGTTTATACTCCTTTACCTAATGAAATAAGGAAAATCAGGCTTGGCTTTGATAAAAAACAGTTTACTTTTGCTCAGGCTGAAAAAATGATTTTGTTAATAGCCGGCAGGTATGATGTGTTTAAGGAGGGAGATGATTCAGATGAACCTGCTCCGGTAACTCTTCAGGCCAACATTGAACCTGAAATTGTCATTTCTGAAACCTTTATTAAATGATTTTCTTCTGCAATGAATGATATTGAGTTAATCAGTTTATTAGAGCAACTTCTGAAAGAACCAGATGAGCAAACATGGCTGGAATTTAAAACTAATGTAGCTGAAAGGGGCGCCAGTGTTACTCCTTCAGGTATAGGAGAGTATATTTCCGCTTTATCAAATGGTGCCTGTATTAATAATAAGGATTTTGGATACCTCGTTTTAGGTGTGGAAGATAAAACGCACAGGATAGTGGGTACCAATCTGAAACCAAAAGATTTCAAAATTGGGAATCAGGATTTTGAATTGTGGCTTCGAACCATGCTCTATCCTAAGATTAGCTTCGAAATATTTGAATTGCTTTTCAATAATAAACCGATTGTTGTTTTCAGAATTCCTGCTGCTAAATCTGAACCGGTTAATTTTCAAAAAAAACCTTTTATTAGAATCAACAGCCAGAAAACCGATCTTAGAAATTATCCTGATTATGTTCGTCAGATTTATAACTCTCAGGAAGATTGGAGTGCGAAAATTGTTGAACAGGCATCTATCCGCGACCTGGATGAAGAAGCATTAATAGTTGCAAGAAAGCATTTCAAAGACAGAAATGCAAATGAAACCTTCTGTAATGATATTGATAACTGGGATACTGACTCTTTTCTTGATAAAGCAAAGGTTACCATTAATGGCAAAATTACCAATACAGCATTAATATTGTTGGGCAAACCCGAATCATCACATTTCCTTTTACCTTCATTTGCTGAAATAACTTGGAAACTGGATACCAATGAAAAAGCGTATGAACATTTTGGGCCGCCTTTTCTTTTGAACACGACCAGGGTCTATCAACGAATCAGAAATTATCAGTATAAATTTTTTCCCGACAACCAGCTTTTATCTGTTATGGTCAATAAATATGAAGCGAGAGTTATTCTGGAAGCCTTGCACAATGCCATTGCCCACCAGGATTATTCCAGAAATGCCAGAATCATTGTAACGGAGAAATCAGGTAAAGTGATTTTTCAAAATGCCGGTTCTTTTTTTTCAGGGTCTCCTGACGAGTATTTTTTCGGGGATAAAACTCCCGATAAATACCGCAATCCCTGGCTTGCCAAAGCGATGGTGAATCTGGGAATGATTGATACAATGGGCTATGGCATTCATTCTATGATCATTGAGCAAAGAAAAAGGTATTTCCCCTTACCTGATTATTCAAAATCCAATTCAGACAACGTAATTTTAGAGATATTCGGTCAGGAAATTGACATCAATTATTCAAAACTTTTGATTGAAAATACAAACCTTGACCTCAGAACTGTGATTTTATTAGACCGTGTTCAAAAGAAATTACCTATTACGGATGAAGCTGCTGCAATGCTTCGTAAACTTAATCTCATTGAAGGAAGAAAACCGAATTATTTCGTTTCTCTCAAAGTAGCTTCTGTTACAGGAAAAAAGGCTGCTTATACCAGAAATAAAGCCTTTGATAAAGCTTATTATGTGGATTTGATTTTAAAAGCAATCAGTCATCATAAATCAGTGTCCAGAAAAGATATCAATGAATTATTGTTTGATAAGTTGCCGGATGTTTATTCTGACAGGCAAAAAGTTGTCAGGATTAACAATCTGATAGCTGAGCTTAGCAGAAAAAAAATAATTATTAATTTAGGCAGTGACCCGAAACCAAAATGGGTATTAAATGAAAAGAACTGATAGAGATTTTATTAGTGATTCGATGAGAGTTTCAGGCAATATTCATCTGAAACCTGCACTGATTAGCTCTGATCGTGTTTTTTTCTCTGACTTTATTAGAAAACTTATTAGTGATTTTATTAGAGTTTTTATTAGAGTTCATGCCGGGAAAATTAGTAGTGTTCAACAAAGGTTTTATGAATTTTGAAATGAAAAACCCAGGTGCAATTACAGCAAGGAGTCAGGCAAAGAAGAAACCTGTGAGCTTACAGATTGGTTTCATCAACATTGCTTCTAACCATCAGATACCTGAGAAAAAGAACAAACTGATTGAATGGTCTGCTTTTCCTGAAAAAAATATTGATACCGAATAAAATGCCGGAAAATGGATAAAAACCAGCTTAGAAAAATTTTTGAATCACCTTTCATTACGGAAAACTGGTACAAGGTAATGAAAGATGTTTTCAGGGTAAAAGTAATCCATCAGCAGCCTGTTCAGTTGTTGCTTCCTTCAAATGATTTGGCATTGAATGCTTATGAACTTGGGCACTCCACAACAACTGATGATCGTGTAATTGGATTTTACCAGGTAAATCTGAGCTCAAAACCATGGATTGAAATGAACAGGGTGGGATTAAGGTCTTTGCTTCGCAACGTTTATAAGAATGATGTGGATGGCGCCCTGATCGTTTTTGTGCAGGATCAGAAATGGAGGTTTTCTTTTGTTTCTGAAATCAGGGAACGTGATGAATTTGGTGAAATAACAGTTACTGAAACCGAACCTAAAAGATATACTTACCTGATGGGTGCCGGAGAAGTTTGCCGTACTGCTACCGACCGGTTTGATTTGTTGCAGCAGAATCCCATTGCTCTTTCCGACATTAAAGATGCATTTTCAGTTGAAAAGCTATCCAAAGAGTTCTTTGATGAATACAAAAAGCAATACGATGTGTTTTGCAATTTTATGATTTCCAAACCCAATATTCGTCAGGCAATTTTTAATGGGGACGAAAAAGCTATACGCGATTTCAATAAAAAACTATTAGGCCGTATTGTATTTCTTTATTTCATTCAGAAAAAAGGATGGATGGGTGTTCCGGTCGGAAGTAAGTGGGGGCAGGGTGATTTAAATTTCCTGTCTAATTTATTTAACCAGTACATAAATCCCGAATTGTTTTACAATGATATACTCACAAGATTGTTTTTCGATACACTAAATACCAAACGAAAAGATGACATTATTGAACTGGTAAAAGGTCATCCCTGCCGCATCCCATATTTGAATGGTGGTTTATTTGAGGAAGACAATAAGAAACACCGCAACATTATCCTGAATGCACAACTTTTCAGAAACCTTTTCGACTTTTTCAACCAATACAACTTTACCATTTACGAAGATGATCCCAACGACCAGACAGTAGCAGTCGATCCCGAAATGTTGGGGCATATCTTTGAAAACCTTTTGGAAGATAACAAAGACAAAGGGGCTTTCTATACACCAAAGGAAATTGTTCATTATATGTGCCAGGAAAGCCTGATCGAATACCTCACTACCTGGTTCGAAAATAAAGGCTATGAGGTAACAGGATATATTGGCTTTGACAAACCCAACCAACCACAATTATTTAGTCCGAACGAAGGAAGAAAAGGTCAGTTAGTGTTGGAAATACCAATGAAAAACGAAAGCAAAGCAATTGACCGTTCTTTAATTGAAAAATTACTGAAAAAAACATTAAATGATGCTGATAAAAAACTAATAAAGCAGCATTCATCAGAATTTCATAAGGCATTGGATAGTGTGAAAATATGCGACCCTGCCATTGGTTCCGGTGCTTTCCCTATGGGCTTGTTGCAGGAAATTTTCAATGCTAAGCAAACTCTTTGGCATTTTGAACACGGCAACCTCAAAGACTTCCCTGCCTCTGAGGTAAAACTCAACATCATTCAAAACAGCATTTACGGAGTGGACATTGAAAAAGGAGCAGTGGACATTGCCAGGCTTCGTTTCTGGCTAAGTTTGGTAGTGGATGAGGAAGAACCAAAAGCCTTGCCCAACCTTGATTACAAAATTGTGGTGGGCAATAGTCTGGTAAGCAAATTGGGCGATGACATTATTGATATTGACTGGAATCTGAATGACACCTCCCACGGTTTATTTGGTGATGAGTTGGCAAAACGAAAAGGTGAGTTACTCAAAAAAATAAGTCAGGAACAAAAAGAATTTTTCAACCCCGATAGAGATAAACATAAGCTGGTAATAGAAATCCGCAACCTCAAAATTGACCTTCTCATCAATCAATTGGAACTGATGATTAAAACCACACAACAGGAATCTGAGCCTAAGTCAATCAACTATAAAGACAAAAAGAAATATGTTATCGCTACCGAACTCTATCATAAAACACTTGGTTGGAAAGAAAGCATCAATAAACTTAAAAAGTTAAAAGAACAACCCGATAAACTGCTTTATTTCTTTGATTGGAAATTGGATTTCCCCGAAGTGCTGAATGATTTTATTACTACCAATGCTGGCTTTGATATTGTGATTGGTAATCCGCCTTACATTCAATTGCAGAAGGATGGAGGCAGATTGGCTATGGAACTGGAAAAGCAAGACTACCAAACCTTTACCCGTACAGGCGATATATACGCCCTGTTTTACGAAAAAGGAATGCAACTGCTCAAACAACAAGGCATATTGGTCTTTATTACTTCCAACAAATGGATGCGGGCAGGATATGGTGAAAAACTGCGTAGCTATTTCTCCCAATACAACCCTTTGGTTTTGATTGACTTAGGTGCCGGGGTCTTTGAAAGTGCCACTGTGGATACCAATATCCTTGTCATTCAAAAAGCTCAAAACCAAAACCACTGCCTGGCCGCTGATTTATCCCGTACCAGAAACTTCAATTTGGAAAACCTTCCCTGGATGACCCTCAAAAATCTGGGTAAAGATACCTGGACCATAACCTCCGATTTAGAGCAACGCATCAAAGCCAAAATTGAAGCCAAAGGAAAACCACTCAAAGAATGGGATATACAAATCAACTATGGCATTAAAACAGGTTACAACGAAGCCTTTATTATAGATGGCAAAAAGAAAGATGAACTCATAGCCCAAGACCCCCGCAGTGCCGAAATCATCAAACCTATTTTGCGGGGCAGAGACATCAAACGCTACAAAGCCGAATTTGCCGATTTGTGGTTGATAAATTCACACAATGGCGTAAAGGAAAATGGAATACCAAGAATTGATGTTAAAAAAGATTACCCAGCTATTTACAAACACTTAAAGCAATATGAAGCTCAACTCATAAAAAGACAAGACAAGGGCGACCATTGGACAAATCTTCGCAATTGTGCCTATATTCAGGAATTTGAAAAAGAGAAGATTGTTTTTCAAGAAATGGTACAACAATCCTCGTTTGTTTATGACTTGGATAAAAATTATTTCTGTTTAGATACAGGAAGAATTATTACCGGCAAAAATTTGAAATTCTTGATTTCAATTTTAAATTCAAAATTCTTCTTTTTTGCTGTTAAAAATTTTTATGGAGGTGGAGGGCTTGGAGAAACAGGAGTAAGAATGAAACATTCATTTTTTGAAAATTTTGTCTTGAAGCAACTTTCCGAATCCGAGCAACAGCCCTTTGTGGAGTTGGTCAATCAGATATTAGCCTTCAAAGAGCAAGGCAAAGACACTACAGCCTTAGAGCGGCAGATAGACATATTGGTTTATCATTTATATGAGCTTACTTTTGAAGAAGCAAAAATCATTGATCCTGAATTGAGTGAAGAGGATTTTGAGAAATATAAAATTGAGAAATAATGAAAGCATTTAAAGTAACCTTTCAGCACGGCCATTTCATTGATACTGAGACCGGAAAGAGATTGATCCCGGTACAAGGGGCTGAGTACCATATTATAGCCGATTCAGAGGCATTTAAATCGGAGGATGTTAAATTAAAATTCAAAGAGCCATTAAATGCGGCTGACAAACTTGCGTGGGCAAAAAGTGAATTTGGAGAGGGTAATTTCATTAAAATCCTGGATGCAGGCTCTCCTTTGTTTTTCAGAATAGGAAACTCAAAAAAAGTGGAAGGGGATGAAAGCAGTGAGTACATTTTTACCTGTATCATCCTGGAAGACCTTTATATTTTTAAAATTAAATCCCGGCAAGGTGATAAAATGGATGATTGGCGTTTAGCTGATTGCATCTGCAGATTGGACAAATGCCTCTTGGGTGGTATGACTTTATCTGAAAAACTACAGGCACAATCTCTCTCAATGTTATTTGGATTTACGGTAATGTTCTATTTCTCCTTGCAGCGTTCCGCCAGTTGCAATGCTTTTAATACTTTTTTCCTGTATCAAGAAGGAATGAACATTTCATTTGAAGGTATCAAAAATGGCTTGTATGAATCGTTGAATCATAAAAGGGAAGAAGCTTTGAGATTATAAAAATTAATACAAATAGTTATAGTAGAGATTGAAAATCTAAAAAAACTGCACCCCTGATTATTTTTCAAATATGACTAAACTTTCAGAAATATTATCCCAACCCGAAGGCAGAAGAATTGAATTTAAGCATGAAATGCCTTTGATCTATTTCCCTAAACATCAGTACTAAATTAGTGAAAAACACTAATTTAGAAATATGTATAGAACATAGACAGCAGAAAAAAAGTGGCAATACCGGGAGATGAAGAAAAACCCGGGATAGTTAATGTCTGCCGGAAACAGGAGATTGCCGAAAAATCCTTATATTTGCATACCATATTAAAATTCCTGAATATGAAGAAAACTATCTGGATTATTTTGTTTTTATCAGTATCGTTTTTCAATTTTGCCCAGAATGCGGGGAAGAGCCTGAATTTTGACGGTTCAAATGATTATGTTTCCATTGATACCAATTTCAATATTTCAGGTGGCATGTCGGTGGAGCTTTGGTTTAAAACCACTACCTCAACACCCTCTGCACTTTTCGGGCAATCAAAACTCTTACCGACTGTAAATCCTGGTAGTTTCGTCCCGACAATTGCCATTACTTCTTCCGGTAAATTGCGGGCTGAATACTGGACAGGTGCTTTGGGTGATATTACCACCTCTTTTTCCGTGAATGATGGTAAATGGCATCATGTTGCTTTCACTACCTCTGTCGATACCCAGACATTGTATGTCGATGGGGTAAAGATAGGAAGCAGGGCCGGTTCACTCTTACAAAACTGGTGGCATTATACTCAAATCGGGACGGGTTATGACGCTGGAACCAGGTTGGGTGGAAGTGGTGCATGGCGTTATGCTGCAGCAGATATTGATGAGGTCAGGGTTTGGGACACTATTCTTCCTGAAGCAACTGTCAGGGATTGGATGTATCGATCTCTTAACCCGACTCATCCATTTTATTCTTCTTTAAGAGGCTATTATAAATTTAACGAAGGTACAGGCTCAACTTCTTATGATTCAAGTACTTATAAATTTGATGGGAGTATGAAGAATTTTGGCAGCGCGCCATGGTCTGCTTCTTATGTTCCCATGATTTCAATACCGACACTTTTTAAAAACAATACTGCGGCTGTCTGGCCGGCAAAAAGCAGTAATTCTTCTTCTGTCATGAGTATTTCATCGGGTATCAGTGGCAGCAGTTATGTCGTTTTCGGGCATAACAATAATCCATTGAACTACAATACAGTTGACAAGCCCTCATTTATTCAGAAGCGTCTTTCGCGAAGCTGGCGGGTAGAAAAAGAAGGCTCGGTTACAGCCGATTTTGTTTTTGATTACGCTTTGCTGGATACCACAGGCTTCAACTCCTATAAATTACTGATATCTTCTGATACTTCGTTCAGCAATGCCAGCATCAAAGACGGGGTAAAAACAGGTTACAAAAAAATCAAATTTTCCAATGTTACCGTTCAGGATTCATTTTATTATACCATTGGCGCCTATGATTTTCAGAAGCCAACGGTAAAACTAAAATCATTCGATAAAATTAAAGCTTTCAGGGCAGAAATCAGCGGAGAGGTGGTGGATGATGGCGGGAAATATACCATCAGGGGAATTTGCTGGTCAACGACTTCCAATCCCGATACATCGCTTTCAACCAAGATTATCAGTGGAAGTGGAAATGGTGTTTTCAAAGTGAATATCAGTAATTTATCTGCTAACACCACGTATCATGTCAGAGCCTTTGCCTATAATGCCATGGGTTTGTCATACAGCAATGATACGACTTTTACTACACCTTCAGCTACTCTTCCTTCTGTTCAGACCATTGGTTTGCTTAATCTTTATGTTGATTCAGTATTATGTGCTGCAAAAATAACCTCAGATGGCAATGACGATCTGACCCAATGCGGTTTGTGCTGGTCAGTAAATCCCAATCCAACCGTTTCCCTTTCTTCAAAAGTGATTTTGGGAAATGATACCGGTACTTATTTATCCATTATCAAAAACCTGAACAGGGGTACCAAATATTATATCCGGGCATTTGCCACCAACTCTATCGGAACCTCGTATGGGGGCGACAGCACCTTTATAACCGCAGGGCCTCCCGAAGTAGTGATAAATAATATCAACTCCATTGGCTACTATACGGCAAATGTGGAGTCAGAAATCACCAATTCGGGGCAGAAACCCATTCTGGAAAAAGGCATCTGCTGGTCAACTCAGCCAAATCCCCGCTTAAAAACAGCCGCTCATAAAGCTTTTGGATCGGGGATGGGAAAATATTCCCTCAACATGACCAACCTGAACGCCAACACATTATACTATGTCAGTGCCTATGCCATCAACATGGTGGATACCGCTTACAGCATCGATTCCACCTTTAAAACCTTAAAGACAAAACCACCAACAGTTATCACTTCCGGTATTAATAATATTACAGACAAATCGGCACTTGGAGGAGGAAATGTTACCAATGACGGAGGTGCAGAAATCCTTTACAAAGGAGTTTGCTGGAGCAAAAATGCCAATCCCGATCTGAGTTTATCTACCAAAACAATGGATGGGAAAAATCTGGGTGCTTTTACGAGTGTTATCACCGGATTATCAAAAGGTACTACCTACCATGTGCGTGCCTATGCCATCAATGCCTATGATACTGCATACGGAGGAGATACCGTATTTAAGACACTGGATGCAGCAAAAGTAATGACCGATTCTGTAACAAATATCAGTGGCAGTTCGGCTACCTGCGGTGGTACTGTAACCGATGACGGAGGAAGCTACATCCTGAGAAGAGGGGTTTGCTGGGCTGTTTTTCATGACCCGGCAATTACCAATTCGAGCTTTACGACAGATGGTTTTGGAAAAGGACATTTTACCAGCACACTCAGTTTTCTCTTACCTGCTACAACCTATTATGTCAGAGCCTATGCCATTAACTCCACTGATACTTCTTATGGAAATGAAGTCAGCTTTAAAACTCCTTCTGCACCGGTTGTTACTACTGCTGCGGTAACTTCGGTTACAGGCGTATCGGCTGTTTGCGGTGGAAATGTGGTTTCAGGGGAAAATGTCAATGCGAGAGGGGTGGTCTGGAGTAAGTATCCGAATCCGACCATTGGACTTCCGACAAAAACCAATGATGGCAGCGGACCGGGGGTGTTTTCAAGCAATATAACCAATCTGACACGAAATACGAAATATTATGTAAGAGCTTATGCCACCAACAGTATCGGCACTTCGTACGGGAATGAGCTTAGTTTTACTACTGCCGACAAAGCTACTGTCGTTACAAAAGACCCGATCATTAAAAATCACGGAGAGGTTGAGTGTGGAGGAAATGTGGTCAGTGACGGAGGGATGGAGGTTACCCGCAGAGGTGTATGCTGGGACACTCTGCCAAATCCTGTGGTAGGGCTGAATTCTACAGATGAGGGTATTGGAACGGGTAATTTTGTTTCGCTTTTGAAAGGATTAAATGTTGATACTGAGTATTTTATCAGGGCTTATGCCATTAATGGGGTTGATACGGCTTATGGTGAAGTTAAAAACTTTACAATAACTCCTCCGATTGCAGCAACCGGGACATCTGCAAATATAACTTATACAGAAGCAGATATTTACGGAACAATCAATGCACGGGGACAATGGACAGACATTCGTTTTGAATACGGGCTGACACCGGCTTATGGCAATTCATTTCCCGGAAATCCTTCCTCTTCTTCAGCCCAGACCAGTGAAAACATCAATGCACATATAACTGGTTTGACGCACAATACCACCTATCATTACCGTATCATAGCCGAAAACAATCATGGCATAAGCTATGGAGCCGACTCTGTTTTTACCACGCCATTCAACAGCAGTATTGATGGCCTGAATAATCATAATCATTTTATCATTCGGCAGGATGGAAGGCAAATCACCATCATACCGCTAAATAATTCTGATGAAAATTATACATTGACCTTGTTTGATTTGCTTGGTAATCAGCTGTTTAGTCTAAATTCTGCAGAAAAATTCAGTTTTATTCCGGATGTGCCTGAGGCACTCTATATTTTACGAATCAGCCAAAAAGATAAAACTTTTCAGTTCAAATTACTGATTGGCAATTAGCAGAGTCATGTGGTTTTATATTGATCTGATATTCAAAAGGATATTAATAGTCTTATGTCATTTTTCCTCTTTCACACGGGCAATCAGTAATACAAGTTGGGTAAAGTGAATAGTCCGGTCTGTGATGGGTGATGGGTGATGAGTAATGGGTAATGAATAATGAGATAAGTGTTCCGGATTTTTCGTGCCTGATGAAGACTGCCAATTGCATACTTTTTAATTGCCTGGTGCCTGCTTTTAGCATAAAAGGCTGAGAATGTGATGTGAAGAGGTTTTGGATGGTCAACTAATTAGACTGCTTAAAAATAATAAAACTGATTCTTAGAAAATTAAAGTCTGACTTTTCTAAACCTGATTCAGACAATATGCGTCAGTAAAAGCAATTACTGTAATTGACCCAATGAAAAATATTCAATTTTTAAAATAATTCTATGAAAAAACACTTCTATGTCTTCATATTAATAATTCCTCTGATTTTTTTATTTTCAGCCAGGGCTCAGCAATTGCCAACCATCAATGTAACTTATAAAAATAATCCATCGGATGGATACATTTTTCTGGCAAATTATGGCTCAGCCACTGCAGGAGTCAATTACCTGCTAATTCTGGATAAACAGGGAAGAATAATTTTCGCCAAGTCTTTTCCTTACACGATGAACGGCAGCTTACTCGATTTTAAAGTACTGCCCAATAATAAATATTCCTTTTTTAACTCAAAGATGAACCAGCATTACATATTAGACAAAAACTTCAACATTATCAACACGGTTAAGGCGAAAAACGGTTATTCCCCCAATAATCATGAGCTTGTCATGTCTGAGGATAATAAATATTTTATTATCGCAGATGAAACCAGAAGTATTGATATGTCAAAGATTGTTTCGGGAGGCAATACAAATGCTCAGGTTACCGGAAATGTCATTCAGGGAATAGATTCCAACGACAATTTAATCTTTGAATGGAAAATTCTGGATCATATTCCAATCACTGACCATGCAGGAGATCTGACTGCTCCGTCTTTCGATTTTGCTCATACCAATTCTCTTTTTCTGGATACTGATTCGTCCATTCTTCTGTGTAATCCTGCATTAAATGAAATTACCAAGGTCAGTCTTAAAGATGGAAGAATAATCTGGAGGTTTGGATTAAATTCAAACGGTAATCAGTTTACCTTTGTCAACGACACCCTGGGTTTTATTTTTCAGCATTCTGTCAACAGATTGCATAACGGAAATCTGACACTCTTTGATAATGGTCTTGGCCGTTATGCCCGTGCAGTTGAATATGAAATTGATGAAAATTTAAAAACAGCTAAGCTTGTTTTTCAATACAGGCACAATCCTGACGTAACTGGTCCGTCAATGGGTAGTGTTATCAGGTTACCGAATGGCAATACCTTTATCGGATGGGGCTCTGCCAATAAAATGACCGAAGTGGATACAAATGGCAACTGCGTTTTTGAGGCTACATTCCCCAACACTACCTACCGCGCATTGAAGTATGATATTCCCAATCCAATTGCCCATTTAATATCGGGCACGACTGAAGTTTGCCGGGGAGAAATTGCTACCTATACTGCAACACCATTCGCAAATAGTGCATATTCATGGAATATTACCAATGGCACCATAGTCAGCGGACAGGGAACAAATGAAGTTACTGTCAGGTGGACTACAAACGGAACAGGTGTTGTGAAATTAACCAAAGCAAATTCGCAGAATCAGAAGGATATTTTTTTAATTTATGTAAACATTCTGCCTGTTCCTGACTTAAAAATGATTGTTGAAAAAAACTGTAAAGAAGTCAGGTTCATTGATTCCACCCAAAATGTCATTAACCGCTTATGGAGTTTTGGAGATGGCGATACTTCAGTTTTACCGGAAATTAACCATTTTTATGGAGCATCCGGCTCCTTTAATGTTTCACTCAAAGTAATGAATAATTATGGCTGTTACGATTCAAATATTGTGAACCTGATAGTTCCCGACACGCCTAAAGCTGATTTCTATATTGATTCTGTTGTGTGTGTTAATCAGTATGTTACGGTAACCAACAATACATTTGATGCTGATAATTTCTATTGGAATTTCGGAAATTCTGCCACTTCGGATGTTAAAAACCCTTTGCCTTTCTTCTTTGACTCTGCCGGCATTTACCATGTTAAATTAATTGCCTCAAATTCAGGCTGTATGGATTCCATTATTCAAACAGTTACTGTTTACAGCAATCCAAAAGCTTATTTTGTATTTGATAAAATCTGTCAGGGAGTCAGATTTACGGATTCCTCTCTGAACCATCTCAATCAGGTCTGGGACCTGGGTGACGGTCAATTCTCATCATCAGGCAGGTTTGAACATCTTTATCAACTTCCCGGCAGCTATCAGGTCAAACTTAAAGTTTTTAACAGCATGGGTTGTGTGGATTCAAGTATCCGGACAATATATATTCCTGCTCCTCCCAAAGCTGATTTTAGTCTTGATTCGGTTGTTTGTGAAGGACAGAATGTACATATCTCCAACCAATCGACCAATGCAGACACTTTTTACTGGGATTTAGGAAATTCAGTGAATTCAAATCTCAAAGACCCGTTGCCATACTTTTACGATAAATCAGGAACTTTTGAAGTCAGATTAGTAGCCTCAGGATCAGACTGTTTTGATACAATGAAAAAATCAGTACAAGTGTATCCCAATCCAAAAGCAGAGTTTGGCTTCAGTGAAATATGTCATGGGGCATTGTTTTATGATTCATCATTAAACCATAACGATTTGGTCTGGGACTTTGGTGATGGCTCAACATCCACCTCTGCGATTGTCAGGCATTTCTACAATGGCCCCGGGAACTATGAAGTCAAACTGAAAGTAGTTGATCATCATGGTTGTGCAGATTCTGTCGTTCATTCTGTCATGATTCCTCCTGCACCAAAAGCTTACTTTAGTACCGATCCTGTTGTCTGTGTCAATGAGGAAATCACTATTCAAAATAATTCAGTCTTTGCCGGTTATTTCTTATGGGATTTTGGAGATACACGGACTTCTTTCCTGTCAACTCCTGAACCTTTTTCTTACAGTAAACCAGGCTCTTATAAAATAAAGCTGGTAGCATCTGACTCATTTTGTTCTGATTCATTTTTTCAAACTATTGATGTGGCTCCTGATCCCGAAGTAATATTCAATTCCTTTCAGCTATCAGATTCAAGCATTCAGTTTATTGATTTTTCAACTATCTCAAGCGGCTCTGTTATTTATTGGGTATGGAATTTTGGAGATGGTTCAACATCAGCAGAACGGAATCCGGTACATAGCTTTTCATCACCCGGTGTTTATTGGGTTGAATTATGTGTTAGTTCAGATGCAGGTTGTGTCAGTTGCGAAAAAAAATCATTTGTTTTAAAATCAAATGGAACAGAGCAGCCGGAAACAGAAAATCGGATAACAATTTTCCCAAATCCTAATCATGGTCATTTTACCGTTTCATCATCAAAAACCCCTGATTTTATACTGATAATCAACATGTTGGGAGAGGAAGTATTAAAAGTTAAACCCCAAACTGAAACTGAAATTATTGACCTGTCTGGTCAATCCAATGGTTTTTACCTGCTTAAACTAATTATTGACGGACGAGAACAAACATTCAGACTGATAAAGATGTAGCCTGATAATCCTGTAAGTCCCCTCATTTTTTTATGATTATGGATTTTGTTTCAGTCAGCATCTTTGTAGTCAGTTTTAACTGGCTTTTTCAATAATGAAATACTTACATATTACTTTAGTCATTTTCCTCTTTTTACGGCCTTTTCAAATATATCCCCAGCAATGTGGTTACGAACACCTCAATGCTTTTGTGCTGAATATTCATGCTAAAGGAAGCAATGAGAATATCAAAGGCTTAAGAATTTATCTGGTTGATGAAAATAATAAGCCGTATTTCTCAAAATTTGAGGTGATGCCACATGAGATGGGTGAAACGTGGAGAACAGAATATGACACCATGATGTTCTGGAACAATTCCGATAAAAATATCCGGCTCAAAGGCTCTTATCCGCTGAGCGGACTGAGATGTGCCGGAGCTGAAGACAATTATCTGATTATCATTCCTGAATATGAAGGATTTAAGACAAATCCCGGTCAGACTCCCTTTTATCAGGCGAGGATTGTAGATGTGGATGGGGAAGCAAACGGAGGCTTTTTCCCGACTAAAACGGTCAGATTACCTTACGGAAGGTCAATCAACCTTTGTAAAACGGATTTTGTTAATCATACCATTAGCAATAGTCCTCATCACTCCGATTTTTGCGAAGGTGGAAAAATTTACAGCCCTATTGAAATCATTCCTGACAAAGATCAGGAGCCAATGATGGAAGAATCATTCAATCGGGATGTTTTTGGTTATACGCCTGTATTTGATACGCTCAGATCGCGTTTTGGTGACGACAGCCTGTATGCGGTAAAGTCGGTGGTGGTCAGAAGCCAGCGGGAAATGAAAGTATTACAGGTGCTGGAGATTCCTGAATTGTATTTCCAGCAGGCCGCAAAAGCAGAATATCTGATAAAATTCGGAGATTTTTATAATGACAATCATTCCGGCATCAGGGATTTTTATGTTAAAACCGGCCATTACAAAGACTCCAATGGTTTGTATTACGAAAAAAAGGTATTTTTCTCCTTCAACCATCGTACAGGTTTTTTTGATTTAGATACCCTTTTAAGTAACTATTACAATGTGGAGGTTTTTGATAAGTTAAACAAAATCATCAGGAATAGTTACCAGCTCACTCCTGACACTATTTTCCAGTATTCTTACCAGTTAATTGATAAAAATTGGATTAAAGTCAATACTTACAGAACACCCCGTAAAAGGGTAGTTTATACGTCAGGTACGGAGAATTCCAATAATCCTGAGAAAAAGAAGGAAGACATCATCTGGTTGACAGGCAATGTACACCGGCTGAAAGCATTTTTCCCTTTCAATCAGGATGAAAATGTGGTAATTGTTAAGGACACTTTCAGATTTATCAATCATACGGATAAAACGCTAAAACTTGAAAAACCCTATTCTGACAATCCACGGATTTTCACTTTGAGTCAGGAGGTAAAACCAAACGACACCGGATTTGTATATTACACTGAATATCTGACCTTTCCGCAAGAATATCCGGATATTGCAGAACGCATTTTATTTCTGAACAATCCGGGATATGTGAACCAGTATTGCAAGGTTCAGTTTGTAATATCGGGTTTTAAGGCACAGCGGATTTATTCAAAAACAGGTAAAATTGAAAAGGAGTTTTATCCGCATGTTTCTGGTAAAATGTTGTATGAACTTGATTTTGATGAAAATGGCAAACACACCGCCTTTGGCCTGAAAATGAAAGACAGCGATGAAAGGCAGGGAATATGGAAATTCTGGGATGAAAAAGGAAACCTTACCTACACAACCTATTCAAAAACCATCGGAATACAGGCAGGCAACAAATATTCGGCAGAGCATCATCACTGCAGGATAGCAGTGCGGGAAAATGGCAAATGGATTCAGCCCTTCAGCTGGGAAAACAGTCAGGCAAGCTGGTGCTGCATCAAAGAAAATACAGACAGCATCCGCATTTTCACCGATTCATCTTCCAACACTATCAGAATTGATTTTTTCCAACTGAATGATGGCAGCCGTTTTCAGCTTTTTCTGATTAATCATGGCGATTTCTTCATCAGGCAAGGCTATTACAACATGGCTCTGGAACTGAGTCCTGACAAATATGCAGTGGTTTGGGATCGCTATTTTATTCATCTTGACTATGAAAATAAAATCAGCAACGATAGCCTGATGAAGCTATTGGTGGCAAAATATCCCGGAGTCAAATCTTTCAGTGTTTTTGGCAGGGCAGAGCATGATGCACTTGACCTGTCGGAGCTAAGCAACACAAAGAAGAAAGAATACCTCGACAAACTCAGCAATGAACGCTATATTCTCAAACTATCGCAGCTTTTCCGTTTTCCTCCCTACCATGCTTACACCTACTCCGATGGACAGCTTACGCTCACCATCAACCATTACATGAAAAACGATGATATTTACAAAATAGTCAACCAATTTGGTTTCGGACTTGCCTCCCCTGTCCCGATGGCTGGCGGAAGCTGGACAGTCCGTTACCTGCCTAAACTTCTCGATAAAACCTTCTTTGAAAACTTCAACAAGCTTTGCAGCGACCCGAATGTAATGATGGGAAGTGTGAGTACGTTTGGGGTGATGGAGGCGGAAGGTGATTGAATTTTAAATCAAAGCTAACGTCATTTTTTGGCATTACCCATAATTACTTTTGCGTATTATTAAAGATAAGCTGACAGTAATGTTTTTGCCTCCAACTAACTGGAAAAAATTGAAAAGCTGTTCAGAACTTTAAATTTTAAAACATGAAAAAAACAAAAATAAAAAAGGACATGAAAATGCAAGGATTAGGACAAAGATTTACCATTTATTTGCCGGAAAATAGGACTGATTTAAGTTGCCTACAAAGTCTTTTAGGGCATTCCGGTTCATAAACCACTGAAATTTACACATATAACAACAAAAGATAGGAGAAAATAATTAGGCCTTTGTTCATTTGGCAGTATGAAAAATATTATTAATTTTGCCACAAGAATTTAAGTAAAAATAATTTTTATGGAGGAGGCATATTCAAGTAAAGTAAAAATATACGCAATATTGCGTATATCCAATAGTTATAGCCAATGCAATCAAAAAAAGAAATACTAACTTATAAAGACCGAGAAATGAAAAACAGAAATATACAAGTAAAATTAAAAGACCTTAAAAGACCGAAAACAAAAATATATCAGAGCATTTTTATTGATTTAAAACTCTTTAACTTAAAATATTATGAAAACAAAACTTAAATTTCTTTTTATTGCTGTAGGAAGTTTTATTATCTCGATTATTTTTACTTTCTGCAATTGTGATGAAAATAATCCCAGTGGTTATCCCAAAACCCTGATTTATCCTCTGTCAAATGATACTTTACTATTTCCATACTCAGGAACTGATACATTAGTTTTTCTTATTGAAAAAGATTCTTTAATTGACACTGCTGTTTTTATTGGACAGGGTAAGATTTACTTTAATGAACACATTGAAGAACAATTTGATGGGTTCGGTCAAATATCGGTATTAGGTGCTGCGTATAAAATTGATTTTAAAAATCCTGAAACTAATGAAAATTTTGAATTTAAAATTGCTGGACGCGAGGGGACTTTAATATTTTCTTATGAAGTTAATAAAATATTGTTTTGGGATGTAACTTGGATTGTCGATAATAACACATATGGTGGTTATGTTGGTACTTCAGAATTTTACGGAAGAAAATTCTATAAAGTCATCTATATTACTGGAGAAAATATAGAAAATTCAAAACTGTACTTAAACTCAATAAATGGGTTGATATTTATAGAATTTAATCCTAATTCACATTGGACACTGATTAACTAAAAAAAATAATTACTATGAAAAATTTAATTTTATCTCTTATGTTTTTGGTTTTATTACCAAATACTGTTTTCACTCAATCAAAAGGTCAAGAAGCTGCCAACTATGGCCAATATGATGAGGGTGAAAATGGAAATTTAACAAATAAACAATTTCCATACACAACTTTTCGGACGAATATCAATAGTTATGATATAGTAACTGACCTAGAAAGAATAAGACTTTTAATTTTAAATGATCCTGAAAGTAAAGGTTATCGTTCAGTTTATTCAGGAATCTACTCATCCGGTTCAACAACACAACCAGCAGGAGGACATCCTGGAGGAGTAAGTGATGCAGCAAAAGCAGCTAAGAATGCAGCATTCGTATTTTCACCGATTCATCTTCCAACACTATCAGAATTGATTTTTTCCAACTGAATGATGGCAGTCGTTTTCAGCTTTTTCTGATTAATCATGGCGATTTCTACATCAGGCAAGGCTATTACAACATGGCTCTGGAACTGAGTCCTGATAAATATGCAGTGGTTTGGGACCGCTATTTTATTCACCTTGACTATGAAAATAAAATCAGCAACGATAGCCTCATGAAGCTATTGGTGGCAAAATATCCCGGAGTCAAATCTTTCAGTGTTTTTGGCAGGGCAGAGCACGATGCACTTGATCTTTCTGAATTAAGCAGCACAAAGAGAAAAGAATACCTTGAAAAACTCAGCAATGATCGCTATATTCTCAAACTCTCGCAGCTTTTCCGTTTTCCTCCCTACCATGCTTACACCTACTCCGATGGACAGCTTACGCTCACCATCAACCATTACATGAAAAACGATGATATTTACAAAATAGTCAACCAATTTGGTTTCGGACTTGCCTCCCCTGTCCCGATGGCTGGCGGAAGCTGGACAGTCCGTTACCTGCCTAAACTTCTCGATAAAACCTTTTTTGAAAACTTCAACAAGCTTTGCAGCGACCCGAATGTGATGATGGGTAGTGTGAGTACGTTTGGGGTGATGGAGGCGGAAGGTGATTGAATTTTAAATCAAAGCTAACGTCATTTTTTGGTATTACCCATAATTACTTTTGCGTATTATTAAAGACAAGCTGCCAGTAATGTTTTTGCCCCAAATTAACTGGACAAAAATTGAATAGCTATTCAGAACTGTAAATTTTAAAACATGAAAAAAACAGATATAAAAAAAGACATGAATAGGCAAACATTAAGACAAAGATTTACCATTTATTTGCCGGAAAATAGGACTGATTCAAGTTATATACAAAGTCTTTTAGGGCTTCCCAGCTCAAAAACCACTGAAATTTACACACATATAAGCACAAAAGGTATGGAGAAAATAATTAGGCCTTTGTTCATTTGGCAGTATGAAAAATATTATTAATTTTGCCATCAAAATGTAAGTAAACATAATTTTTATGGAGGAGGCATATTCAAGTAAAGTAAAAATATGCGAAATGTTGCGTATATCCAATCGTTATCGCCAAATGTAGGAAACAGACACCGACAGACTGAAAATTAAAAAGTAAACCATTGTGAAAGGACTGAAAGAAGAAATATTGAAAAGACCAAAGAGCCGACACTCAAGCCGATCCTATGTTTTTTATTTTTTTGCTACCGCACATTTTTTAAAACAACTTCCTACCCACATTGCAAATCTCGATTATATCGGGACCAAATCCCCACTAGCAAACGCTAAAATCAAATCTTTGTCAAAGAGTGCAATTTTGTCAACCCACAAGATTTTTGTATCTTTGCTTGCTCTATAATAAACTGAATATTAATGAATTGGGATAAAATAAAAATACAAAATAAAGATGGCGAAGTCATTGAGGCGCAAGCCCCAATTATTATTTCAGCCAGTCGTTCTACTGATATTCCAGCATTTTATTCCGATTGGTTTATTAAACGCTTAGAAGAAGGGTATGTCAAATGGAAAAATCCATTTAATGGTGTTCCCTTATATGTTACCTTCAAGAAAGCCCGTCTTTTTGTATTTTGGAGTAAAAATCCAAAACCAATGCTGAAATACTTGGGTTTTTTAAATGAAAGAAAATACAACTATTATTTTCAATTTACACTCAACGATTATGACAAGGAGAAACTCGAACCTCGTGTACCAAATGTTCAGTCAAGAATAGAAACATTTCAACAATTGTCAGAACGTATAGGTAAAGAAAAGGTAATATGGCGCTTTGACCCTTTAATTCTAACGGATACAATCGGTGTTGATGAATTATTGAGAAAAGTGGAAAATATTGGAAATCAATTAAGAAACCATACAGAAAAATTAGTGTTTAGTTTTGCAGATATAAAGATTTACAAAAAGGTTCAAAATAATTTACGCAACAATTCTATTCTCCACCAAGAATTTAATGAACGAACAATGAATGAGTTTGCTTTAGGATTACAATCACTAAACAAAAATTGGAATTTTGAATTAGCCACTTGTGCAGAACAGATTCCTTTAGAAAAATATGGGATAAAACATAACAAATGCGTAGATGATGATTTAATGATTAAATTATTTTCACAAGATAAAGTATTAATGGATTTTCTTGGGGTTAAAATAGCTCCAGCTGATATCTTTAATGTTTCGCCTTCAATTACAAAAACCAGAGATAATAAGGACAAAGGACAAAGACAATTTTGTGGTTGTATTATTAGCAAGGACATTGGTGAATACAACACTTGCCCTCATTTGTGTGAGTATTGCTACGCAAATACTTCTAAAGAATTAGCTCTAAAAAACTGGAAACTACATAAACAAAATCCAAATAACGAAACTATCAAATAATTATGGCAGGATATTATTTCAGGTTACCACAAATTATACAATTAACAGAACCTCAGCAAACTGCTTTATACGAACTTAAACAAATTGCATTATCAGGTGGACCTGGCACAGGAAAAAGTGTAGTGTCTTTATGGAGACATATCAACAATTTGAGAAATAAGAAAAACAGTTTATTGCTAACTTATACAACAACTCTAAAAATGTATTTTATTGGTGCTTGTAGAAATGAAGCTATAAAATCTGATATAGAGTACGATGTTAAGATAGCTTTTCAAAATGCACCGAGAAATATTAAAACCTCTCAGAGCGGAATGCCAAATAAAATAGATAACCTATATGAAGTAATAATTGATGAAGCACAAGATTTGCCAAAAAATTATTACGAAAGGTTAAAGCAAATCATTTCAAAAGTCTCGTATGGTGCTGATAAATCTCAAACATTATATCCAGAACAATCTTCAGACCCAGAAGAATTAAAAAAAATTTTCCCTGAAAATGAAGACTATCCACTTGATGAAAATTTTAGGAGTACTCAAAGAATTATGAAACTTGCAAAGGCTATTTTCCCTGACGCTTATATACCTCAAAGTACAATCGATAAATTAGCCAATAATGTCGGAGAGCTTCCTGTTATTTTGATTTCAGAAAGTAATTGGAATCAAGTCACAAGTAAGTTTGAATTATCAAATAAAAAACAGGATAATGCAATAATTAGTATTGTTAAGCAATTTAGTACAGCTGCGACAAATAATATTGCAATACTTGCTCCTTGGAAGAAAAATGTAAAATATTTTGATGAATTGCTAAAAAGTAATGGTTTTTCAGATTATAGCGTATATTATGAAGATGAAATTGACTTTCCAAATGGTGCCGAAGAAATAAAAAATATACACATTACAACTTTTAAATCAGCAAAAGGATTAGAATTTGATGTGGTAATTATACCTAATTTTGATAGCATTTCACGAATAGATGCAAATATTGTTATCGAGGGAATTACGGAAGAAAATAAAGAAGAATTAAAAAATGCTTTTGAAACTTTTGGCATTCATAAGCATATTCCCGAGAAAAAGCGTACTATTAATTTACAAACAAAGGAATCAATCATTGATGATATTAGGAAAAAAGTTGAAGCGATTAATGGAATTAAAATGAGAGTGGATATGACTTGGAAAGATTTATATGTAGGAGTTACAAGGGCAAGAAGTAATCTTTATTTAATTACAAGTCAAGCAATGCCACAATTTAATTCACTTGTAGAACAATCAAAATTAGATTAAAATGGAAACTAAATATTTTTTGCCAATAAACTCTACCTCCCTTGCTCATTACTTTGGAGGTGCTTGTATTAAGCCTGGTAAGTACTTTGAAAATAAACCGGAAGATTTACAAGATAAATTCAACGAGTTTTTGTTGATAACAACACATTTTGGCACTCAGCAAACAGATTGTTGTTTAGAACTTGTTTTTACCAAACAAGAAACAGAAGATTTGATTGACTTAAAAAGTGGCTGGTTTCTTTACGAAAAACCATTACCAATTACTCGAATAAAAAAAATATATTTTTCAGAAGTGGAACGCAAGGAACAAACCATTACAAATATCAATATGAGTACTGCATTTGTTCCAAATGAACTAATTGAAGTGGTAAAAGGGTTTGATAATCCTATAATAGACAATATTGAAAAGCCAAAAGATATTTATATCAACTCATATACTGATAAATTAAAGACTTTTGATAGCTTTTTAGGCGGGCTTGCCTTAATGCGTTTAGCTGGCGAAGACTACATGAATTACTCTGAAAATTATTTTGCTACTCTTTCCTTTTTCAATGAAAACATTCAAAAAGATTTAGAATACTCAAAAATCAATATTGACACACGTTATCAAGGTGCATTTACTGGTAAAAATGGTTTTGACAAAGTTATACCGTATTTACGAAAAACAATTGATGAGAATGATGTTAATATTATTGCCCAAGAAGAAAAACAGCTAATAAAAAAAGACAAGATTACAAGAATAATTGATTTAAATAGTTTGGACAAATGGACATATACCATTGCTGTTCTTAATTCTTATGGTGTTGGAAATGAATCAAAGAAAAAGAAAATAGATGAATTAATTCTGTCAAATTTTAAATCCGATATCAAAATCGGGAAATCAGAAGGAATTGCATTGTGTTATGGTATTAACAGAGGTTATTCTGTTTTCTCAAATAAATACAACTTAGGTAAAACTGAAAAAGTTGTAAAATTTCAAATGAATAGCCAGCTTGATTATTATACAATTGAAAGTTTGTATCAATATGCCTTTAATCAAACTAAATCAAGTAGTTTTCCTTATTTGGATAATTGGTGCCCCAAATTGAAATGGTCAAAAATAAGCAAAAGGACGGATTATAAAATATTGGATGTTATAGTGATTGGCAAAAAAAAAGCAAAAGTATTATCAAAAGAATATTGGGCAGAATTGCTTCCGTCTTTTTTACAAAGTAATAAGTTCTTTGAAAAAACTTTGCCTCAAATAATTCAAGAATTAGGAGAAGTTCTTTATAGTGATACAAAAAGTGAATTAGAAGATGATTTTGAAAATAGAATTGCTATTGAACGAGAAGAAAAAGAGAAGTTAAAAAATGATTTATTGGAAGAAAGGAAAAAAGTAGAAGAATTACAAAAGAGTAAAACTACTTTAAAAGAATATGTTTCAAAAGAAGTTGAAGCAAAATCTTCTGTTTCAGAACCAATAGTTACTCAACAGACAAACCAAGATATAAAATCCATTGTCGAACAAGTCCTCAAATACAAAGAGAAAAACCAAACAATGCTGAAAAATGAAGCTAAACAAAGAGGAATTGATTTACCAAAAGGTATTAAGCAAGATGAAATAATTGTTCTACTTATGTCAACAAAAGATAATAATTTGTTTAATGAGTAATATTTTTGACAAGCTTTTTGAAATTGCTGATTCAGGTGATGCATTAGACAAATATCTAAATGCAAATATGCAACTTGTAAATGAATTTTATAATTCAAATTATGGAAGCATTCTATTGGCAAGAAAGTCAATTGAGAAGTTTATACTATTAAAACATGGCGTTGTTTCACAATTGGATTACTCAAAGAGCTATGCAAAATCATTCGTATTAATGCTCTTGGACTATTGCGAAAGATTTAACTTCATTTCTGCAACACCTCGTATTTATAATATTCTCGCTAAAAATAGTATTCAAATTAATTGCCGACAAAAGGCAGCTTTACTTTTTTTATATCCACGACCAAATACAAACAGTGAACTTGTAGAAAGATTTGATTCTATTTGTGAAAACTTGCAACTTGCAATTGACAATGAGGAAGATAACGATAGTAAAGCAATAGCTACATTTCTGAATTATTATGGAATTATTATAAATGATACCTCTTCTCTGTTTGTTGAACACGTCAAAGGCAAAATAGAGAATGCTCAAAATAATGAAACCTATCAATTTTTGCAAAGCGTAACAATATCAGAGCTTGTAAATATTAATTTCCAAGATAAGAATGCAGCTTATGTTCAAGTTCAGAGCATTATTGACAGAGTACTGGGAAAAGAAAAAGTATTTGTGTTTGTTCCAACAGAAGATACTGAACAAGATGATATTAGAAAAGAATTATTAATTGAAACAGCTACAGATTATTCCAAAGAACTCATTAATGTATCAAACAATTTCGATGCAATCCGCTCTATTTCACTTCGACATGCTGATGGTTGCACTCTTACTAATAGAGGGGTGAAAATTCTCGAATCAGAACAAGAATTATATGAGTATATGAAACGCTTTGGAAATATGCACAAAGCTAAGTTAGAAGTGGCATTAAATCCATTATCCGATAACGATAACTTTTCTGCGAAAATTAATGTTATCGATTGGGGTTGCGGGCAAGGAATTGCAAGTATGATTTTCATTGAAAATTTTGGTGCCGATATTATTAACAATATTACTCTCATTGAGCCGTCTGAACTTGCATTAAAAAGAGCAGCATTACACATAAGAAAATACAATCAATATATTCCCTTAAAAACAATCTGCAAGAAATTAGATGAACTTGTAGAATCTGATTTTTCAGGCTCACAAACAGAAATTACAGTTCATTTGTTTTCCAATATTCTCGATATAGACGATTATTCGCAAACTCATTTGATAGACATAATTGAATCTACACAATCAGATACTAATTATTTTATTTGTGCAAGTCCATTTATCGATGAAATAAAAACAGAAAGGTTAGAATCCTTTAAGAGAAATTTTGAAACCAAATATGATAGTTTTGAATTATTGCTTGATCTTAGTAGTACAAAGAATCCAAATGATAATTATTGGTGTTGCAACAACACATATAATAACCATAGAATATCTCACGGCACTTACTTTAATTGCAAAGAATATACAGAAAATGGTTGCAATAACAAATGGACAAGAGTTATAAAAGTATTTAAAGTAGCACTATAACAAGCCCAAAAGCCATATACATTTGCAATTCGCACAAGCCAACGTAACGACCCAAAATTGCAAAAGAGTATTACTTGCCAACGCATGGACTGACAGGAAAGTGCTTTGAAATGACAAACGCTTCTTACACCATCCGTCAGCCTTTGCAAAAACTCATTTTTCAAAAATAATTGGTGAGAAATTCATGGCCAGAGAAATTCATGCTTCATCAGGTGCGATATAGGACGAGCAATTTTCGGGGAGTAAAAATCAGATGGAAAAATTGGCGAAGCCTGAATGAGCTGAAAAATGACCTCAAAACAGACAAAAAATGAAAACCGGAATTGTCGGGTTGCTCCCTGTTGTTTACAAATAATGTTGCCATGCTTCAAAGTTATTATTACAATTTTGTTCACGTATTAAATCTTTCCCTATATTTGTTCACAAATTATTAATAACTTGAGTGAGTTTCTGCACAGACTGCCGTTGCGGGCAAGGCTAAGAAAAGACACGAACATTAAGATATGAAACTATTTACGATTGATAAAGACGGAAAATTTGTTCAATTCAAGGAGCAAGAATTTAAAGAGGAAAACAAAGAGGTTGATTTGGAAATTTTACTTGAAAACAACCCTGAGTACTTCTTTGATAATTCCAAGATTCTTATAATTGGTAGACAAGTAACAACAAATCTGAATACATTCATTGATTTGCTTGGAGTTGACCAGTTCGGAAATACCGTTGTGATTGAACTTAAACGGGGGAAAACGCCTCGTGAAACTCTTGCCCAACTGATTGAATACGCATCATTCATTGATAATCTTGATTATGACCAATTAAATGAAATTTATCAGGACTATTCTGGAGAAGATGCAAACTTAGAAGATTACCATCAAGAGTATTATAAATCGGATTCAGCGGATAAAGTATCATGGAATAAAAACTCTAAATTAGTGATTGTTGCATCCAGCATAACACCTGAGATTAAACAAACAGCAATGTACTTGAGAAAAAAAGGACTTGATGTTTACTGCGTTGAATTTAAATATTTCATCAATAACGCTGACAATAAAATGATTTCGAGCGATTTTGTTGTAGGAGACGAAGAATTTATAAGGACAAAAATTAGTTCATCTGCTCAACTTCCGAAAACCGATAAAGAGAAATTTATAACAACATTGGATAAAAATGGGAAATTACTCTTTGACTCATTGTTCAAATTTGCAGAGCAAGAAAAACTTATCTTTCGTTGGGGGTCTAAAGGATTTTCATTAAACAAAACTTTTACAAACGGATTTGTTGGATTATGCTTTGGTTATCCACCTAATTCGGTTTATAAGCAAAGTATCTATACTGGATTTGAAGAGATTAATAAAAAGATAAATAATGCAGAAACCGTGATTGATTTCTATAAAACGGAATTGGAAAAATTTGGCAAGTTTGAACAAGCAAAATCAAATTTAAAATGGGTGATTAATAAGGAAATCAAGAAACCTGATATTGAAAATTATTTGGACATTTTAAAACGAGTGATTGAAAAAATTGAAACGGAAGGATTAAAAAGTGAATAAAGCCCAGCCCATAACATGCGGTCATAAAACATAGCGGTTTCAGTGCAGTTTGTAAGCTCAGTTCCCGCTGGCAAGTTCAGTAACGGGGGATAGGTTCGCAGCCACGCAATCCGCTACATTTCATACCGCCAAAAGTCAGACTGTGCAAAAACTCATTTTTCAAAAATAATTGGTGAGAAATTCATAGCCAGAGAACTTCATGCTTCATCAGGTGCGATATAAAACGAGCAATTTTTGAGGAGTAAAAATCAGGTGGAAAAATTGGCTTAGCTTGTATGAGCTGAAAAATGACCTCAAAACAGACAAAAAATGAAAACCGGAATAGTCGGGTTGCTCCCTGTTGTTTACAAATAATGTTGCCATGCTTCAAAGTTATTATTACAATTTTGTTCACATATTAAATCTTTCCCTATATTTGTCCGCAAGTTAATAATAACCTGAGTGAGTTTTTTCACAGACTGAGGTTGGGGCAATGCAAATTTTATTACCGGCATGAAGCCTTAAAGAAAAAATTGTATCTTTGCAATGTGAAACTGATTGAATCAAATATTGATAGGCTTTTTGAACTTTGTGAAAAACATAAAGTTAAAGAATTATATATATTTGGCTCAATATTGACTGATAAGTTTCGTGATTCAAGTGATATTGACATGCTGGTTCAATTCTATCAAATAGACCTGAATGACTACTTTGATAATTATATGGAATTAAAAGAAAATCTTGAAGAACTTTTCAAACGTCCGGTTGACTTAGTAGAAAATCAGGCAATTAAAAATCCAATTTTCAGAAGAATAGTTGATCGGGAAAAACAATTAATCTATGAACGAAAAAGTGCTTAAATATCTGTATGATGTTAAATTAGCAATTGATGAGATAGATTCATATTTTATCGGTCGTGAAATGCGATTTGAAGATTATTCAAAAGAAATTCTACTGAAAAGGGCTATTGAAAGAGATTTAGAGATAATTGGTGAAGCAATTAATAGAATCTTAGCTATTGATCCAGATTTCCCATTACAAAATGCAAGAAAAATTGTTGGATTACGAAACCAGATTATTCATGCATACGACAATATTTCTGATGAAAATATTTGGGGAATAGTTATTAACCATTTACCAAATCTAAAAAAAGAAATTGAGAAGTTGATTGAATAATGCACTGCACCCAACAGCGTTTCGCATTTAATGTATCTCTCAGAGGGTTTTGACAAAATTTTACTTCTTTTAAGTTTTATTTACAGAGGATAGTTTTGAAGGGCGAAAACCCGTACAAAACACAATCGCAGCCGTCATACTTTGCAAAAACTCATTTTTTAAAAATAATTAGTGAGAAATTCGTAGTGATCTAGCCCCCAAAACATTAGGACTAAATTAGTGAATTAAAAACACTAATTTAGACATATGAAAAGAACATGGACAGGAGAAGAAAAAGAGGCAATTCTGAGAGATGTAGAGAAACTCGGGATTGTTATTGGCTGCCGTAAACATGGGATTTATGCCACAACTTACTATGCATGGAAGAAAAAATATGAAGAAGGAGGCATCGAAGCACTTCGCTCAAAGTATTCCAGGAAGGAACTCAAGGATTTGAAGAAATTGGAAAAGGAAAATGCAAGATTAAAACAACTTCTTGCAGAGAAGGAACTCCAGCTTCAAATTAAAGATGAACTTTTAAAAAAAAAGATACAACAATGGAAGAGCGAAAAGAAATAGTAAGGAGATATGTTTCCCAAGGTATGAGAGTTGAGAAGGCGGCCACAATGGCAGGGATTAGCAAAAGCACCTACTACTACAAAGCAACAGGGAATAAACCAGGTAAGAGGGCTACTACACATACAAAGATGACAGACGGGAGTATTGTCCCCAACAATGTTGTGGTTGCAGAAATATGCAGAATACTTCAGCAGGAGTTTATGGAAAACGGATATTTAAAGGTTACCTGGACACTGAAAGATTTAAATTATCAGATTGGAGACAAAAAGGTCTATCGGCTGATGAAAGAACATAATTTACTCAATCCTAAAAAAAAGAAAGCTGCCAGAAAATATGTTGAACATAGCCAACCTAATCCGTCTCAACCTTTTGAAGTCATTGAGATTGATATTAAATACATTTACATTCGGGGAGAGAGAAGAAATGCTTATTTGATAACCCTATTGGATACTTTTTCCAGAATAGCCATAGCATGGGACCTTCAGTTCAGTATCAAGCATACACACGCCAAAAGGCTCATTGATGAATTTATCCTTAATTATGTCCAGGATAGGTACCCAAGTAACACTCAAATGCAGCTAATACTCAGATCAGACAATGACAGCAGGTTTATTGCCTCGGCTTTCAGGGAACATCTTCATTTGAACTTCATTGATCAGCAATTCATTCATCCGGCTACACCTCAACAGAATGGACATATTGAAAGTTTTCATAGTGTGGTGGAAGAACTGGTATGCTCAAAATTTGATTTTGAAGACATCTATGAAGCCAGAGAAGTATTTAAGAGATTCTTTGATACATATAATAACCGCAGAACCATCAAACCCTTGCTTTATCTTCCGCCTTCAGTGTTTTTGAAAGAATGGGATAAAGGAAACATAGGATTGAAAGTTGAGGTGTGTAAGGGAAAAAAGATAATCAATAACTTTTTCTTCAGAGGACAGCGACCCTACTGGATCACTGCCCCCTCTGAAGACTTTTTATTTTGGCAATGCAAAATTATGTCGGAAAATTTTACTTTTGTACATCATTAATAATTTAGTCCTAATAATAGGGGGTTAAACCAAATGGCAGATACACTTTTACAAGTTTAAAATTTAACTTTTACTTGTGCAACACAAGTAATTTGCCGACAAAACGGGTTAGCCTTCTGTAAGTCTTTTCATATTAATTTTTGGTTCAATTTCAAAACTAAATTCATCATTCAATTTCTGAATAAAATCTCTAACAAGTTTGTCAGCAATGGGATATTTAGTAATTGCTTTATCTGCAATAATTATCGTGTGTCTCGTTGCTCTACTTGTTGCGACATTAAATAGCGGTTTTTTCAAAGAATAATTCATACTCGAATTTGGTATGAAAAAAATGGTTAAGTCACAAGTAAGACCTTGAATTCTTTCAACCGTCTCAATAAGGATTCTGTCATCACTCCCAAAAGTTGCTGTAACTGCTTTTTGAATTGCTCTAACTGCTTTTTTTGTTTTTGCAATTAACGCAACTTTAAAATCTTTTTCCTCAATAAGCATTAACTGTTTTAAGAAATCCATTATTAAAAATAGCCCAAAATCAGGGTTATCATTTCCTATTGAGAAATTTGATTTAATTAATACAGGCCCACCATCAGGGTTTAGATATTTATTAAATTCCAGACCGCATTCAGGAAATTGGAATCTCAGTTTTTTATTTGCCTTTGAAACTAATGTGTTACGGTAAAATAATCCAGTGTATTTGGTAGCTCTTGTTGGCAGTCTATAGGTTTCTGTTAATTGAAATGAAGGAATTGATAAATTTCTACAGATAGTATTGAATCCTTCAACAAAACTGATAGCATTTTTCTTTTCTATTATATCCTTATTGACTTCAACAACAGGTGGTAATTGATATGGGTCACCAATGAAAATAACTTTCTTGCCAAGCTTTTTTGCTGCGCAAAACATTGATAATAAAGCCTGACTAGCTTCATCAACAATCACAAAATCAAATGGTGGTTCATCTTGTATTTCTTTTGCAAAGCCACTTGAGATGTAAAATGTTGAAAGTAATAATGTACCCGATATTACTTGAATATCCTTTGAGTTTAATAATCCCGGCAATTCTTCTTGTTCGTCTTTTGTAAGATTTGTTTTGTAAATCTTTTCATTCTTGCGATGATTTTCCAAAAATTTCTTTGAAGCTAATTCTATTAATGAACGATTGGTTAATGAAGTAGCAAGAACACTTTTATTTTTATCTAATAAGTCAGCAATCAATTTTGCCATTTGATAAGTCTTACCTGTTCCTGGAGGCCCTTGAATGATAATTTCATCAGAAATAGAAAGTTGCGTTTGAATAAAGTCAGATAAGTTACGTTTTTCGTCTAGTATTGTTGGTATCCACTCATTATTTGCTAAATGAATATCAAGGAATCTTGCAGAGGGTGTATCCTTTGGAGTATTTGAAATTATCTCGATTAAATTTTGTAAATATTTTAAAGGTGGTTCGTGCGGACCAAGGGTAACTAAACACTTGTCAACCAGTTTCCCTGCAAAATCAAGTGAAACACCTTTAAAACCTGCTAACTGAAATCCTTTCTCATCATACGACCTATGCCAAACGCAAACACATTCTGAAAAACTATTTTGATATTTGTTTCTCAATTCAGCCCAAGATAAATCACCCCAATTTTTATAACTTCTTTTTTCATCATTAAAAAGTACTGCTGTTAGATACTGTCCTTTTCGTGGTAATGCTCTTTCAGTTTTAAATTTAAGTATGAGTATTCCATCTTCAAATTTTACAAACTGACTTGTGAAGACCTCCTCTTGTTCAATCAGAGCAGTTGCCTTCTGTAAAATCAGTTTTAAATAGTTATCCGATTGAGCCTTTAACTCAAGGTCTAAAAGTTTAATATGTTCACTTCTGTCAAGCATTATTACCATTCATCGTTTGCAGCAGCAGAAATAAAACCCTCATTAAGATTGTTCATACCAAGTCTGTTTAGGAGATTATGTGCAGAATGATTAGGGTCTTCGACTACGAATTTAGTATTTGCTACATATTGAAATGCCTTTGCTAACATACCCAAAAACTTACCATTGATGTGGATTGTGTCAATTTGAAGTTGAATTAAGCTATTAGCTTCAAAGATACTCTTCAAAGTCACTGGCTTGACATCATAGCCATTATATACAAATAATTGATTTTTTGCATCTTGACACAATAATTCAAATTCATTTGCTGCAAGAAATATATCCCCCCATTTCGCACTCTTTACAACAATATCAATATATTCACCATTCTTTTTTATTTTACCCCTCACCGCTGCAAGGCTATTATATGGGTCCCATTCTGATACATCATATCCTTCACATACTTTCAAATATTTCTTAACTGCAATACGAGCATCAAGATTGGCTTTTTCCTGGTCTTCTTTACTAATCCTGTCCGTTTTTTTGGGTGTTCTATCAGGTGTTGATTTTAATTCATTATTTTCTCGTTCAAGCTCTTTAACCTTACGCTCAAGTTCATTTACCTTTGCTAATCCTTTATTGATTAATAGTTTTATATCTGTTTCAAACAAATTGTCGTCTGCTGCATTTTGAATTAATAGTTCAATAGAAGATTTATTCCCATTAATATAAAGAGTTTCATTGTCTTCATCATACCAAAAATCGTTTTCAAATTTTTCTGCAATTATTTGTTCATCATATTGTAAAATGTATGGCATTTCATTTTGAAATATTCTGATTTCAAATGAGTCATATTCTTCACGCCAATTAGAATAACCCTCATCATCCCATTCCTCACTATATTCATTCAGTTTTTCAATATCAACTGACCAATAATCTTTTAAGTCCCATCCTAATTTTTCTATAATTGCATCAAGTAATTCAACTTTTATTGGTTCATCAATTACCTTATCTTCCCAAATCTCTGATTCTACCAACCATTTTAAAGTATTCTCCAATAAATTTGCGTTTAAGGCGTTGCTCCCTTTTATTTCGTCCTTTGTAATAGACTCATCATCATCGTAAAGAGATTTCCTTAGCTTAACAATATCCGAATCTTCGAAATGGATTCCAAGTACTTTTAAGAATGAAATATTTGCTTCATCTTTTGCCCATACCTGAAGCCAATCAGGTGCAACTTCATCAGTCAGTAAAAATTCATCGTCTTCAATAATGATAGTGTTATGCGGATTGAAACCAAGTATTTTTTCAGTTTCAGTGTCTCCAAGTTTTGACCAATCATCAATTTCCTCAAAGTCACGTCTGCTTTCCCTTCCTCTTTTATTATATTCTTCAAACAGAAAATTGAGTAAATCAATACATTTTTCCTCATTTAAATTTTCATCAATGTAATTACAAATAAAATTACCATCTTCATCAAAGGCAGGTTTATAAAGAAAAATGCAACTATCGCTGACTTTAAAAATTGGATTTTCATCCTTAATCTTGAGCAACTTTGATAGCCCTTTATATTGTTCACCAATTGCACCAGTATTACTTAGAAATGAAAATGGTTTGACATACCATACCTCATTTAGTTTGTAAGTTTCATTGTTTGAAGCGAAAATCTGGAATTCATCAAATTTAGACCACCCTGACTGTAATTCATATAAAAGACAAAAAGCAATCTGTTCAGCAGTTTCTAAGGTGTAATCCTTAATATAATCAATTAATTCATCTGCTAGCTTTTCAGCAAGGTCGTCTTCTTCAATCTCAATAGAGAGTAATTTGTCTATTTTGGTTTTGGGTAGTTCAAGCCTCTTAAAATTTGCGATAATCGTTTCAAGTAGTTCTGCTTTAGCAAAGTTATCGGAGTCGGGTAATATTTCCGAAATTTTGATATTGTAAATTTTATTATCAATGTCAAATCTTACCTCGTTTCCTGTAACAATTTCTTCTAATTTTAATTCAGTATCATCATCACAAATAATAATTTTCTCCTTAAGTTCTTCAAGTTCTTCGTCTTCAAAATGCGAAATGATATTTGAAACCAAAATATATTCAAAACTGCTTTTGTCAAATAAACTCTTGTTTTCAATCCTTATCTCAGATAAATTTGACAGATATGATTTAATAACTTCCTTATGGTTCAATAGTGGCAAAAACTCAACTGCCAAATCATTAATATTTTCAAGTTGCTCAATTATTTCTTCATAAAGTTCCTGATTTCGTTTGACACCTTCAAAAGATTTGAAGTCCTGCAAAGCTGCTGGTAAAAGATAAAAAGTATCTTCTAAATACTCATTGATAAATTCTATTAACCTTGTATCTTCTGAAAAGTACTGAATTTTGGAATCATTGCATTCCCATTTAATATCATTATCAGATTCACAAAAAACTCCTTTCGAAAAAAGTTTAACCTCTGCTTTTTGACAATATCTCAGTAATTCATAAGCTTCTGACTGTTCTAAGGAACAATCAGAAAGATGGTCTAATAATTTGTCATTATCCGTTTTAAAAGGACTTTCAGTCAAGTACTTTAAAACTTTTTTTGATGGTGTCTTAAATCCTGTAATTTTTTCTATTGAGCTTTTTAAAGCAGGATAATCCATTATTGAGTTAAAGTATTCATTATAGAAAACCTCTGAAGTTGGGTAGAAACCCTCATTTGTAAAAATGTACGCTTTCTTATTTAATACCAATGATTTATGCGCTTCTTCATCAAAATAATTTTTTACAGAAGAATAAAATTCACCGATGGTTAAATCATCAAATTCATTTACTTCTATTAACTCGTCCCAAAGTGGATAAATTATAGACGGGTAAATTTCATCAGCTTGCAACAAATACTCTTCAAGTTCCTCAAAATATTCGCTTTTCAACAATTGATATTTCGCAAGCCATTTTTCAACTTTAATTGTGGGGCTTATTAGCTTGCTTAATGGATGGATTTCGTTTTCTTTATTCGAGAACAATTCCCATTCTTTCAAAGATTTTTCACCAACATTATATAGTTCTTTTATAGCAACGAATAATCGTTTTTTATTTTCAGGACTTAAACCATTTTCGGTTGTTGCATTTTTAATAAAATCATCAAAAACCTTTTTTTCATTAATGGTTTTAAGGTATGGAATTTTTTTACTTGCTTCATCTGCAATGTTTTTAAAATCAGAAATGTTAATTTCTGTTGTTAATAATTCTAATTCATTAAGGATGTCCTTGACACCTTGAATCTTTTCAAAAAGGCATAAAACATTAGCGCTTGAAGCAATTTCATTTATCGAGTAGTAATTTCCATCCGTGCATTTCAAAAATTGTAAATCAAAGAAGTTTTCATCAGGAATATCCTTTTCTAATTCATTTATAAAGAGAGCATAATCCTTTTCATCCGCATTTAAAATCCATTCATTGATTTTATCAATATTACCATTAACAATTAATTTACTCAAATTTAATTGTGGCACATCAAACTTGCTATGTATTATCTTCTTTAATTCAGAATACTTATCGGATTTCCAAATCAACCATTCTCTCCCGACTCCGAAAGTTTTTGGTAAAACATTTAGTTTTGTTGTTTTAATTGCTGCTTTCTGGGAATTAACAAAGTTATTTTCACTTGTTGGCAGATTATTTTCAGCATATTGATTTAGAATATCATAAAAGTATTCTTGCTGCCAACCATTACCTGATAATGTATTTGGTTTATCTGACAACAAAATACTTCCAAAAATATTTAAATAGTTAGTAAGATTATTATTCTTTTCAGTTTCAAGAAATTCAATAATGTACTTTACTAGTAACTTTAGTAAACTCTTATTTATAGCTGATGCAGTTAAATTTTGACGATTGGATGATAATTCAAATACATTTGAATGAATAATAAAGGATAAATTATTAACTTCTTTAACTGCAGGAAAATATTTGTAAATATTTGGCTGAGCTTTAATGTTTAATCCTTTATCAATAGAATCAGCATAACAAATAGTAAATTTAATATCACACTTTTTGTCTCTTTCTTCTGTTAGTCCTATTGAATTGAAATCAGGGGAACCGTTCTTAATTACAAATTCCTTTACATTATTAGCGTTTTTATCTTTTGTTATAGTTTGATTGTTAATTGTTATGTTTTTAATAAATTTCAAAAAGTGCATTGACGTTGTTAAACCTTGTGAATATTCTCTTTGTTGTTCCATTAAATAATCAAATTTTCCTTCACCTAATTTTATAAAAACTGCTGTTCCAGTTTCCAAAATTTTATTATCAATATGACTTATTTCTTTGTTTAAATATTCTTGAAATTCTAATAATTCACTTTCAGGAAATGGGATATAGTTTTCATAATTGAAATCTAATACTTCTTCATTTGGTAATGCTGGAAAATTTGTGGCAACAATTTTAAAAAGCCAACATGCATTTGAATCAATATCACAGTATTCAAAAGATTTTGACGATATGAATTCATTAAATTGTGAGTTATTAAACCAACTAAAAATAATTGGTCCTCTGAATCCATTTCCATCTGTGTTCAATAATTCATCTAAACCTTGCGTTTTTCCAACTAATCGATGAACCAATTTAAATCCTATTCCAAATCTACCAATTTTATCGGGTTCAGTTTTACCATAGCTTTGTCCAATATTCAAAATTGATTTAACACCTTCTTTTGAAAATGGAATTCCGTTATTAATTGCCAAAAGGTATTGCTCATTGTAAAATAAATAGAAGTGACTTGAATTTGAATCCGCAGCATTTTGTACAAATTCATAAATTGCTTGTCCATCTTCAGCCATTTCTACTTCTTTTCTTAAAAAACCATATATATCCTCTTTATCACCATGATACATTCCCAGAAAACCAGTGATATCTTCATGGAAAGCTCCCATAAAATGCTCATTGCAATATTCGTTTTGTCTACTCTTCTGTAGATTTTTAAACCAAGTTCTAAATTCTCTAATGTTTTTCAAATTCATAATCTAATCAAATATAGCGTTTGTCAGCAATTGTTTTAAAAAATGTGCGGTGACAAAAAAATAAAAAACATTAGGTCGGCTTGAGTGTCGGCTCTCTTGTCTTTTTGATATTTCGTTCTTCTGTCCCTTCACATTAGTTAAAATTTTTTTCGTTATCTTTTAAATACACATGGAATTAACGATTATATATCAAACATTGGTGTTTATTTCGTCATTAGATATATTTTCATTATCTGTGTAAGATATTGATAATGAAATGAATAAACATTTTTAAGTTATACCCCAATATTAAATAAATATTTCGCATAGGCTCTGTATATTAATACCGTTAAAAATTTCAAAATGAATAGGCAAAATTAATAATTTTCCAAATATCCAAATTATCCAACGGACATATTATTCTTAATTGAAGTTTGTGTTACTCCGGCAGACTTCATTAGTTAAAAAATTTTTCGATGCCATCTATTGAAATTTCAAACAGGCAAAAGGTAAAAGCAGTTGGCACAAACTGACACGGAACCTGAAACCTGTAATTAACAGACAACAGAATGCAAGCAGGCGTCTATTATTCTATGTTCAATCGGAACAATATTTTTCCAGTTGGGCAAGTGTAAATGTTTTGCTGACGATATCTTCCTCAAACTTAAACGGGAAATCAGATTCAAAGGGATAGCAGATAAATATAATTTGATTGTCATCAGTTTTTGTTTCAAAAGCCAATGATTTGCCTGAATCTTCAGGAAGCAGTTTTTCAAGGTTGACGAGTTGTATTTCTTTTCCCTGCGGACACTCAAGCAGAATTTTGGCATAATCTCCCGGCTTAATTTTAAACTTGCCGATTTCTGCCACACTTTCTCCTTTATAGGCTACGATTTTTGTTTTGATAACCACTTTTTTCCCCAGATCTTTATCAAAATAGGTATAATCAGGAATATCAGGCATTTCATTGAGCCAGGCAGTGGATGTAATGATGTGTTCTCTCCCTTTTTCATCAAATTCATTGTATCGGATAAGACAAAGGTCTTTTTGCTGACCATAAGCGGCTGAAAAGCCAGTTAATAGTAAAAAGAATAGTTTTCTTATCATTTTATCCCAATAACCGGTTTCAAAACTTTATTCAAAAATAGCTGAAAAATCCCAGAATCCATCAGGATCAGAGTATAATTTTCCTTCTTTGACGCGAAGGGGGCTTACAATGTTGTTTGAATAAATATTTCCGGTGCCCAGTCCCTGATGAATTGCCGGATGATAACCGGCAGTCCATTGTGCAATGGCATTTAGTCCCACATTCGATTCAAGTGCTGAGGTAATCCACCAGCCTGTTTGTGATTGTTCAGCCAGTTTTATCCATTCATCACATTCGGTAAATCCTCCCAGAAGTGAAGGCTTTAAGACAATATACTGTGGCTTAATATCAAACAAAAGTTTTCTTTTTTGCTCTTTTTCTGCTATGCCAATCAATTCCTCATCAAGTGCTATGTCGATGATTTTCAAACTACACAAATAAGCCAATGACTCATGTTGACCCGCTTTTACGGGTTGCTCGATGGAATGAACATGTAAATCACTCAGGTATTTTAGTTTTTCCTCTGCTTCCTGTGGCAGGAAAGCCCCGTTGGCATCGAGACGTAAAATAAAATCATCCCCATATTCATTTCGCATACGTTTTAAAAAACGGTATTCATCCTGAAAGTTGAGTGCACCAACTTTCACTTTTATACAATTGTAACCTGCTTCAATTTTTTCCCTGAATTGTTTTTCCATCTCCTCAAAAGTTCCCATCCACACCAGTCCGTTTATCGGAATACTTTGATTTCCCTGATAAAACGGATTATCAAAAATCAATCTGCGTCCCCCGTTTTTCAGGTCATTCAGGGCTGTCTCAAATCCAAAACGGATTCCCGGATACATTTGTAAATCTGAGTCATCGTAATAGTTGTTTTCATTAATAAACTGACAGGTTTTTGCAATTTTCATTTCAAAAAAATCCTGATTATCAATGCTCAATCCATTTATTAATGTACACTCTCCGATTCCTGCCAGGCAATTGACCTGATTTTCAAGCATCACAAACCACGAACTTTTTTCAAAAAGAGTATCACGTGAGGTCCTGGCCGGAAAAGCAAACCTCATGACATTCCTGACATATTTTGCCCTCAGTTTCATTGGTTATTGTTTATCAGTTTTTTGAACGAACTGACCGCTCTCGGGATGACGCTCCACATCGTCCCAACGATAAATTCTGCCACTCATGGCTACATATACTGAAGGGGGTAAAATCTGAACTGCTGCCACAGCGACCCCCAGGTTGAAGCCCGCATCAGAATCATAAAATTTTTCAGGACGAAAGGCTCCTGTCAGCACAATGGTTTTATCCCTTATTCCTGAAAGATATTCAGCTGTTTTCAGCATGGTATCTGTACCATGTGTGATAATGAGACGTTTATATGAAAGGTTTTTGCAAAGAGACAGTAATTCCTTCCTTTCGTTATCACTCATGTCGAGGCTGTCTTTCCGGAAAAGTTTAACAATTTCATATTCAAAATTCGGATTGATACGCCTGAGTATTCTTTCCGAAGCCGGCTCAGTGATTTCAAAAGCATAACCCATCTGGAGCTTTGGATAATCTTTATCAATGGTGCCTCCTGTCTGAATAAAAATGATTTTCATGCCTATTGCTTTGGATTCATCACTTTTCCCATAAACATGATTGTCCCGCTTTCATTGTTTTTAATGTAAAAGAAAAAGGGATGGTCAGCTTTAAATTCAGATTTTTCTTCCGGTAATGCAGCCCTTTCCATCATCACTACGGCAGTTGAAGCGGCTGCTTCAGTCCCTTTTTCATTGACTTCGATGAAAGCTTTATGCAATATATTGTCGATCATCAGGTTTTTCTTTCCGGTCATTCCTGAAAAATCAGCATTGTCGTCAAATGCATCGCTCATACCTGCAGCCGATAAGATGGCTTTTAGTGAAAAAGAAGAAGAAAAAGTGAAACGCGGAAGGTAAACATCCACTCCCTGCCATTTACTCATGTTTTCAAGTTCTGAAAAATAGCCGGGTGAAAAAGCTTTTTCAAGAGCCGGCAGTTTATCGGGTGATTTTGGCAACAAAATATTCATCGAATAAAGTTTCCCCGCATAATCCATGCTGAGAAACTGAAGCTTATCATTTTCAAAATACCTGTATTTACCCGTATGTTCCTGCATCATGTCCACCGTAATTTTTTGACCGTCCATCAGGAAAAAGTCACCGGGGCGGGTTTGCTTTTCATCAAAAACGATAGCCCACGTTGCATTGAAATAAATGGCATTTACCAAAATCAACCTGGTTGCGGCATTAATATCTTTTTCTGACAGAATATCCTTGATTTTATCCTCCGTTTTTTCACTCACCCACTGATTTATTTTTTCTCTTGCCTCATCAGGTCGATTAATGAAATTAACAAACTGAAAACCAGAATGATAATTTTTTTTCATGTTTTCTAAAAATTCCGGCTTAAAATAAAACTGCTCCTGGGCCCAAAGGCTGTTGGCCAGACTAATCCGGTAAGATTCAGACGACACATTCATTTCATTCATCAGTGCTGAAAATCCTTCATTTACCTGCTTTTTGTCAAAAACAAAACCAAGCACTCCGGCCATTTGCTGCTGTGTATTGTTTTCAGCACCTGCATAGGTCATTGCCAGAGCTGACGAAATGGATAAAGGTGAAAAAATAAGATTTTCGTCCGGATTTAAACGGGCATACAGGTTGAACCCAAAACCATTCACGGAAGTAACAATATTAAAATCGGTTGTGTCCAGATAGTTTTTATCCCATACCCCCTGAGATTTTTCCTGTTGCGGGGCTGTTTTTTTACAGCATGATGAAAAAATGAGCATCCCCGAAAGCAACAATGCCAGTAAAATACATTTGTTTTTCATACTATTAACCCATTATTAAAGCCATCCAAAGACAGATAGTAAAGACCAGAACCAGCAAGGAAAAACTTTTCAATACAGGATAAAGTATTTCAGCCTTATCATGATAAAAAACCTGATAGGCAGAGGCCATGATGGCAAAAACAGGAAGGAAGGCAAGATACTGTAATGGATGAGTGAACACAAAGGAAAAATAAACCACCATCAGCAGGCTTGCTGTGGAAGTAAGAAAAAAATGATACCATGCCGAGCCGTTTTTCCCCAATCTGACTGCCACCGTAATCTTCCCTGCCTGCCGGTCATTATCTATATCTCTGATATTGTTTAGGTTAAGAACTGCAGTGCTGAAAAATCCCATGGCAATGGCTGGCAAAATACTGATGAGATGAATCTTTCCGCTTTGCAAAAAATAAATACCCTCAACGGTAACCAAACCAAAAAAAATGAAAACAAAAATATCTCCCCAGCCTTTATATCCATAAGGTTTTTTCGCAGCCGTATAGGCATAGGCTGCCCAGATAGCTAATAAACCGATAGAGAGCAAAATAAACATTCCTGCCAGTCCGATATTTTTCAGGCTGTAAGAAAGCAGCATCAGTCCGGAGGCAAGTGCGGCAAGAGCTGTCAGACGTATGGCCGTCAGCATTTCCTCACCTGAGATAACGCCAGATTGCAAAGCCCTCTGAGGTCCTATTCTGAATTCATTGTCAGCTCCATGTTTGTAATCACCGAAATCATTGGCAAAATTGGACAGTGTTTGCAATAAAAGCGTTGTTAAAACGGAAAAGAAGGTGATTTTTTTATCAATATTCACCGTATTCATGGCAGCAAGATTCCCAGTTAAGGCACAGGCCAAACCAAGTGTCAGGGTATGGGGACGGGCAGCAAGAATCCAGTATTTAAGTTTCGGGTTCAATTTAATCAAATTTTTTATCCAGTTCGCTTTTATCAACTTTAATAAAAATGGGTTTCCCTTTGGGAGAATAATAAGGATTTTCACAGGCAAACAGCTGGTCAACCAAAAGGCTCATGGCTTCCTTGCTGAGAATTTCGCCTGTTCGAATGCCGGATTTTATGGCTACGGCAGCAGCCAGACTTTCCGCAAGCTCTTTACCTTCCTGATGCAGGCTGTTTTTATATTCCTCTATGACCGAGTGAAAATAGTTCTGAACATTACCCGCCTGAACTCCTGCCGGAATTCCGCTCACCAGTACTGCCCTTTTTCCTGCTGATTCAAATATAAAACCCATTTTTTCCAGCTCAGGACGTAATTCGGTAAATAGCTGAAAATCATTTTCATTAAACTCTACTATTTCCGGAAAAAGTTGTTTCTGACTCTGAATATTTGCATTTTTAAGCCTTTTCAATACTTCTTCATACAGAATCCGCTGGTGGGCATGTTGCTGATGGATGACAATAAAACCACTGTGGATGGGGGTAAAAATGTATTTGTTGTGTAACTGAATGAATTTATTTTCCGGAATATCAGCTGCATCAATATTTTCAGGCTCTTCTTCCGGAAACCGGAGCTGTTCCTGTTTTTCGGTGCTTTGTTTTTCCGATTTTTCAGACTGCTGAAGCACTTCATACAGTTTCTGCCAGTCGCTTTTATTGGGTTTCGACAATCCGGGAATGCTGACAGGCTTATGTGCTTCAAAATCAGCCGGTTTACCAACTTTTACACCCAGACGCAACTCTTCATTCGTTTTTTCTGTTTCAATTTTTTTAAGGTTGTTCAGAAATGCTTCATGTTCAAAATCGAGGCGGGGTGACAAGTGTACCTGCCCCAGCGACTTTTTCACCGTTGCTTTTAAAATCTGGTAAATATCTCTTTCATCCTGAAATTTAACTTCTGTTTTGGTGGGATGAACATTGACATCCACCCGCTGCGGGTCAATTTCAAGAAACAGGACGAAAAAGGGAAAAGAATCGGCCAAAATCAAGCCTTCATAAGCACTTTGTACGGCATGATTAAAAAATGAATTCCTGATAAAGCGGCCATTGACAAAGATAAATTGCTCACCTCTCGATTTTTTGGCAGCTTCAGGTTTCCCTGCAAATCCCCTGATACTTACCAGGGGGGTTTTTTCCTCAACAGATATCAGTAAGCTTTCAAACTTTTTCCCAAACAGCGAAATAATCCTGTTCTTTAACGAGCTTTTGATGAGATGGTAAACTTCCGTTTTTTCAGCAGTAAAAATAAATCGTATTTCAGGATAGGGAAGAGCTACGCGGTAAAACTCATCCACAATATTACGATACTCTACCTGATTGGATTTCAGAAAATTTTTCCTGACGGGAATATTATAAAAGAGGTTTTTGACGGTAATGGTTGTCCCGTTAACACAAGAGCAGGGTTCATGACGTAAAAGCTCTCCTCCTTCAATGACCACAAGAGTTCCGGTGTGATCTTCCTGCCTTTTTGTCCTTAGTTCGACTGAAGAAACCGAGGCTATTGAAGGAAGTGCTTCCCCCCGGAAACCCATGGTTTTTATACTGAATAAATCATCAGCTTTCCTGATTTTACTGGTGGCATGACGCTCAAAACACATCCTTGCATCACGCTCCGACATCCCGCAGCCATCATCTGTTACCTGAATCAGACTTTTCCCCGATTCTTTTATCACCAGCCTGATGGTGGAAGCACCCGCATCGATAGCATTTTCGAGCAATTCTTTCACCACAGAAGCAGGGCGTTGTACCACTTCACCTGCCGCTATCTGATTGGCTACCGATTCGGGTAAAAGCTGTATGAGGTCGTCTGTCATGCCCTTTATTTTGTACTCAGATAGTAAATGAACAGCAGCAATAAGCCAAGTATCAGCAGCCTCAGCAGAAATGACTGACGGCTTGCCCTTTTTCTGATGTCAAAGTTATGTTTGGTAAATTGTCCTTTTATTGAGCTGTAATGTTTCTTCCCTCCTTTTCTGAAACTGATTCTTTTTTCCTGAACATGTTCTTCGCTGTTTTCAGGCTTGCTGTAACGCGGACGGTATTCAAACTGGCTATATCCCGGCAAACGGGTAAATGAAGGCAGTTTGGGGTTACGTAAATCCATATATCCTCATATTTCCTGCAAAATTATGCCATTTTTTTCATACCTTTAACTCCTTTTTCCCTTTATCAGGTATTCTCCTTACATTGAACAGCCAAGAACCTTCATTGACGTTTTTGGGAACTTTTCAAAAAGTTAAATGGCAATTTAATGCTGAAATAAATATTACGTCCCGGATCAAGAAAATCAGTTTCTTTCAATATCGACAAATGACTGATATAAGGCGTATCCAGCAAATTTGAAACGCCTGCATTCCATATAACCTCCTGATTGCCAACTCTAAATGTTCCACCTGTCGCAAGGTCGAAAAGACTATAGCCTGATGTTGCACTTTCATCAGTTGCAGGGTGATTTTGCTCAAATGCTATATGAGCACTGACCGAAGCAAACACTTTTTCCAGAAAAAATATTTCTTCTTTTTCAACGCTGACCTCCATATTCAATTGATTAGCAGGAATAAAAGGAAGGAAATCTCTGTTTTTTTGCTTCCCGACAAGATAAGAAAACGTTGTTTCAAAATGAAGCCATCTGAAAGAATTCGGATGAAAATGCAAACCTGTTTCTCCCCCATAAATAAATGAATTTCCTTGTTTATACCGGTAAATGCTGATACCGGAAGCAGTAGTATCTCCTGTAGGTGTGATAAAAATGAAATTGTTGACAGAATTGTAAAATCCAGCCAGATCGAATGTCAAATTCTCCAGATGATAATGAAAGCTTATGTCAGATTCAACTGCTTTTTCAGGTTTCAGACTAATGTCTCCGATTTCAAACCTGAGTTCATGCTCGCCTTTTGAAGTTAGCTCAGCCAGATTGGGTGTCCGGTAAGCACTTGAAATATTTGCCCGTATCAAAAAATGATGTGAAAGGGTATAAACTACTCCGACAGAGCCATTGAGGCTGCTGAATGTTTTGTCAAGAGCCTCTCTATAAACCATTGTATCATTGGGTATTCCGGCCGATTGCGAGGTAATGTTTTTTACATCATACCTGATACCTGACTGCACCGACAGATTATTAAAAATTGATTTCTGAATCAATCCAAAGCATGAAAAACTGCTGATGAAAGCATCAGGCAGCAAAATAGTTTCTCTGTTGTTCAGGTTGGTGTTTTTCTGATTTAGTCCCTGAAAACCAATTATATATTTCGATTTTTCATCAGAAGGAAAAAATAGCTTTGCCTCATAGGTGAGCGTGGAAAGTTTCATTTGAATTTCATATTCATCCTTTTCAGCAAAATGGATTAACTCCGTGTTCTGAAAAGCTGCATTGACATCAAGTTTATATTTCCCAAGATAAAGGTTATTTTGTGAAGAAAGCAGATGGGTATTAAATTCCTGATAAAATATCTCATTTTTACGTCCTCTGTTGATTATTTCACCGACAGCTTCTTCTTCGACAAGACCTAATTTATGGTTGCTGTAGTCATAAAATATTTTACAGACTCCCGATTTACCGGTAAAACCTGCATTCATTCTGATCGTCTTTTCATTGAATCTGGAATTTGGGACAAAAAGTCCGCCTCCCTGAAGAAAATCAGCATTGGTTTTTTGTCCGATACGAATGCCGGCAAACAATTTTTCGGAAGAACCTTTTATACCAAAATTATTGGTCATTCCCATTGTATTCGAAAATAACTGCAAATGATAATCACCGCTGATATAACCCACAGGTGAAGGTTTTTCTCTGATGAAGTTGATGACCCCTCCTATGGCATCACTTCCGTACAATAATGAAGACGGCCCTTTGATTATTTCAACATCTTCAATTCCATACTCCTCAATCCCAAGCGGATGATGACTCGAATACTGGTAGTTTTCAAAACGAACTCCATTATTCAGGACAAGAATATTATCCATTGATAAACCCCTGATGACAGGTTTTGAAACACCAGGACCTTTTGATATCATATCAACACCCGCTACCTTGCTGACAATTTCCATAAAATTTGAACTTTTCAACGACTGGAGTTCATTTAATTTCAGAAGTTCAATTTTAATGGCATTTTCATGTTGTGATGCCTGATATCCTCCGGAAACAACAATTTCAGGTGCTTCAATGGCTGTTTCTGTTAAAACGACATTTAATTCTGTGTTTTCTCCGCTGATTTTTACATTTTCAATTCTGGTAGCATATCCCATGTATGAAAAACGGATTTTAAGATAGCTTTCCGGAAGTCCGGATAGAAGGTAATTACCATTTTTATCCGAAATTGTCCCTTTATTTAATTCCGGAAGGAAAACACTGACTCCTGCCAATGGCTGCCGGTTTTCGTCTGTTATTTTTCCTGATATTTTATGCTGTGCTATTACTAAATTAACAATGCTAATCAAAACTATTGACAATAAAATCTTTTTCATAAAATTAAAATTAATGATTGTTAACGAAAACTGAAAAAAAGCGATGAAATAAATCAGTTACGTTAACAAAGGGGGAGCCCTTGAAAGAGAAGAATGATTTTTTTCGTAAAAATACTTTTCTTGGTAATGATTGTAATAAGCATCAGTTAAAGGCAGCGATTTATCAAAAAGCTTAGCAGAATAATCGTTTCTGAAAGCAGAAAATTCAAATTTACAGACAGGACATGTCTCATGATAGGAATGAAAGTGCTTTTCATTCTTTGCTTTGCAAATAAATTGTTCGTGATGATGCTCCAGTTTAACAATCAGCGGCAGGAGAAAAATACCCAAAATGAATAAGGATATTAATTTTTTCAGATTACCGCTTATTTTCATGGATTACTTGTACTCTAAACGATACAAAAATATTAAGCTGTATCAAAATAATGTCTTTCTTCGTCTGAATTTTGCATAAAAGAAATCTTACCTGAAAAAGAAAGAAAAAGAATACGTGACTAATAAAATTTCTGATAAATCAGTAATGTGTATAATTTTGAACATTTCGTCAATAAACATTTAATCGGTTAAATGATGATACAGACAAGGATTTTCAGATGGGTTACCTGGGTTTTCATGCTGATGGTCAGCTTTCATCTTCAGGCTCAGGAAACTTTAGACCTGAAAAAATGCATAGAAATAGCACTCGAACAAAACATCGCGGTCAGGAAAGCAGGGCTCAATACCGAGAAAAGCGGATTAAACCTTCAGAAAAGCAAAGCATCTCTACTCCCTAACCTGAATGCCTACGCCAGCCAGGGATATAGTTTTGGAAATTCGCTCGATTACACCACCTATGAATATGTCAGGGAAAAAATCAATTCAAATTATTTCCAGCTTAACAGTGAAGTTACTCTTTTTCAGGGGTTTTCAAAAATTAATACAGTGAAAGCCAATCAATATGCCCTCGAAGCCAATATTCACAGCAACCAGAACATGAAAGACCAGATAGCCCTGCAAACCGCAGCCGCTTATCTGGCTATTTTGATGAACCTCGAGAATGTCGCCTTTATGGAAGAGCAGATAAAGCTGACCAAAAGTATGCTCGAGAAAACAAAAATTCTGGTCGAAGTCGGACAGGAAACAAAAGCCAAAGAACTTGAACTGAATGCTGAGCTGGCCAACAATGAATACAACCTTGTGGAGGCACAAAACAAGCTCGAACAATCTTATCTCGACCTGAAACAGCTCCTGAACTGGGACATGAAAAAACCTCTTTCCATCAGCAAATATGCAGTGGACATGATGTCGCTCGGGAATTATGAAAACATTGACATTGAATCAATTATCAATCAATATGTTTCGGAATTGCCTCAAATGAAGCAGGCAAAAGCAGAACTGGAAAGTGCCCAATATGCCTACAAGGCAGCAAAAGGATTGATGTATCCGGCCCTTTCACTTCAGGGGAACCTGACTACACGCTACTCAAGCTTAAAGAATCCATTGACGGGACAAATAACACCTTTTTCAGAGCAGTTGGATAATAATTTCGGACAGTATTTTACCTTTGGGTTATCCATTCCGCTTTTCAATAACCTGAACACTTATGGAAATACACAGGCCGCCCGCCTCAACATCCGTAATGCTGAACTCAATTACAGAGAGTCTGAGGTTAAAGCCAAAAACAACATTTATGAAGCCTGGTTTAACCTGAAAAACGCCATCAACAAATATGAGTCGGCTGTTAAAAGTCAGGAAGCACAAAAACTCCTGTTTGAGCAATCTTCGGTCATGTATCAGGAAGGGGTCATCAGTTATTATGAATGGCAGAGCGCCCGCAACGGCCTGACAAGAGCCGAAAACACCCTGCTGGGGGCAAAATATGAATGTGTTTACAGAATGAAAGTGTTTGATTATTACAGAGGAATAGACATAAGCTTATAAAAACAAATATTATGGCCATCGAAAAAAGACATTTCAAGAAAAGTAAAAACAAAAACCTGATGTATCTGATGATCGGGCTGGCAGGTCTTGTCGTGCTACTGATTATCCTGAATGTAAGTGGAGTTATAGGAAACAAAAACGAGATAAATGTTGAGACAGCCAAAGTTGAAAAAAGAAGCATCAGCGAACTGATAACGGCAAGCGGGAAGCTCCGGCCGGAAAAAGAAATATCTATCTCTGCCGATGTCAGCGGAGAAATCATTGAACTGCCGTTTAAAGAAGGGGATCGCGTTAAAAAGGGAGAATTACTTGTCAGAATCAAGCCTGACGAATACCGTTCGATGCTGGAAGAATATACAGCCGCCTACAACAGCTCACTGGCAGGACTTGAAAATGCAAAAGCCAATCTCCAACAGGCAAAAGCACTGTTTGAGAAGGCCAAAACCCTTTATGAACGTTATCTGATTTTGAAAGAAAAAAAGGCAGTAAGCGATACGGAATTTGAACGGGTAGAGAGTGAGTATTTAAGTGCCAGGGCACAATATGAATCGGCACAGCAAGGCGTTCAAACGGCAAAATACAACGTAGTAAGTTCGGAAGCACGTAAACGAAAAGCCGCAGAAAGCCTGAACAAGACTTCCATTTATTCACCTATAGATGGAATCATTACCCGACTGAACAATCAGTTGGGAGAAAGGGTAGTCGGTACGGCACAAATGCAGGGAACAGTCATCATGCGGATAGCCGACCTGAACAAAATGGTTGCTGTGCTCGAAGTCAATGAAAATGATATTGTCAGAGTTAACCCTGGCGATTCAGCCACCATCGAAGTGGATGCTTTCAGAAATGAAAAATTTAAAGGTATAGTAACTGAAATTGCCAATTCGAGCAAAGACCAGCAAGGCCTTAGCGAGCAAATCACCACTTTTGAAATCAAAGTTTTGTTGCTGGAAGATTCCTATAAACATCTGATAAAAGAAAACAGCCTGATCAAAACACCTTTCAGACCGGGAATGTCTGTTTTGGTAGATATTTACACCAAAAAGGCTGAAAATGTTTTGAGTATTCCTATTCTGGCAGTAACCACCCGCTCATTAAATCCTGAAGGTAAGGAATTCAGGAAACACAAAGAAACGGCTGAACAGAGTGAGGAACAGGAAAGTAAAAGCAAAACAGAAGTGGTTTTTCTGTACCAAAATGGAAAAGCCGTCATGAAACCTGTAAAAATCGGCATTCAGGATGATTACTATATTGAAATCACAGAAGGGTTGAAAGAAGGAGATGAAATTATTTCAGGTCCTTATTCAGTGGTTTCAAAAATCCTGAAAGACCAGCAAAGTGTCAGGAAAAAGGTAAAATCTGATAAACCTGAAAAGCCAGAAAACAGGAAAAAATGATGAAAATAAAGAATTGCAGCAGAACATTCAACTTTCTGAAATACAAACTCCTGTATTTATCTCTGATGGTAATTGTCCCCATTCAGTTAATTGCTCAGATACAGCAGGATATTTTTCCGGATAAAAAAGGACAGGAGCTGTTGAACCTGCTTGTCGGTCAATATAAAACCAACACTGTTTTATCGTATGATGAAGCCCGTGACGCACTCTGGGGAGCAGTAGCCAAACACAATCACGACAGCCTTCGTTGTGTTTACACCGGTTTTGCCGTCTATATCAGCCCTGCATCGGCTCATCCGAGAACAGATGCATACAATAAAGGAATCAACTGTGAGCATACATGGCCGCAAAGTCTTGGAGCTGAAGGTAATGCCAAAAGCGATATGCACCACATTTTCCCCACCCGCGAAGATGTCAACAATGCGAGGGGAAATCTGCCTTTTGCCGATATTCCTGATGATAAAACCGTTTACTGGTACAGACTGGGCAATAAACTGAGTGTAATACCAACTGTTAAAATTGATGAATACAGTGAAATCGATAACGGAAACTGGTTTGAGCCACGTGAAGACCATAAAGGCAATGTGGCACGAGCCATGATTTATTTTTATACCATGTATAAAAGTCAGTCAGATGGAGTTTTTTTCAGTAAACAGTTGCAAACCTTTTATCAGTGGCATTATCAGGACCCGGTTGATGACGAAGAGCGCTGGCGTAATAACTTTATTGCATCCAAACAGGAAGGGAAATATAATCCATTTATACTGGATTCGACATTGATACGCAGGGCATATTTCCCGCAATATAAAGGTTATCAGGCTTCTGTCAATGATGAGAATTCTTCTGTTGTATCGTTTTTAAAAGGAAGAAATCTGATAATCAGAAGTAAGGAAGCTCTTTTCGAAAAGGCTGAAATTTTCGACATCAATGGCCATCTGATTGATTCAAAACCTGTTTTGCAGGAGGATAATAATCTGGAGATTAACCTTTCAGGAATCAGGCCTCAGGTTTTAATTGTCCGCTTAAGTGGAAATGAAAGACTTTATTACAATAAGATATTACTGACACAATAACGTTTCCACCTTCTTACAATCAGAACATATCCATCTGGTTCATGTCCATTTCTTCCTGTCTGTCCTGTCGTCTTTTGTAGTTATTAAAGGTGTAGGTAAGTGTTCCGCTTACCACCGGCCATGCCCTGTCGAATCGGGTGTAGATCGTATAATTTTGCCCCTGAGAAGTAAATCCGAATCTGGAATTTCCAAGAAAATCCCTGATTTGAATAGCTGCCGACAACTTGCGTTTAAAGAAATCCTGTCGGATACCAATACTCGAATTCAGGTTAGCCAGCTGCGTACCGTTAATGGTAACATCTTTTGCCCTGTAAGAGGTCATCAGTTGAACACGCATACCCCATGGGAAACGAAATGAAGCGGTCAGCCTTGCATTCCATGTAAAATTATCCTTAACAACATCCTGCTCCTCAATATTTCCTTCCAGATGATACTGGTATAAATTAGTGCTGGCATTGATGGTAATAAACTTTTTAATATCAAAAGTTCCCATCAATTCAAGTCCGGCAGCATAATCCCTGTTAATATTCTGAGGAATCATGACCATTACATTGCTGTCGGTGAGATAATGGGTTCTTGAGATTTTATCATAAGTTTCGCGATAATAGGCTTCTGCGGAAAAGAAAGTTCCGTTGAATCTTTTCTGGTAAGCCAGCTCAAAGGAATTGACAAATTCAGGACGAAGTGCAGGATTGCCGATTCTGATGGTATTCTTATCCATATAACGTGGAAACGGGTCTAAACTCATTTCATCAGGACGCTCTGTTTTTCGGCTGTAACTGGCTAATATCTGCTGATCATGCACCAGTTGCTTTGATATATGAAAGGAAGGGAAAAAATCAAGCTTTTCATAAGGATATTCACGATTCAGAATATGCTGAACGATTTTTCTGTCATTGTATTCTGCCCGTATGCCTGCCATGTATTCAAAACCAAACATTTTGTCGCTGAAAGTAACATAGGCAGAAAAAATATTGTTGAAAAACTCCACATCATTCCTTCGTTCGGTATTTTCGAACCAGTTGCCGCTGAGCGTATCCTTGTTTTCGTATTTATAGACTGAATTTCCATCGAACATTCTTGCCTGCACCCCTGTTTCGATTTTGATATCTGAAGAAAAAGGCCTGACATAATCCGCTTTAAAGCGTAAAGTGTTCCCATTGACTTCAGAGGTTGCCCTGTCTTCAGTTTTAGCTGCAATTCCATTCCACAGGCTGTCTGAAAACTGATTGGTGTTCAGCTCATAGTTGTCGCCTGAGAACAGAGAGTAATTGACAGACGCACTGAAATCATGATTGGGCTGGAGGAATTTGTGCTGATAATACAGGTTGGTATTAAAAGTATTGTGGGTATTACTGCTCAGGTTATCCCTGAGATAATAATAATCATAAATAACGGGCTGAGTATATTCATGGTATCGGCTGTTACCTGAAAAACCGAAATTTCTTTGTCCATAATCAGCTGAAAAAGTCATAAAGTTAACCTTGTTAATTTCCCAGTCAAGGCCGGTTTTGATGGAATATCCGCCAAAATTTCGTGATCTGTCGGCATCTGCATTGGTAAAGATAGTAACCGTGTCAAAATCTGCTTCTCTTTCGTTGATCCATTTGCCCGGACCACCTCTCTTATTCAGGTCGTATCCGGCAAACAGGTTGACTTTCCCGGTACGAAGGTTGAAAGTTCCATCTGTCGAATAGTTTTTAAACATACCTACTCCGGCATTGATGATTCCGTTAAATCCTTCTGTAATGCTTTTTTTGAGAATAATGTTGATGATTCCGCCAATTCCATCAGGGTCATATTTGGCAGAAGGATTGGTGATGATTTCAATTTTTTCTATCGTTGAGGCTGAAATCTGTTTTAAAGCATCGCTTCCTGATAAAACAGAAGGTTTGCCGTCAATCAAAACGGTGTAACTGCCACTGCCTCTGAGAGTGAGATTCCCGTCAACGTCCACCTGCACGGAGGGTGTATTTTCAAGCACATCTACAGCTGTTCCTCCTGCGGCAATAATATCCTGGGTAACGTTGATGACCTTTTTATCCACTTTATACTCAATATGCCTTTTATCTGTCGAAATTTCAACTTCATTCAGCACAAGCGATGATTCTTTTATACTGATGTTGCCAAGGATCACTTCTTTTTGCTTCGGAGAAATATGAATTTCGGGAATTTTAACTTTCTCATAACCAATAAAGGTAACCCATGCATAGTATTTACCGTAAGCCAGGTTTGACATTTCAAAATAACCCCCGTTATCGGTGATCGTACCCCCCACAATGGAAGAATCTTTTTCAGAATGAAGGGAAATGCTTGCATAAGCAACCCCATGTCTGGTGGTTTCATCAATTACCCTTCCGGTTATTTTACCGTCTTTTGGCATGTTGCCATTGAATTTCCCGGGTTGTGACAGACTTTGAAAGACCAATGAAAGGGATAAAATAAATAAAAAAGCGGTTTTTTTCATTTGTAAAAAATTATTGCTCGATAATTAAACAAGTATAAGACCAAAAAACCAATATTTTCTTTCGTTTAAAAGAAAATATTTTTGCAATAACTTAAAAAATCAGTCTATCGTTTAAATCTGACATTGGCCTGAGCAGCAGCCAGTTTGGCAATAGGGACACGGAAAGGCGAACAGCTGACGTAATCAAATCCTATTTTATGGCAAAATTCCACTGCTGAAGGCTCTCCGCCATGTTCACCGCAAATACCGACCTTAAGTTTGGGACGGGTAACCCTTCCTTTATCCACAGCAAATTTCATCAGTTCCCCAACTCCTTCCTGATCAAGAATATTGAAGGGGTCAAAAGGAAGAATTTTATTTTTAAGGTAAAGAGGCAGGAAGCCACCTATATCGTCACGCGAAAAGCCATAGGTCATCTGGGTAAGATCGTTGGTGCCAAATGAGAAAAACTGGGCATGTTCAGCTATTTTGGCTGCGGTTAGTGCTGCCCTTGGTATTTCAATCATGGTTCCAACGAGATGTGGAATTTCGTTCATGCCGAATTTTTCACAAACTTCTGCGTGTATCTTATTAATGATTTTGTATTGGTGTTCGAGTTCTGTAGCAATACAGGTAACAGGTATCATGATTTCAGGAAACGGATTTTTACCTTCCTGAATAAGCTCTGCAGTGGCTTCAAAAATAGCTCTTGCCTGCATTTCTGTTATTTCAGGATGTGTAATACCCAACCTTACACCACGATGCCCCATCATCGGATTGTTTTCATGAAGAGCATCTGCCCTGAAACTAAGTTCTTCAAGACTGATGTTTAATGACTGAGCCAACTTAACTCTTTCTTCCTGATTTTGAGGAACAAATTCGTGCAGTGGCGGATCAAGTGTACGGAATGTAACCGGAAATCCATCCATAGCTTCCATGGTACCTTTCACATCTTCCTTTACAAAGGGATAAAGTTCATCCAATGCTTTTCTCCTTTCTTCCTCTGTTTTTGAAATTATCATTTTTCTTAACAAAAACAAAGGTTTTTCGGCATTCTTACCATAAAACATGTGTTCTGTGCGGAAAAGGCCAATACCTTCAGCTCCGAATTCTCTTGCTTTGCGGGCATCTTCAGGTGTATCTGCATTGGTTCTGATTTTCATCACCTTAATATCATCGCAAATCTCCATAAACTCAATAAAGTCAAGATTTTCTTCTGCTGATTTTATCATCGGCATTTCTCCCTCATAAATATATCCCTTGCTGCCATTCAGAGAAAGGACATCTCCTTCTTTGAAAACTTTATCACCAATGGTCAGGGTCTTTTCAGAAAGGTTGATATGAAGTGAGCCGGCACCAACAATGCAGCATTTTCCCCAACCTCTGGCAACCAGCGCAGCATGACTGGTCATGCCACCTTTTGCTGTCAGAATTGCTTCTGCAGCTCTCATTCCCTCAATATCTTCAGGATTGGTCTCTTCTCTGACCAAAATCACTTTTTTACCCTCTTTTGTCCATTCAACAGCATCGACAGGGGTAAATACGATTTGTCCGCTGGCCCCGCCTGGTCCTGCCGGAAGTCCTGATGCCAATGGTTTTACCCTGAGTTCGGCAGCCGGGTCAATGATGGGATGTAAAATTTCATCCAGCTGAGAAGGATCCACACGCATGACCACTTCTTTCTTACCGATAAGTGCTTCATGAAACATATCAATGGCCATTTTAAGTGCTGCCGGGCCATTACGTTTTCCTACCCTGCACTGCAACATATAAAGTTTCCCTTCCTGTATGGTAAATTCAATATCAAGCATATCGCGATAATGCCTTTCAAGGCGCTTTTGTATCTGATCAAGTTCACGGTACACTTCAGGCATCACCGTTTCGAGTGATGGAAGATGTTGATTATGTTCACTTTTAGTGATTTCGTTTATCGGATTTGGCGTACGTATTCCTGCAACAACGTCTTCGCCCTGTGCATTGGGCAGCCATTCTCCGTAAAAATGATTTTCACCTGTGGCAGGATTGCGGGTAAAGGCAACACCAGTGGCTGAGTTTTCTCCCATATTTCCGAATACCATTGCCTGAACATTGACGGCTGTTCCCCATTCATCAGGAATACCTTCCATTCTGCGGTAGGCAATGGCTCTTTTTCCCATCCATGACTGAAAAACAGCCCCGATAGCTCCCCACAACTGCTCACGTGGATCTTCAGGAAATTCTTTTTCCAAAACTTCCCTAACCTTTTGTTTATAAATGACAATGAGTTCTTTTAAGTCATCGGCCGTAAGTTCGGTATCAGATTTTACATTTCTCTGGTGCTTCATTTTTTCAAGCTCCTGCTCGAGCAAAGAGCGGATACCCTTACCGTCCTTTGGTTCGATACCTGCAGCCTTTTCCATGACTACATCCGAGTACATCTGGATTAGCCTGCGCTGACTGTCATACACAAACCGGGGATTCCCAGTTTTTGCGATCAATCCTTCGCGGGTAATATCATTCAGTCCGACATTTAAAACTGTTTCCATCATTCCGGGCATTGAGCTTCTGGCACCACTTCTGACAGAAAGAAGCAGGGGGTTTTCGGGATCGCCAAAAACTGCTCCCATCGTTTTTTCAACAAATTTTAAAGCTTCATCAACCTGAGTTTTTAGTTCCTCCGGAAATGAACGGTTGTTTTTGTAATAAGCAGTACAAACATCGGTGGTGATAGTAAAACCTGCCGGTACCGGAAGGTCAAGATTTGCCATTTCGGCAAGATTAGCGCCTTTGCCACCTAAAAGTTCTTTCATATCTGCCCTGCCTTCGGCATTTCCGGCTCCGAAAGAGTAAACCAGTTTTCTAACTTTTGCCATAGATTGAATTATTTATAAAATTGCGTAAATTTTCTTTATTCAAATGAAAAATTTTTCCGCAAATGTCTGTGTTTTTTTTGATTTAAGTGTATTTTCTTACCATCATATTTTCCATTAATATCCATCTGCCAATCAGTCGATTTACAGCTCATCCAAAATTGCTCCGATTTAAGTATTTACAGCGTTTTTTAAGTTCTTTCCGTGAAATAATAATTACCTCATAAATTGAAAAACCGAAATACTTCATCTTTTGTTAACACAAAAAGAGGCTCCTGTTAAAGGAACCTCTTCATGAAACAACTATGGAAAAATTGGTTAAAACGGAATAAATCCCTGCCTGATAATCTGGTAAGGATATTTTCTGGTGGTATCGGCCATGTCGTAGTTATAGGCTTGCTCTATCGCCCTCCCATCAACAAGTATGGCAACCCAGAAACCACTCATCATATCAACATCATCCTTGTATCTGACATAAAGATAAGTAAGTGCACCGGGTTTACCCTTGAATGAATAAGTCCAGCCTTTTGCCTTATCGCTGATTACCATGGAATCAATTTTTACAGTGTGTTCATTTTCATCAAAATAGGCCACCTGAAAATCACTGGAAAGGCCCTTTATCACATAAGTAACCACATGATCGTCCATATTTTTTTCACATCCGGCAATCAGCAAACCTGTCATTGCTACGACTGCGATGATGATAATTTTCTGAATATTTTTCATGGCTTTGTTTTTTAAGGTTCATTAAATTTTTACAATTAAATTAGCGAAAAATACCCTTCCCGGTTCATAAAGATTATCGGGAGAACCAATTACCCTACGGTTAAGATGTTCATAATAGGGGGTATTGAAAATATTGTTGATTCCGCAGGAAAGTGTAACAAAGTGGTTATAAATATATGCAAGGGTCAGATTTGCCAGCCAGAAAGACGGAGTGGTTTTTTCACCATAAGCTACCGAAACATAATTCTGAGGAGCAGCATATCTGACCGTCAGACGCGGGATCAGTTTGCTGTTGAAAAATGAATAATAAACATTGGCTCTGACATCAAGAGGTGGTATTTCATAAAGAGCATCCGGTGAAATTTCGGTCATTTTATCCCATGCCTTGGTCATGGTGGCACGGGTGTAGGCTGCTATGAGCGAACCTCCCAGTTTGTATTGTTCCGGAGATGAATAAGTAAATTCAAATCCCCTGAAGTAAACCGGATCTGCATTGTAGAACTGTTTAACACCATAAACGCCTTTTGTATTGGGAAGATATTGAGTTGGCGGGAGTTGTCTGGCGGCAATGTAATTGATGACATAAGAGAAAAATCCGTTTACAGTAACCCTGCCTATTTTGTCTGTTTCATATTTAATGGTCAGATCAGCCTGATGATTGGCTTCTGCTTTCAGGTCAGGATTTCCTAAGTAATCGTATTTGTCATAGCCGATGGGTAAAAGCGTAACATATCTTTCCAGCAGGTTAGGACTTCTGACACCACGGCCAATAGCCAATCCAAGTGTCAGATTTTCATTAAGATATTTATTAAATCCAAAACTTGCACTCAGGTTATTCAGTGTTATATCCTCAGGATATAAAGTATCCTGAATAATAGGCTTTCCTGCTTTCAGGCCATACACATAAACAGGTCCGGAATGTGCTTGATTGTTATCATACCTGAGTGAAGCTGTCAGGGTCATTGTTTCGAATTTTCTTTCATATTCAGTAGCAAAATACGTATTGGTGATAAATCCATCAATCAGAAATTCAGTTTTTACAGGCACAACAGGCTCAGCAGGTTGCATATACATGGTTTTTACCCTATCCCCTTTCTTTGTTGTATGTTCAATGCCCGTAATGAAATAAAGTTTGTTGTTCTCATTTGGCAGAAGCGTGAAATTCAGATTTGCACCCGACACAATGGCATCGATTGTTGAAACACCAATCATTGTATCCCCGGAAGGTTTTTCCTTGGTATCCATCACATGATGTACATTGGAATTAAATGCCATTATTCTTAGATTGCTGATGTTTTTAAAGGGGGAGGCAATACTGTAAACAGCCGACATTAATCGGGTGTCGTCCAATCTTTCATCCATAGGCAAGGCAGGAAAATGAACGTCCCTGCCATGAGAAGAAACAAATGAATATATGAATTCATGGTTTTTTAAGGGAACAATCCCGATTTCACCTGTAAATGAGTATTTTCTGAATGAAGATAACACGAGATTACCGTTACCATCTTTATAATTTCCATATTCCTGGTTGTTACCTGAAAGATTAAAATAGACCCTGTCGTTCCCGAATTTCACATTCAGCCTGTCTTTTGTCCCGTTCCAGTTACTTTCATAACCCTTAATTCCTCTGGCAGTAAGCTGGAATTTTTTACCTTCAAAAGGAGTTGGTTTGGAAGTTACCAGATTAAGAAAACCGCCCATGGTCGGGCCATAACGAAGGACATAAGGTCCTTTTATCACCTCAATTCTTTCAATATCATCCACTTCTATGTGAGAAATATTAGGGTCCATCCTGTTCGGGCAACCACCTTCTATACGCATATATCCATCTACCCTGACATTCAGCTGGTCATATTTATATCCTCTTATTACAGGGTCAAGCTGTGTTCCTCCTTTCCTGATGGCAGAAACATTCGGTATCTGACGCAAAAAGTCACCAATGTCGCGTGTTGGTAAAATCTCTATTTCAATTTTTTTCATTTCTGTTTTTACAAAAGGATCCTGCCTGGCCGACCAGTCTTTCAGAATTACTTCGCCTAACTCGAAATTGGTTGCAACCATTGCAAAATCAAAAACATACCTTTTGTTTTCTGTCAGATTTACCTTTCTGGTTGATTTTTTAAATCCCACAAAAGACACTTCAATGGTATATTCTCCCGGCTGAAGGTTTTCAATCAGATAACGGCCATTTTCGTCAGTTGCACAGCCTTTTCCGGAAGGCTTTACGACTACATTTGCAGCTGAAAGGGTTTTACCTGTTTCAATATCAGTAACTTTACCAGTTACCGAAATATTCTGGGCAATAAGCCATAGCGGAATCATTAAGGTCAGCATTCCTGTCAACAAAAGTTTAATCTTTTTCATAAGCTGGAATTTTTAGTTAGAAAATTTTTCATTAGTCCATTTGTAATGCCAAAAGTAAACATTGATTGAAAATATTATCAAATAAATAAAAAATAATTTGAATTTTTCTCCTGAGATTTCACTGATCAACAAATTTGTTTAGAACAATTTTAATCTTTCATTACCAAAAACAGTTTTATCCAAAAACCTAAAAAGCATATTCCTTTTGCAATTGGTTGCATAAAACACCTGGTTTTGATATCTTAAGTTTATCACACGGAGCAAAACCGTAAAATAACTTAATGATAAGTAAAATACTGATTTTAATTTTTTTTACATTTATAATAGACTATTTAAAGTCCACCAGCTTGTTTTTGAGGGCATATTTGACAAGCTCAACGGTCGATTTCATGTTGAGTTTGCTCATGATATTAAATTTATGTGTTTCGACCGTCCGGATTGACAGGAACAATTTTTTTGCTATTTCAGCATTTGACAGGCCTTCCATGATCAATTGAAGTATTTCCGTTTCTCTTTTGGAGAGTTTAGGGAATGCGGAATCTTCAGCATTTTGAATATCGTTTTGATTTTCAATTACTTTAGCCACTTTATCCGTAAAAAAGTTTTTACCTTTAAACACCTCTTCAATGGCTTTGACCAGTACTTCCCGTGTGGTTTCTTCTTTGGTTAAATAAGCCTTTACCCCTGTTTTTAATGCTTTTTTAATAAAATCGGGATTTTCGTGCATGGAAAGTATGATGATTCTGGCGTTTGGATCATCTTTCAGTATTCTTTCTGCCACTTCAAATCCATTCATATCGGGCAATGAAATATCCAGCAGTAAAACATCCGGTTGGTTTTCCTTATATTTTTCGATGGCTTCAGTTCCGCTTCCCGCCAGATCCATTATCCGGATATGTTTTACCCCTGTAAACAAAGACTGAACACCTTCCCTGAATATGTGATGGTCGTCTGCCAGCATGACCAAAATTTCATCTATTTTCATACAAGACTGATTTTTATTGTAATACAACATCCTTCACCCGGTTTCGTTTCAAGTTCAATGTTCCCTTTTAAAATATTTACCCGGTCAAAAATATTGTTCAGGCCATTTCCTTTTGCTTTGGTGGTTTTATTAAACTCAAAGCCTTTTCCGTTATCCTGAATAATCAATGTCAGTTGCTCCTTATTCCCCAAAAGTTGAATATCTGCCTGAGTGGCCCCGGCATGTTTCAATATATTGCTCAATCCTTCCTGAACAATACGATAAAGATAGGTTTTGATTGAAATATCAATATTTCCTGGAATTCCATAACTGACAAAATCGGTTTTGATTCCTGAATTTTGCTGGAACTTCACGATTAATGATTTCAATGCCTCATCAAGTCTGCTTTCCTGCAACTCAACAGGAGCCAGTAAATTTGAAATTTCACGGGTTTCAGAAATGGTTTTTAAAACAAGGCTATGAAGTTCGCCATATTCAGAAAATTCACTACTGCAATTATTTTCAAGTTTAAGTTTCATGGCCAGCAATTGCTGACCCAGGCTATCATGTATTTCCCGCGATATTCTTCTTCTTTCCTGCTCCTGTCCCTCAATAAGGGCAGCCAATCTTCTTTGCTTTTCATTTTTCAGCTCTTCTGCCGATTTGGCTATTTCTGCCAGATATTCCGCTTCTTTTTCAAGCAGAATATTATGACGTGTCATTTTATAAAATATCAGGCCGATAAAAGTTATTAAAAAAATGATTATCAATTCAGTAAGATATGTTTTAAGATGATTTTTCCTGACAGGTTCAAATATAGTCTCATAGGGTATGCTTAAAATCATTGTCCATTTCTGATTACCCAGATTGATGGTGTTGAATACAGCAAAACTGTATTCATTATGAGCAAAATCAACGTAATTACCACTTCCGCTTTCTTTTTGCCTGATGAGTGTAAAAAAACGGCTGGCTTCTTTCATGTATTTTTGGGAATTACTGACCGAATAATTGCCCAACTTTCCGGTATATTCAAAGTCTTTCATGATATAATAGGCATTGAGGCCTATAAAACTCTTTTCATGGTGTGCAAGAATATTCAGATTGCTGTCGATGAGCCACAAATAACCGGAATTTTCAGACAAATAAGGATTTATATATTTTTCTACCATCTTACTGATTGAGATTTTCCAGCTTAAACTGCCAATGACAGAATCACCATTGACAACAGGTGCAAATAAATAAATCAACGAAGATTGGGATTTGGGGTGAAAGTCAAGAAGGGTATATGTTTTATCCGTTTCTTTTCCAAATGAATGAATCGCTACAGGGATTTTTTCAGTCTGACTGGCTGCAGCAAACTTCAACAAAACTGTTCCATCAATGTCCGTCAGCTGAATCCCTTCCACCTCATTTTTATGAGTTTCATACAGTTCACATAAAATGCAATAATTTACGGGATGGCTAGTATCTTTTTCAACCACTCTTTTCAATATATCGGGCTGATTTCTGATTGTAAGCAGGCTTTCAGAATATTTTACGATAAAATTTTCAACATTTGCAGTAGCAATCTGGGTTGTTGAAAGCATTTGTTTTTCCCACTGATTAATAATAGAGTTTTTGAACTCCTTATTAATGTTAATGGTGATGTAAACCGATACAGAGGCAAGTAATACGACAATCAGCAAATAGATAAACATCAACCGGTTGAAAAAAGTTTTTCTCATCACATTTTGGTTTACATACTGAAAAACAGCATGCAATACAACAAATTATCAGGGTTCGATATTACAAAAAACTGTGAAAAGATGGCTTAACAAGACAATAAATCAGACACTGAGCTGAATGTTATGGGTAATCATCATTTTGCGTAAGTTTATCAGGGCATATCTCATCCTGCCCAGTGCAGTGTTGATGCTGACATGGGTCAGTTCGGCAATATCTTTAAAAGGCATATTGGCATAATGCCTGAGAATCAAAACTTCACGCTGCTCATGGGGAAGGGCATTGATCATCTTTTTTAACATATACTGAATTTCATCTTCAATGATCTCATCTTCCCTGTTGGTATCAGGAATGCGGATATACGATAAAATATCATTTCCGGCAGTATCTGTTACGGTCGGATTTTTATTGGAGTTGCGGAAATAATCAATCACCATATTCCGGGAGATTCGTACAATCCACTGATAAAACTTGCCTTCTTCATTGTATTTTTTAGTTTTGAGCTGAATTATAACCTTCAGAAATACATCCTGAAAAATATCTTCGGCAACCGTCCTGTCTTTGACCAGATAACAGATATAGGAAAAAAGGCGGGTCTGATACCGTTTGACAAGGGTGATCAGGCTGCTTTCATCTCCGTTAATATAACGGCTGATGAGTTGTTCATCGGAATAAAAAGGTTTACGCATATCTCCACATTTTTAAATTTCTGAAATGAACTTAGTGTAGAGTTTATCCTATATGCGTTTCCTTTTTCTTTTTTAGCGATTAATTCAGGGTGCTAATATACAACGAAAACTTACAGAAACCAAATGAAATTTGCTTCTTTTAGACAAAAATTTTCAAGAGTTTTAGTAAAATTTTTTTAACTTGCAGATTTTCATATTTTTACAAGAATCTCTCTTTTAAAACTTTTTATTCCAAGACACGTTTATTTACTGAAAAGACTTTGAAAAAGCAGGAAATAGACAGGGGTATGGAATAAAATTTGACAAAGCTGAACGCATGAAATTCAGGATTGATAAAGAAAGCATCCGGACATTTTTAGTGAAAATCATCAGGCAAAATGCCAGTCCGCACCGGCTGGCACTGAGTTTTGCCATTGGTACCTTTATCGCAATCCTACCCTTATTTGGTTTTGGAATTATACTCGGCCTGATAGTGGTCATGGTGTTCAAACAACTCAACAAACCGGCACTCATGTCGGCATTCGTGGTGTGGAATCCATTGATTGTCGTGCCTTTAATGGCTATCAGCTATCAGATCGGAGATATTTTTTTTGGTTCTGCCGAAGTAATTAAATACAAGATCGAACTTCTGAATCATCTCATCACGTTTACCAGGCGTTTTCTTGTCGGACATCTGATTATCACTGCCGACCTGTCTATCATCAGCTATCTTGTCATTCGGTTTGCAGCTTTTCTTTATGAATTAAGAAAGAAAAAAAGACAGAAACATTGAAAATCAGAAAAAAAAGGGAATCAGTTTGTTGAAATTTTAAAAGGTTTCTTTCAAAGTCTTCAAAAATCAGGTTCACGCAGTTTAAAAAATGCAGATAACCCCCATTTCATTTCAAAACAATTTTCCCGCTTTCTGCTGTCTGTCCTGATTTCACACAATATAGATAACAACCTTTTTCCATGCTGACTTACGGTTTGCGGCTTGGCGTAGTGGGGGATTTCGGAGTAATAGACTGTCAATATGCACAAAAAAATCATAGGGATACAACTGCTCATATCCCTACAACCGCCCCCATTACGCCAAACCGCTGTTAGGCACAGGCATTATTTATATTTTATCAAAACACCTTCACATTGAGGTATTCCAATTAATAAATGAGGAATATAGGAGTATTTTACAGATACTATTCCGTCAGCATTTATTTTGTTTGCTTTTTTTTGGATACTTTTTAGTAACTGTTTTTCAGAAGTAAAAATCCACCCAGATGAATTGATATAACCCAAAACTTGATATTCTTTTTGCGGCTGTTCTTTGTCAAAAAAAATATCAATTTTTTTAATACCTTTAGACGGTTCTTGGTCCTTTGAAATGTAGGTGCTTGTGGCACAACTACTCAAAAAGAACACTATTATTGAAAAAAAAATTATCCTTTTCATAACGCTATATTTAGTTATTCACAAGCACCAAATGTAATCATTGCAATTGCAAGAATTGTATTATAAATTGACTTTTCTCTTTTCGAACAAAGTTTGTAAGAATAAAAACATTTATAAACTACCCATGCACCTAAACAAAGTAAAACGGCAGCAGCCAAAAGCTTCCATATTGCAATATTAGTTTCAGCACCGCGACCTTCTTGGTTTCTGACATTAATTAATTCTTCAATTTTATCTTCAAGATAGTCAAGAAGCTGAATTCCAGTATTACCAGGAGCTAAAGTGCTTAAAACAGAATTAATTTCGTCAGAAATTTCTTCAATGTCAGAACCTTTCATTTCAAGTGTTAACAACACATTCTTTAAATCAATCCGATAATTGTCAACAATTTCCTGAAATTCAGAAGTAATGTCGGGAAGATTTGTTTGTTGTGATTTAAAAGACTGAAAAGAGGATAAAGCATTATTCAAATACTCTTTTCCAATGTCATTCAGTCTTTCCCCATTTTGTGTAGAGTAAGTTTCAAAATCAGATTGAATTTCCAATACAGAAGCTCTGTCAGCTTGTCTGAAATTCAATTCTGACTCAATAAAACTTGAAATAGCTGAGGTGAAAAAATCGTAAAAATCACGATATTCTGTTTCTGCAACATCTGTCTCAGTTACAGGTCTCAGTTGACAAACTGCTGTTTTAAAATTAAAAACAGCTTGATGTTCTCTTGATAATTGTTTCATAATTTAAAATTTTAAGGGTTTAACAATATTCATTAACGCTGATTTTCTTTTTTTATTGCTTGTGCCTAACTATTGGATATACGCAATATTGCGTATATTTTTACTTTACTTGAATATGCCTCATCCATAAAAATCATGTTTACTTATATTTGATGGCAAAATTAATAATATTTTTCAAACTGACAAATGATCAAAAGAAAAATTTTTTTCTATATACCTTATGTGGCTATATGTGTTTAAATTTCAGTGGTTTTTGAACCGGTATGCCCTAAAAGACTTTTAATATTCCTTAAATCACTCCCATTTTCCGGAAAATGTGTGGCAAAGCTATGTCTTAATGTGTGCATTCTCTTGTTTTTTTCGATGCCTGCTTTATCATATTTTTTCTTCCATGTATAGTTAGTTGTGGCATAAATCCCATGTTTACGGCAGCCAATAACATTCCCGGGTTTCTCTACATCTCTCAGAATTGCCTCTTTTTCTTCTCCTGTCCACGTTCTTTTTATATGTCTGAATTAGTGTTTTTAATTCACAAATTTAGTCCTAATGTTTAGGGGGCTATATCATCTATCCTTTTATACTAAGTGATCCCAATCCGATTTTAATCAGCATCTTTTCATCTTTTTTAGCAAACTTATCTTAAGCTATTTTTTATTCAAACCCCATAGAAACACCGGTTCCGTGCAACTGCGACTTCATTGCAGGTTTTGCAAACCCAACGAGTCTTAGTTGAAAGATGCAAAATTTCTGTTTCCCGGTTTAATTCAGGTTGATAAAGAATATTTACAGTATCTTCGTAATATGGTTAAACATTAGTTCATGAAAAAAATCAGTTATTTTCTGCTGCTGCTGTTTCTTCTTTCATGTGCACCAGCGCGCTTTGTCGTACCACTCAACAAAGGGGAACATGCAGCCGGGCTGAACATTGGTGGTCATTTGTTTGATTATCAGGGATTAACAATTCCTGCTCCGTTGAGCTCAGTGTATTACGGATATGGATTTGATTCTGGTTCGACCTTTTTCGCAGGTTTACACCTGACTTCTCTGGCTTTCGGAAACTTTCAGACCGACATGGGTTTTGTGATCAACCTGTTGAATCAGAAACAATGGTTACCCGGTTTGTCGGTTTCTCCGGCTGTGAATTTTGTTTTAAATCCAAAATGGGGAGATGTCAGGATGTGGCCTCAGCTTGATGCAAATGTTTATTGGCAATATGGCAAACAACATCATTACTTTTATCTGGGGGTATCAAACTGGTTTGAATTAACCAAACTCAGGGCACATAGTCAGGAAATTGATGACCGCTGGTTTATCAATCCCCAGATAGGGCATGTTTTCCGTATCAAAACCTATGATATTGGCCTTGAACTGAAATTTCTTGCTCCTTCGCATGAAAACACCTATGCTTTTGTTCCATACAGAAGCATTACCGGAGATTACGGGGCAAATGGACTTTATTTTTACATCACCAAAAGGTTTTAATATGAAAAAGATACTTTTTCCGGCATTACTGATTTTGATGGCTTCGTGCCTGCGTCTGGATGATTTGGCATTTATGGGAGACAACAGTATCAGCGAATATAAATTCGACAATTATACAGGCGAAACCGATATGCAGTTACCTCCTGAATATGATATTCCTGCTTCAATGACTCATGTGGTCAATTTTCCGTCAAACGATTCAGACGAAAAACACCCCTCTCATTCAGTGATTTACGGAGTCTATATTGGCGACATGGAACAAATTGAAAATGATACCATTATCGTTTATTGTCATGGGCAGCGCGATCATCTTGACTTTTACTGGCCAAGGGCAAAACTATTGGCCAATTGTGGCGGGAAAAACCGTTTTGGTGTGCTGATGATGGATTATCTGGGCTTTGGTTTGTCAAAAGGTAAGGCTACTTCGGAGCAAATGGTTCATGATGTGGAAGGTAGTTTATTGTGGCTGAAAAAAATGGGAGCTGACCCTGGCAAAGTCATTATTTACGGTTTCAGCCTTGGGACCTGGCCTGCTGTTTATATTGCTGCCGGTTTTAAAGATTTTAAGCCATGGAAACTGGTTACAGAGTCGGCCCTTGCTTCTATCGATAACATTACACAGGAATCAACACTCCTGAATGTCCCTTCAAGATTTATGACCGACCTGGGCATGCGAAACGCCTATTATATCCAGTTTGTCGAACAGTATTACCTGTGGTTTCACGGCACTGATGACGATTATATTGCCATCGGCAACAGTGAATTATTGCTAAAAAACTACAACGGCCCGTATATCGAAATTTATCGTGTGGAAGGTGCAAAACACGGGGAAGATGGTGTTCCTCAAACGCTTGGCTATGAAAACTATCTTGACATTCTTTACAAATTCATCATCAGGAAATAATCAACGCGAAACAACAAATTTCAGTATCCCTTTCTGAGTTGTTAATGTTTGCCATGAGTCGGATTCAATTTCAATAACCACTGCAGAAGCAGGAGATAATGGAACGATTTGCTTTCCTGTAAAAGCAAAAATCATTTCAGCCAGCAAGGGGTTGTGTCCGACCACACAAACTTTCTGACAATCATTCACATAAGTCTGGAGCATATCTATAAAATCGTTTGTATCATAAAAGGAATAGAGCAAGTCTTCGGCAACAATTTCATCTGCATGAATTTCAAAAGCCGAAGCGATGATTTTTGCGGTCTCCAAAGCACGTAAGGCAGTGCTTGAAATAATTTTTTCCGGGACAAAACCATTTTTTCTGAAGGTCTCAGAAAGTTGCCTCACCTCATCCCTGCCCGGATCACTCAGTGGTCGTTCATGATCACTTTTTCCTGCTGTCTGATTTTGGGCATGCCCATGCCTGACTATGAATAATTGTTTCATTTTTCCCTTTTTATAAGTTCTTTTGAGGGCACCCAGCGAATTTTGATAAAATGAACTACCCGATTATCTTCAACTTCAATACCCTCATTTTGAAGCAGTTTTTCCATCATATCAGGAGTCTGAAAATGAAATTTTCCTGTTAAAAGCCCCTGCCTGTTGACAACCCTGTGGGCCGGAACAGGTGGATAAGCCTGATGGGAAGCATTCATTGCCCAGCCAACCATACGGGCTGAACCTCTGGCCCCGAGAAATTCGGCAATATCGCCATAGGTGCTGACCCTTCCATACGGTATCTGTCGAACAACCTCATAAACTTTTTCAAAAAAAGTTTCCTGACTATTTACTACACTATTTTTTGCCTGATTTTTCAAATCCAGATTTTTGTTCCCTCCGTACAATTTGTACAAATGTCGATATTTTTCCTTGCTTTCAGAATGTTTTGCCTGAAAGAATTTAGGCTTTCGCTGTGCCAGATTTCCCTGAAAGGTTTTTCAAGCACGGAACCTGCCTTGTAGCGGGCATCTTTATCAAAACAACAGGGAACAATGTGACCGTCCCATGTCATGACACAGGACTGCCAGCTCCTCCAGCAATGGTTGTAATATTTATTCTGAATGATGTATGTGCCGTCTTTTGTTTTTCTGTATCTTGAATACTTGATGTTTTCCGGAATAATGTTTTTACCACTTTCATAATCATACACCTGTGCGGTTTTCAGGGCAAGAAAATCTACACCTGTCTCGCGGGCAATTCTCCTGATTTCATCAATCTGATGTTCATTTTGCCTGAAGACAATAAACTGAAGAACAACAAAGGGATAAAGGGAATTCATTTTTTTCTTAGTTTCCATCAGGCATTTTATTCCGCGGATAACCGTCTGAAGATCACCGCCCACCCTGTATTGCTGATAGACATCCTGTGTGGTTCCGTCCACGGAAATAATCAGTTTACTCAATCCTGAACTGACGGTTTTCTCACAATTTGCCTCATTCAGGAAATGCCCGTTGGTGGAAGTGGTAACATACATTTTCTTTTTTCGGGCATAGTTGACAAAATTAAAAAAGTCGGGATTCAGGTAAGGTTCCCCCTGAAAATACAAGGTCAGATAAGGAGTTGTCGGATAAACCTGATCAATGATTTTTCTGAAAAGCTCAGGATGAAGTGTTCCCGACCTCCTGGTCAGTATTTTCATTCCTGTCGGACATTCAGGACATTTCAGGTTGCAGATATTGGTTGGTTCCACCGAAAGGCTCATGGGCATGCCCCAGTGTATGGTTTTTCGCAAAAGCCTTGATAAATAAAATGATACGGCAACTTTTACCCCGTTAAAAAATCTTTTGAAGGTGAGAGTCCTGAGCAAACTAATATAATCACGAAACATTGAGAATCTGATTCTTATCTTCTTAATAATTCAATGAGTTCAGGAAGGTTTTTGAGGTAAGCTATTTCTTTCAGTGCCTGCCTGACCTCACGGGCAGGATTTCCATAATAGGTGGTTCCTCCCGGTAAACTTTTGGTAACCAATGAACGGGCAAGAATTTCGGCCTCTTTCCCTACCCTGACCGACTGAATCACTCCGGATTGTCCCCAGATACGGACACCCTCTTCAATGATAACTTTACCAGCTATGGCTACCTGTCCGGCAATGACACATCTTTCCCCTATTTCAGCGCCATGCCCGATCTGACACAAATTATCAATTTTTGTCTGCCTGCCAATAATGGTATCGCCAGAAACACCCCTGTCAACCATGGTGCCTGAACCAATATGCACATCATCACCAATAATCGTTCTTCCGCAGGAAGGCCATTTTTCCCATCCGTCACTTAGTTTTCTGTAATAAAAAGCATCTCCTCCGATGACACAGTTAGCCTTTAAAATTACCCTGTCGCCAATCACTGTACCTGCATGAATGACTGCATTGGGATGAATGATACAGTTCCTGCCAATCTTGACATCATGACTGATAAAACACTGAGGATAGAGTATGGTCCCCTCGCCAATTTCAGAATCCGGGTGACAATAAAAGCTTTCAGCAGGAATTCTTTCCTCTTTCCTGAACAGTAAAACCAGTTTTTTATAATCTTCATAAGGATTTTCACTGATAATCAATGCTTTGTTTTCAGGAATATCTACTTCATTATTGATAATGATCAGAGAAGCTTTTGAATAGATTGCTTTTTTGTAGTATTTTTCAATATCGACAAAAGTAATATCCCCGGGCCTTACTTTGTGAATCTCATTGATGCCTGTAATTTCTAAGCCGGGATTGCCGGTAAACCTTCGACCAAGTATTTCTGCTATTTCAGCAACTTTAAAAACTTTATTAAAATCCATAGTGTTGATTTGGAAAATTGTTCAAAATTAGTGTTAAAATTCCGGCTATTCGATCTGGCGACCTGCATGGTGAAAATTTCTGAGTAAAATCTGAATGTCGGTCATCAGGTTGTAGTCTCTGGCATAAAAAAGATTTAAATCGCCTGATACTTCTGTTGTTTTGGAAGTATTGAAGCCCGGATAAAATATCCCCTTTTTCAGGGAAGGAAAACCTGAAAGGTCTTCATGGGGATTAAAGCCTACCCATGAAATTTTTCCTGACAAAATAAACAACAGGTTTCTGAAAAAACCTTTTTTGTCTTTGACCAGCCAAACCAGGAGGGGTGAAAATATCAGGAAAAGTGCAGCGGAAGTGATGTCGAACATGCGCTTGTTGAATTTATTCTCAGGCTGAAGTAAAGAAAGCTGAATATCAATGGTATAGAGGTCTCCCGTTTTATTCTTGTGATTGCTGCCTATGATAAAAAGACTCTGAGGCGGAGCAATTTTATAAATGAGCTGACGGTCGCCAATGCTTGTCATAAGCCGGATAATGCGGGAAGATGAAATGTCTTCTGCACAAAAAATCAGCTCATTCAGTTTATAAATTTTAACAATCTCATCGATTTGTGAAACATTACCGATAAAATCCTCATCCTGAATATTTTGTTCATCAGGTGAAATATTTCCGCAGAAACTGTATTCAACAGCAGAATGGTCAAGAAGCTGGCGGACACGCTGATATTCCTTTTGTTTCCCGATAATTCCGATTCTGAGGTTTTTGTTGAAATTCAGCCGGAGCGAGCCTGTCTGAATGTACGAAATGACCAAACGGTTAAAAAAAGTCAGCATAAAAGAAGACAGAGTCCCGAGAATAATGATGGCACGAGAAAAACGTTCGGATTCACTTAAAAAAGCATAAAAAATACTGATGACCACAGCGCCAAGTAAAATACCTCTGGTAATTTTTCCGATTGAAAAAGGTTTGACATGCCCCCTGACAAAAGCCAGTGACAACACCCAAATGAGTGTATAAAGCGGAAAATATTTGATTATCAGCTCTCTTGGATAAGGAATGCCATGCCCGACATTTTCCCAGAATATCCTGACTGCATTTAAACCGAGATAAATTAAAACCATATCGGCAACTGGAAGGATCAGGGCATTAAACAAACGGTGCGAAATAGCCAGAAAGGCACGCAGGTAAATGGCCAGATGTATCAAAACGGAAAAAAACCATGCTTTTCCTCCTGTAAAGTGTTTCTGAGCAAAGATGATCATTGCCTTGTAAAAGGTAATGACATAGTTGACACTGCTTTTTTTAGTGCTTTCGCCTTTATAGTGAATAATTCTTGTTACCGGCAGATAATAATTTTTAAAGCCTGCCCTGATTATTCTGTATGACAAATCAATGTCCTCTCCGTACATGAAAAAGGTTTCATCGAGCAGGCCTGTTTTATCCAGCACCTCTTTTCTGATAAAAAAACAGGCTCCCGAAAGCACCTCCACTTCGTGTATCTGATTTTCATCAAGATAGCTCAGGTGGTATTTCCCAAAACGTTTTGAGCGGGGAAAAAACTTTGAAAAACCAAAGATTTTATAAAATGCCACTTCCGGAGTAGGCAGGCTTCGTTTTGATTCAGGAAGAAAATTGCCTTTTCCGTCAATCATTTTCACACCAAGACCTCCGGCATCGGGATGGTCTTCAAAGAATCTGACTGCTTCCCAAAAGGTATTTTCCTCTACTACCGTATCCGGATTGAGTAACAGGATATATTTCCCTTTTGCCACTTTGATTGCCTGATTGTTGGCAGCGCTGAACCCCACATTGTTTTTATTCGCAATCAGCTGACAATCAGGAAATTTGCTTTTTACCATACTGACTGAACTGTCAACGGAATTATTGTCAACCACAAAGACCTCTGAATGAAATTCAGGATTTTTTTCTTTCATGAAATCAATAGCCTTCTTTACAGAAATGAGGCATTGTTCAAGAAAGTACTTGACATTGTAGTTAACAATAACGACCGAAAGAATCATCATTTAGATTTTATAAGGCGTCCGTTGCAGGATGGAGCGACCTAAAGTAATTTCATCGGCAAATTCCAGTTCTCCGCCAACAGAAATGCCGCGGGAAATGACTGATGTTCTTACATTTTTTGCATTAAGCTCTTTTCCGATATAATACATGGTTGTATCCCCTTCAAGGGTTGCCGACAAAGCAAAGATAACCTCTTTTGGATTTTCCCTTTCAACCCGCTGAAGCAGGCTGTTTAGGTGAATATCATCGGGGCCGGTTCCTTCCAGCGGATTTATCAATCCGCCCAAAACATGATAAAGACCCCTGTATTGCCCGGTGTTTTCAATGGCAATCAGGTCGCGGTGGCTTTCCACCACACAAATGCTTTCCTTATCCCGCTGATGGTCGGAACAAATCTTACAAACATCATCATCGCTAATGGTATGGCATATCTGGCAATATTTAATTTTAGTCTTAAGGTTTTTAATCAGCTCACCCAGCTTTTCAACCTCCGTATCTTTATCTTTCAGCAGGCTGAGAACCATACGAAGGGCCGTCCGTTTTCCAATGCCCGGAAGTTTTGTCAGTTGCTCAACCAATTCTCTGATTACCTCAGAAGGATATTCCATAAACCACCATTTTTCGACTGCAAAGATGCAACTTTTTGGGTTTTCTGTAGCTATTACGGCTACTAAGTTGAAGAGGTGCTGATTCATGGATTTTTAATTCTCTGTTTTTTATAAGTTCTGAAAACTTAAGCCTTAATCCACCTTTATTTCAGGGCAGAAATTTTCAAAATCCTGAAAGCCAGACAATATTTCAGGCAAAAGACAATTTGCAAGTCATTTTACGTTTAATAATTAATTTAACTTTGCACCCTTTTAAAATGTTAATGTTGTTGATTATGAAAAATTTTTTATTGAAAAAAATCATGATGCTTGTCAGCATTTTTCTGTTACTGACAAGTATTGGTTTGAGTCAGGAATTTAAAGTACCTTCAGACCTTAAATCAGAAATTCCTCTTGATAGCCGCGTTAAAACAGGCACCCTGCCCAATGGCATCAAATATTATGTCAGAGAGAATTCATACCCCAAAAACAGGGCAGAATTAAGAATTATTGTCAATGCAGGATCAATACTCGAAGATGACGACCAGTTAGGGATTGCTCATTTCTGTGAGCACATGGCATTTAACGGAACGAAAAACTTTCAGAAACATGAACTCATCAATTTTCTTGAGTCCATCGGGATGAAATTCGGAGCAGAGCTGAATGCTTACACCAGCTTTGATGAAACCGTTTACATGCTGACTATTCCTCTGGACAAACCCCAGTATCTGGATACCGGCATACAAATACTTTCAGAATGGGCACACAATGTCAGTTTTGAAAAGGAAGAAATCGACAAGGAAAGAGGCGTTATCAAGGAAGAATGGCGATTAGGCCAGGGGGCACAGGAGCGTATGTCGCGTCAGTATTTCCCCAAACTTTTTCTGAACAGCCATTATGCTGACAGAATGGTTATCGGTAAACCGGAAGTTTTTGAAAAAGCTCCCTATGATGTCTTTACCCGCTTTTACAACGACTGGTATCGCCCCGACCTGATAGCCGTGGCTGCTGTTGGCGATTTTAAAGCCGATGATGTGATTGCCCTCATCAACAAATATTTTTCGCCCATCCCCAAAAAGGAGAATCCAAGGGAAAGAAAAAATTACGAAGTACCTGATCATGACAAGACATTGGTTTCCATCACTGCCGACAAAGAATTTCCCTACAACCTTGTTCAGGTCTTCATCAAACACGACCCTGTAAAACAAGGCAGTTATGAAGTATATAAGGAAAATCTGATTCGTCAGCTATATATCGGCATGCTGAACGAAAGAATCAGCGAAATAGCACAATCAGAAAATCCGCCATTTATGTTTGCAACAACCGGAGAGGGAAGCATAGTCAGGGCGAAAAGTGCTTATATGTTGATTGGTATGGCCAAAAACAATCAGGCTCTTGCAACCTTAAAACTATTACTGACTGAAAATGAAAGGGTTAAGCGTTTTGGATTTACCCGTACCGAGCTTGAACGTCAAAAGCTTGACATGATGAAAGGGATGGAAAAGCTCTACAATGAACGCAATCAGGTAAAATCAGCCAATTTTGCTTCTGAAATTCAGCGCCACCATCTCGAAGGTGAACCCATGCCAGGAATTGAATTTGAATATGAACTTTACAAAAAATTCCTGCCCGAAATAACTCTTGAAGATGTAAACGCCTTATCGGCAAAACTATCCACTGATAAAAACATGGTCATTGTCATGATGTTTCCAGAAAAAAAGGAAATAAAACTGCCCAAAGAAAAAGATGTGCTTAAAATCCTGAACGAAGTTAAAAATGACCAGAGCATAGTGGCATACGTGGACAAGGTGATTGACAAACCATTGATTGAAAAAGCACCCGCTCCCAAAAAAGTTATTGCAGAAAAAGAAATTGCAGAAATGGGAGCTGTAGAATGGACACTCGAAAACGGAGCAAAAGTCATCATTAAAAAAACCGACTTCAAAAACGATGAAATTCTGATGCGTGCATTCAGTTTCGGAGGCAGATCGGTTTATCCCGAACAAGACGATATTTCGGCAGAATATAGTGCAGACGTTATCGACATGAGCGGTCTCGGAGAATTTGAAAATGTTGAATTGCAGAAGTTGCTTGCCGGAAAAGTGGTTTCTGTTACTCCTTACATCAGTCTGAATGACGAAGGATTTCAGGGTAACTCAACCCCTGCAGATTTTGAAACGCTTCTGCAACTGACTTATTTATACTTTACACAGCCCCGAAAAGATGTCAAGGCTTACAACAATTTTATCACCAACGAAACCGAATCGCTTAAAAACAAAGGAGCTTCTCCCAGCGATGTTTTCAACGACAGTATTCAGGCCATCACCAACAATTATCACAAACGTTTTATGCCTGTAACCCTGGATGATCTTAAAAAAGCCAGCCACGACCGCATGATGGAAATATTCAGAGACCGTTTCAGTGATGCCAGCGACTTCGTATTTATTTTTGTCGGCAATATTGACCTCGAAAAAGCAAAACCGCTAATTGAACAATATATTGGCGGACTTCCCTCAACCAACCGCAAAGAAAGTTTTGTTGACCTGAATGTCAAAGAGCCTGCAGGAATAGTTAAACGTACCATTTATAAAGGAAAAGAGCCCAAGGCAACCGTTTATATTACTTTCCCGGGTGTTTTCAGCTATGATATGGAAACACGTCTTAAACTCGACCTGATGAAAGATATTCTGAATATAAGGTTAAGGGAAAACATCAGGGAAGACCAGTCAGGCACCTATGGCATCAGCGCATGGGTTACACAGAAGAAATATCCGAAAGAAAGCTACAGCCTGAATATCTATTTTGGTTGTGCCCCTGAAAATGTTGATAAACTGGTAGCTGCAGTATTTGACGAAATCAACAAGCTGAAAACTGAAGGACCTTCAGAAATAAACCTGAACAAGGTCAAAGAAACCGCACTGCGTACCCGTGAAGTAAATGTCCGTGAAAACAGGTATTGGCTCAATACCATCAATTCATACTATTACAACAAACAGAATTTTTCAGACTATCCCAAATATGAGGATATTGTAAAAAGCTTCAACCAGAAGGATGCAATGGAATATGCCAAAAAATATATCAATACAAACCACTACATTCAGATAGTGTTAATGCCTGAAAAATAAGTTATTTGAGAACTTTCTGACAAAGCCGCCACTCATTCTGGCGGCTTTTTTTTTAAAACCTTACCCTGAGGAGCGAAAAACCTTTGCTGACATTTATAACAGGTATTATCACTTCACTAGCATTGACCTGCCGGGCATTACGTGGTATAGCTGTTCCGGCCAGATTGGCGCTCGTGTATAAAATCTGATAATTAATATTCCCATCCGGATCAATGGTATTATAAATCAGATTCCAGCTGCTGCGGGAAATATCATTGAAGAATATCACTACCTTGTTGTGAAGCGAGGTGGAATGAAAAGACGAATAAAAACCTTCGTCATTCAGTGTAGTCTGCTCTTTGCGAATCACTTTTGTCCATGTTATATTTCCGTAAGGATTTACAGAAACCACTAATACATCGCTAAAACGATAAAAATAACGGATATAAACGTTGTTGAGCGAATAATAATTGTTCATGACCTCTTTGACAATGGTAAATTTTTCAGCCAAAAACAAAAAACCACCATCATCGCGGAGAAAAACTTTTTTTGCATAAAAATCACGTAATCCTTTTTTGTTCGACCCTGCTCCTTCAAGTGTAGCAATCATGTCTGTACTGAAAGGAATAAAATTAATCCGCAGCGAATCCACTGTTACCAGTATAAAGATAACCCCGAGACCCTTATCTGTCTCTTTATCGTCAGTATGGTAAAAGCCACTGAAAACAAACCTGTTGTTAAGATAATCAAATTTATACACCACACTGCTGAAGCTCAGGCTATCATTGAACAGATTGACTGAAGAAACAGATTCTTTTTCAAGATTGATTCGCAGAAAGCTTAATTGTTCCTTTGTCCCTTTCAAAAAACCACCACTGATATTTCTCCTGATAATCATACCGGCATTGCCGGCAGCAAGGCTAAGCTGTTCAACGGAAAACTCTTTTTCAGGAACAATTACACTCTGATAAGTTTTCAGCACCTCCAATGAGGGACTCAGTTGAACAAAACCAAAGTTAACCAAATCATTTTCAATAGATTTCGGATACATGACCAAAACTCTTTTGAATACCTTGTCATAAGTAATCCGGAAAGTTTTAGAAGAGGAAGTTACTTTGGCAGAGGCTACCAGATTGTCGCGGCTCTGAAAAGCCAATCTACCTGTAAGTACCGTACAATATAGCTTATAAGCTTTTTCTTCCCTGTCGTAAGCAGAATAGTAAATATGAATATTTTTATCGACCAGCAGGATTTCTTCAATATCATTTCCTTTATCTATCTGAAATTCAAGTTGTCCGGCAAGTTGCAGGTCTTTGTTGTAGCGACTGAAAACGAATTCCTGCTGCATGGCTTTGTTGTATCTGACCACATAATAATTATTTTGGCTGAAGCCCAGTATTTCTATGTTGTTCATCCTGTTTTTAATCTTTTCAGGAATGGAAATATCGGTGGTCTGGCCGTTTGAGCCAAATGTGGATATCAGCAGGGAAAACAGAAATATGTGCCTGAGATTCATATAGTTTGATGTTGCAAAAATCTTACTAATGATTTAATTGTTCAGAAAACACTTCCTCGCCTCCCACAAAAGTCTTCAGCACTTTGGCTTGTCTGATTTGTTTTTCATCAGCGTTAAGCAAATCGGTATCCATCACAACAAAATCGGCTGCTTTTCCCGATTCAATGCTGCCTCTGTCATTTTCTTCAAAACAGGCTTTTGCTGCCCAGATAGTCATTGCCTTAAGGGCTTCCTGACGGGAAACGGCATTCTCGGGTAAAAATCCCCCTTCAGGCTCTCCATTAAAATTTTTTCTGAAAACAGCTGCATAAAAGCCCGGCAATGGGTTGACTTCTTCGACAGGAAAATCGCTCCCATAAGGAATCCAACCGTTCTGAGACATCAGTTTTTTGTAAGCATAAGCATTCTGAAGTCTCTTGCTCCCAAGCCGTTTCTCTGCCCACCCCATGTCGGAAACAGCATGCACAAACTGAACGGATGGAATGATGTTGTATTTCCCGAACATCCCGAAATCAGCCTCATTAATCACCTGAGCATGCTCGATTCGCCACCTTCTGTCATTGCTTGTTTTAAGAAATCCTGCAAAAAGTGTTAAAGCAAAACGGTTGGCTGAATCACCGATGGCATGCATACACACCTGATAGTTGCTGGCATAAGCCACTTCACAGTATTTGCTGTAAAAATCATTTGAAAACAAAATGCTGCCTTTGGTTTCGGGCATATCGGAATAGGGCATGAGCAGGCAGGCTCCCCGTGAACCTAAAGCTCCGTCTGCATATAATTTTATGGCTCTTACGGTTAGCCGTCCAGTCCTGAAAATGCCTTTTTCGTTGATAAAACGAACACTTTCATCTTCAGGATCCAGCATGGCATAAATCCTGATTTTAAGCTCACCCTTTTGCTGAAGTTTGTCCATAATTTCAATAAATCTGACCTTTTGTCCGGCATCACAAATGGTGGTCAGGCCTGATTTAAAACATTCTTCCTGAGCAACTTTCAATGCCCTGACTATTTCTTCATCAGCCGGATGGTTTGCAGCATCTTTTACTATGTCAGCTGCATTATCGAGTAAAATCCCTGTAAACCTGTCTTTCTTAAATATCGCAAACTTTTTATTTTCGTTCAATTTCAATCCACTGATTTCCAATGCTTTATTATTTACCAAAACAGCATGTCCATCCACTCGTGTAAGCATCACAGGACGATCCGGGAACAATTCATTTAATAACTGGTTATCAGGATATTCTGTTTGTTTCCATTTATTTTGGTCCCAGCCTCTGCCGATTATCCAGCCTTCAGGGTTTTCATCAGCCCATTTTTTTACAATATCTAAGATTTCTTCAAAAGAGGTAGTGGCAGTTAAATCAATTCTTTGGGCAAAAAGGCCATAACCGTAAAAGTGGCTATGTGCATCAATAAATCCGGGATAAACTGTTTTTCCCTTCAGATCGAGCATTTTATCAGCCTTAAATCTGTGCAGAATTTCATCCGTAGTGCCAGCAGCAACAAATTTTCCCTGTGCTATAGCTACAGCTTCGGCTGTACTGAACAAGCTATCAACCGTATATATTTTTGCATTAAACACAATTAAATCAACTGTCTTCTTTTTCATACAACCAAAAATAAAAGTAATTGGTAAAAGAATAATCAGGACAAATTTCTTCATACCTTTCAGATTAAAAGGTTAAACTTATGGATAAGTTCATGCCAAAAGCCTTCATTTCCAAAGTGAAATGTCAGAAAACCTGCATTTTTAGCTGCTATGATATTTTTTTCATCATCGTCAATAAACAGCGATTCTTCAGGTTTTTTGCCTGAATCGCGAAGGATAAAACTGTACAATTCCGGCTCAGGTTTGCGGAGGCCTAATTCAAATGAATAATATTCTTTCAGAAAGAGGTCATAAAAGCGCTTTTTCAGATGAGAGGAATAAATCTGTTTGCTGAATTTTTGATAATGAATTTCGCAGGTGTTCGACACCAGAAAGCAGTTATAATGGCGGGCAAGACGAATCAGCATTCTCAGGTTTTCGAGGGGCAATTCGATTAAAAGGGCGGTAAAAGCCTCCACAATTTCGTCTTCATCAGGCTGAAACGGGCTGCTCATCTGTAAAAAACGAATAAAATCTGCAGAACTTATTTCTCCTTTTTCAAACCTGAAAAAAATATTCTCCTTTTGGTTCAGCCAGTCGGCAACAGGAATCTGAAGCCTGCCCAAAGCCTCAAGAGTCCTTTCCGGTTCAATTCTGTACAAAACGCCACCAAAATCAAAAAACAAATTTTTTATAATCGCCATATCCTCCTTTGTTAAAAGCACTTTATCTTTGCACCCTCAAAAGAGGGCCCATAGCTCAGTCGGTTAGAGCAGTTGACTCATAATCAATTGGTCGCAGGTTCGAGTCCTGCTGGGCCCACAACTCTAAACTTCTGCAAAGGTACAAAAGCCTCCTCATTATGTTACTATTCAGTATCTTTGCGGAAGTTTTTTATTCATCTCTTCATGAGTGCTATCCTTTACTTGTTGCCTAATCTGATTTCCCAATCAATTGAAAATTCCGGCATTCCTGAATATAACTATCAGGTTATCCGTAAGTTAAAACATTTTATTGTTGAAAGTAGAAAACCTGTGAATCATCTGCTCAAGCTGGCCGGAGTGAAAACACCTTTTGAAGGAATAAATTTTTACGAATACAATGAACACAGCAATGAAAATGAAATTGAAGGTATCATCATACCGTTGTTAAAGGGAGAAGATATGGGACTCGTGAGTGATGCAGGATACCCTGCAATAGCTGATCCGGGAGAAAAAATCATTCTTGCCGTCCATCATCATCATATCCGGGTAGTTCCCCTAAGCGGTCCGTCTTCCATTCTGCTGGCATTGACAGCTTCCGGCCTTAATGCCGAACAATTTGTTTTTCATGGCTACTTGCCTGTTAAACCCCACCAAAGAAAGCTTTTTTTACAAAAAATTGAAAATGAATCATTTAAATCTGGTTATACGCAGATTTTTATGGACACTCCCTACCGGAATCAGGCGGTTTTCAAAGAGCTAATAGCTATACTCAAGCCGGAAACATGGCTCTGCGTGGCCATGGAATTATTTGGTAATACTGAGAAAATCAACACCCTACCTGTAAAAGAATGGAAAAAACTCAGTTTTCAGCCTGAAAAGAAAAATGTTGTATTTTTACTGAATGCAGGCAAATCCTCTCAAAGCTCATAAACATCCCCGCTAAACAGCATATCCTCAAAACTTTTGTATTTAGACTTTTCTTTAGCTTCTTTCATTTTTCTTTCAAGCAATTCATCGTATGAGGATTTATCAACGTTTCGGATAACGCCCAGTGCAAGCGGCATATCAGGTGGATGAAGCTGAAGCAACATCAGGTGCATCGTATAATCCTGTGTTTTTTCATTATGAACCAGAATATCGTCAATGGTAATACCGTTTTCGCCCACTATGACCTTTTCAAGTTTCATGGTTTTAGGGTTAAAAATAATACCTTTTTCCTTATTAGGGCCAAAAAGCATTGGTTCGCCATGAACGAGATGAAGCTGATGGTCATCACGGGTTTCTTTATTGGTAACAATGGCATGTACCTGATTGTTGAAGATGACACAGTTTTGAAGAACTTCAATAACGGAAGTTCCTTTGTGTTTTTCGGCAGCAAGCAATACATCCCTGATCATTTTCGGATTGGTATCGAGCAGGCGGGCAAAAAACTGACCCCTGGCTCCAATAGTAAGCAGACCAGGACGGAAGGGCTGTTCAATGGTGCCATAAGGAGATGATTTTGTTTCACTTCCAAGAGGAGTAGTGGGTGAAGCCTGTCCTTTGGTCAGGCCATATATTTTATTATTCAGAATAATGATGTTGATGTCAATATTTCTGCGTATGACATGAATAAAATGATTCCCGCCAATGGCCATACTATCACCGTCTCCCGTAATTTGCCATACTGACAAATTCGGATTGGCAATTTTTATCCCACTGGCAATAGCAGGTGCCCTGCCATGAATGCCATGAAATCCATAAGTATTGACATAATATGGGAATCGTGAAGAGCATCCTATACCAGAAACAAATACAATATCTTCAACTTTTTTCCCTATTTCGGGAAGGATAGAATGAACGGCATTTAATACCACATAGTCGCCACAACCCGGGCACCATTTTACATCGCCTTCCGGAATAAAATCCTGTTTTGTCAAAACAGGAATATCCGTCATGTTATGATTGGTCATATCCATAATGATTAAGATTCAAGCATTTTAACAAATTTTTCCTTCAGCTCGAAGACCATAAAAGGAAGTCCCTGAACTTTATTAAACTGGTGATACTGAAATTTCTGATGTTGCATACGAAGGAAATTGGCAAACTGCCCCATGTTCAGCTCACAGACAATGATTTTCTTAAACCGGCTGAAAATTTCTTCCACATTCGTTGGCATGGGATAGATATAATTGAAGTGAGCAAGTCCTATTTTCTTACCTTCCTGATGCAGTTCGAGGACAGCAGTAAGCAGGGAGCCATAGGTACCACCCCAGCCAACAACAAGAAGATCACCTTCCTGTGCCCCGTGAACTTTCAGGGGCGGAACATCTTTAACAGCCCTTAAAACCTTTTCCTGTCTTAATTCTGTCATTTTCTGATGATTGAGCGGATCGTGAGAAACAGTACCGATAACATCCAGTTTTTCGAGGCCTCCCACTCTATGACGCAAACCCGGCATTCCAGGTACAGCCCAATAGCGTGCAAGCGTTTCAGGATCACGTTTGTAGGGATAATATTCTTTTGTCCCTTCCGGTACCAACATGGTTTTAATATCGGGCAATTCGCTGAGTTTTGGAATTTTTAAAGGTTCAGAGCCATTTCCCAGATAACCATCGGTTAACAAAATGACGGGGGTCATGTGTTCAAGAGCCATTTTGGCAGCCATATAGGCATAATAAAAGCAATCGGAAGATGAAGAGGCGGCTATAACAATACAGGGAGCTTCTCCGTTTCTGCCATACAAAGCCTGCATCAGATCAGATTGTTCGGTTTTGGTTGGTAATCCTGTAGAAGGGCCTCCACGTTGTACATCAACAATTACAATGGGCAACTCTGTCATCACTGCCAGGCCAATGGCTTCCGATTTAAGCGACAAGCCCGGGCCTGAGGTGGTGGTTACTGCCAGATTACCTGCAAAACTTGCCCCTATAGCCGAACATATCCCTGCAATTTCATCTTCTGCCTGAAAAGCTTTTACGCCAAAATCCAGTCTGTTACTCAGTTCATGCAATATTTCGGATGCCGGAGTAATGGGATAGGAACCTAAAAAGAGCGGAAGCCCAGACTTTTGTGAAGCAGCAATAAGCCCCCATGCAGTAGCAACATTACCGGTGATATTCCTGTATTTTCCTTTCGGTGCATCCTGCAAAGGAGGAACTTTGTAAATGACATCCATTTCCTGCAAGGTGAAGGCAAAATTGTATCCGGCACGTAAAACCTTTTTATTGGCTTCTATCAGTGCCGGTTTGCTTTTAAACTTCTTTTCAAAATATTTTTCTGACGGAGTCAACTCTTTGTTAAACAACCAGTAAAGCATGCCAAGGGCAAACATATTTTTCGACCTCACAACGGTTTTATTATCCAGCCCCATCCCTTCCAGTGCTTTTTGTGTCAAAGTAGTGATGGGAGCTTTCACCACATTGTATCCGACAAGGCTGTTGTCATTAAAAGGGCTTTCAGTGTAACCTGCCCTTTCATAATTTTTTTCATTAAAATTATCAGAATCTAAAATAATGGTAGCTCCTCTTTTAATCCATTTCATATTGACCTTGAGGGCAGCCGGATTCATGGCTACCAAAACATCGGCCAAATCACCACTGGTATATATTTCTTTATGTCCGATATGAACCGTAAAACCAGAAACACCAGCCACAGTTCCCTGAGGAGCCCTGATTTCAGAAGGATAATCGGGGAAGGTGGCCACATCATTTCCAAGCAGGGCAGATGTCTCTGAAAACTGTGTTCCTGTCAGCTGCATTCCGTCTCCGGAGTCTCCTGCAAACTTGATTACCACATCTGCCAGCTCTATTACTCTTGTCTTCTTGACCATATATTTTAAATGTTATATTAACGAAAAAATTGAGGTTTTTTAAAAGAGCAAAGTAATAGAATATAATCCTGATAGCAGACATAAATCTGAAAATTTTAAATCTTCATTGGTTGGATTGCCAAAAAGCCTGAAAATTGAGATTTTGAACAATAACCTGTTCAACATGTTGTAAAACAGTCTTTTGTCAGATAATCAAAGAATGCCAGGCCACCTCCTGGAAAAAAGTTAACTTTGTTGACTAAACATTTTATGATGTAAGTTCATAAATTTCGAATTTTTTAAAACAGTCATGACTGACAGGAAAAAAGTGGTGGTAATTGGCGGTGGATTTGCCGGCCTGCAGCTCGTACGAAAACTTGACGAAAAACTGTTTGATATTTTACTGATTGATAAACTTAATCATCATCAGTTTCAGCCTTTGTTTTATCAGGTAGCCACTTCGCAGATCGAACCGGCAAATATTTCTTTTCCATTCAGACATATCTTCAGACATAAAAAACATATTCAGATCAGGTTGGCTGAAGTTCAGAGAATTTTACCTGAAAAAAATCAAATCACAACAACTATCGGAAATTTCAATTACGATTATCTGGTCATCGCAACGGGATGTAGAACAAACTTTTTTGGCCATCCTGAAATCTGTAAACATGCCCTGACGCTGAAATCCACCTACGATGCTATTTCCATCCGGAACCATATTCTGAAAGTCTTTGAAAAAATATTGTCGTTAAATGAAGAAGAAAGGGAGGCTTATCAAAATCTGGTTATTGTAGGAGCAGGAGCTACCGGTGTTGAACTGGCTGGTGCATTTGCAGAAATCAAAAAGAATGTTTTACCCAAAGATTATCCTAAAATTAATTTTTCAAACTTTGAAATTTATCTGGTTGAAGGGAGCAAAAACACCCTGAACAACATGAGTGATCATGCAAAAGCAGCTTCCCGAAAATATCTGAACAGGATGGGAGTAAATCTGCTGACAGAAAGATTTGTTACAGGATATGACGGACAAACACTTGTTCTGAGTAATGGAGAAAAAATAAACACCAAAACTGTCATCTGGGCAGCCGGTGTTACAGGTAATTATATGGAAGGTTTACCGGCAACATGTGCCGCTCCCGGAAATCGTATCAAAGTGGACAGAATAAATAAGGTAGAAGGATTGGAAAACATTTTTGCCATAGGCGACATTGCTTACATGGGAACGCCCAAATATCCCCGGGGGCATCCACAGGTAGCAAATGTGGCTATTAATCAGGGGAAAAATTTAGCCAAAAATCTGAGCCGTATGATGCGCGGTAAAAAAACGACAGAATATGAATACCACGACCTTGGCTCGATGGCAACCATTGGAGAAAAGAAAGCCGTTGTGGATCTTCCCTTTCTTAGGTTCAAAGGCTTTTTGGCGTGGATAATATGGATGTTTCTGCATCTGATGCTGATTTTAAGTGTCCGGAATAAACTCATTATTTTCATCAACTGGGCGTGGGCTTATATCACCAAAGACTCTTCGCTCAGGTTAATTCTGACTGAAAATAAAAATCCCTGTCATGAATGATTTTTTAATAGTAGTTTTGGTAATTAAAACCCCATTGATCAGGGTTATTCACTTTCTTGCTCCGAGATAGGATATTGAAATCAACCCCTCTAAATTAAAAACAAAAGGCTGCCCCGAGAGACAGCCTTTGCAAGTTAAATTTCAGTAATGGTTTTATAACATAGCTATGGTATTGACCAGTAAAGCATGAATGTATTTGTAGTTGTGAATACCCTTGCTGTATTCCCTTAAAGCGAACTGGAAGTTGATGATAGCACCCACCTGTGCATTGGTCAATGAAGGGAATTTTGGTTTGGCCATGTTGGTTGCGCTGGTATTACCGGGATTTCTCCAGTAACCATTCGGGTTGGCTGAAGCATCATAGATGTCGAGATATCCGTCAAAATTGCCGGTAGTAGCACCAGCCCAGAGGTTAAGTTCGGGATCTGATTCAGAGTGCAGAATGTTGTGACCACCGCCAATATCATTAATTTTTGATGCCAGTTGATTCAGCAAAGTAGTAATATTAGACCTTGGTGTAGTCCAGTAGGTTGCATTTGAAGAAGAAACAGTTCCGGCACCATGGCAATCGGTGGTATTGCAGCCATTGAAGTTACCTTTTGCGACAAAAGTATGTCCTCCGGCACGTCCTGACATAGCTGCCATGTGGCAATCGGTACAGGAAGCATTGTTGGTATGATATGAATTAGTATAATTTTCAGCTCCGGCAAATTCAATTCCACCCATACCGGCACAAACAGCGCCAACAACACCATAATGAACATGGAATCTGTAAGAAGGAAGCATTTTGTTGGGAGCAGCATTGCCTACTGCTGAGTCATAAAAAACTTTTGTTGGATTTGCAACCAGGTCGGCATAGTCAACAACATTTCCGTCAGAAAGTGTTGAACTGGTTGTCATCGGGCGAGGTTGATGACACTTGACACAGAGGTTGCTTTTTCCATTATCTGCAGGCAGGTTAATGGTTTTAGCTCCTGCCCACATGGTCATAGGAACAGCGGCTGTAGTGGTAAATGCCCAGTCTGCGGTGCCATAAGTAGTGTGGAGTGAGCTATGGCATGTATTACAGGTAATATCGCCATAAGCCGTTGAAGAGGTGGCCACATAACTGTTTGAATACTTGTTGGTGGTGGTGTTTAATGTAAAAGTTGCAGGAATGTTGTTTTTAATGACATACTTGAATCCTTCAGATTCATGGCATGGTGCACAGGTTGCATTTCCTGCTTCTTCGAATGCGGCTTCACCATAATAATGCTTTGAAAGCTCAAACTGAGTGGCTTTTTCTGTAACGGTAGCGGGATTATGGCATTCGCCACAGGTGATAATAGCATCTTTTCCGTCCTTTCCATCAACACCATCTTTACCATCTTTGCCCGCAGGACCTTGTGGACCCATAGGACCTTCTTTGGTACAACTGATCATAAAGCTCACCAATGCGATAAGCATCAGGCTGAAAATTGACCAGGTCATTCGGTATTTCTTCATAATTTTAAATTTAATTGTTTTAACCAATTGTTTAATGGTTCAAAAGTATTATCCATCTTATGATTCAGGCAATTAAAAATGATGATATTTAACTTTCTGAATAAGACAAATGTCAGGTTGAAATTGATTTTTTACAGAGAAAAAAATGCTATATAACAAAAGAGCCCCGGTCAGATGACCGAGGCTCTTTAAAATGTATCAAATAAGGGTTATAATGTACTTATATAATTAATGATAGCCCATCTGTCGTTTTCGTCTGTAATTTTTTGTTCGAAATTCGGCATATCGCCTCTTCCTATAATTGATTTGTAGTAAATTTCACCTGGGGCTTGTTTTTTAAATTCCGGGCTTGAAAATGACCTGATTTTGGTATCAAGCGTTGCTGCTTTCGGGCCATCACCTTTTCCGGTTGCACCATGACAGCTTTTACAATGCTTGGTATAAAGCATTTTACCGGTGTTGATACTTGCCTGATCTGCCTTTGTTGGATTTTTAAGTGTCTTGTATTTGGCTGGCACTTCCCACGGCTTTTGCTGTATCACCGTGAATGACACTAAAACCAAAGCTGCTGAAATCATAATGACGATCGCAGCTAAAACGTTTTTTAAGTTTTTCATATCGTAAATTTTTAATTTGTTCTATTAAATTCAAAAATTATTCCTCATCTTTTTCCTGTTGCTGAAGTAACTCAGGATGTTATTGATTTATATCATTATACAGACCAACTTATTCCTACTCATTTTTATAGAGTTTTTTATGACAATCGTAGCAAAGCTTTTTCTTCCAGCCCTGTTTTTCATCATTGGGATGGATAAACTCAAGCTCCTGCATGATGTCGGACGTCTGAATCTGATCGGGTGTTCCCTGAGCCACAATTTTATGACACAGATTACAATCCATCGAAATGGTCCTTCCTTCTGGCGATTTATGCCTGTTGTCGTGGCACCTGAAACAACCATTGAATTCGAGATGCCCGATATGATTGGGATATGCTTCCCACTTCACTTTCATAAAGGGAAAAATGTTGTGGCTATACCCCTCCTGAATGCCTGCAATGGCCTGATCAATCAGTTTTTTCTTTTCTTTAAAAATATCCTCATACATCAGGCTGTAATATTCAATGACATGATTTTTAATGTAGCTCATGGCGCTGTCTTTGGTGGGAAATTCAGTATTTAAAATTTCCATAGCCACAATTTTTATATCTGGCAACTCTGTCGAAATCTTACCTGCAGCCATCAGTTCATTGATAAACTTCATGGGCGATTTGTAATCATGTGACGGGCGGTTATGGCAATCCATGCAATCCATGACACGGGTCTGACTGCTTTTGTTCTTTGTTTTTTGCTCCCGATTATCCGTATAAACATAACTTTTTCCGGTCTTTTTATCGGTATATTTTACCCAGAAAATGTGTTCCCTGTCTTCAGAACTCTTATATTGAATCTCCACATTTGGATTGATATGCCAGTGAATACCCTCATTCAATCCCTGACCTTTGTGAAGTGAACCTGTTTTCATCTGGAGGTAAATATCCCATTCTGTATTGGTTTCATCAGCAAGAAAATGCTTCTCAACCACAAGCGATTGCGGATAAAATTTCTGCGGCCAGTGACATTCTTCACAGGTTTCACGGGCAGGACGCAGATTTTTGATGGGTGTTTTGATGGGCTGGGGATAAACACCGGTGAGAACGGCATATACCTGATAAAGCCCGGAAATTTTTGACCTGACATACCAGTTGGCTCCTGAGCCTACATGGCATTTTACACAGGCAATGCGGGCATGGGAAGAATGCTGAAATGCTGTATATTCGGGTTCCATCACCTTATGGCACAGCTTCCCGCAAAATTCAACCGACTCGGTAATATGAAAAGCTTTGTAGCTGCCAATACCCGTAAAAATGAGCAGAACTATCGTTACCGGAGTGAAAATCATGAAAGCATTCCATGTTGCCTTGTCGTTCAGGTCAAATTTCGGCCATTTGCGGGCAGGATCAAAATTGGGCTCTTTTGACTTTTTGCGGTTGATAATCATTCCGAGGGGAATCATTATTAAACCGACAATCAGAAAAACTGGCATCACAATATAGGTGATAATACCAGAATAGGAACTTCCCAATCCGAATATTTCAGAAAAAAGGACCAGAAAAATGATGACAATGAAACTGATACCCGCTATAAAGGTACCCAAATACGAAATTGTATTGTAGTACGAATAAGGTAATGTAAACTTTTTGTTTTTCATATTTGTATCATTTAAAAGAAAAAGGGGGATTTCTCCCCCTGATTCAGGTTTATTTAAGTGTCATTAAATAATTAATAATTGCCCAGCGTTCTTCTTCAGCCAGAATTTTTTTCTCAAAATTTGGCATCTCATCACGTCCGACAAAAGATTGATAATAAATAACACCGGGTTTCTGGGCTTTAAACTCAGCACTGGTAAATGACCTCATCTTGGTTTTAAGATTAGCAGCCTTAGGGCCATCTCCAAGTCCTTTCGGGCCATGGCACGATTTGCAATGCTTGGTATAAAGCTCTTTTCCAAGTGTGATTGAACTTTGATCTGCTTTGGTTGGGTTTTTCATGTTTTTGTACTTGTCGGGTACGTCCCATGGCTTCTGAACACCTATAAATCCCAATAAAAAGAAACTGACCAGTGTGCCGGCAATAAGTACATTAAAAAGCTTTCTCATAGATATGAAGTTTAAAAGTTATACAAAATATTCATTATCAGATTATTCAGCATAGTGCCACCCGTTGATGATACTTTTAAAATTGTTGTGTTTCCTGATGCCAAAGGTGCAGAGATAAAGATGAACGATCAGGAAAATGGAAATGATAAATCCGACAATAATATGGATGATATCGGTGAATAAAATACCGGATGAGCCAAATATTTTATTGATTACAATCAGTTCGGGAAACATAAGTGCAAGTCCGGTAAGTACGATTAGCGGAACGAATAAATACATGACCCATGAATAGGATAATTTCTGAAGCGGATTGAATTTCCTTTCTTCACTGATTGGAAAAGGAGGCTGTTCGTGCCTGAACATTCCAAACATATAATACCTGAACTGAGCCATAATTTCTTTGGAAATTCCTTTCCACACCAGCCGGTAGTGTTTCCCGTTTGGTGTGATGATATTTCCGATCAAAAATATCAGATAATTAAAGGTGATGACAAGCCCGCAGATATTATGTATTCTGACAGCGGTAGAAAAATGAATAAAACCTCTTGAGGGATCGGAATATTGCATACTTATACCTGTAATGATTAACAACAAAATGCCGATTCCATTGAGTCCATGCCAGATACGTATAAAAATCGGGAACAGATAATATTTTTCTTTCATAATGGTTTACTTTGTTTTTTTAATGACTCTGAAAAAGGTGTGAAGGACGATAAACACTAATACTAACCCAAAAATGACAACACTTAATATATTAAGAAAATAGTTTCGGTTGGCACCAATTAAATAAGACTCTGTAAGCATTCTTGCATTGAAAAATCCGTATTTGCTTACTTTTTCCTTCATTTCGTAACGGTAAAGAGATTCAAGCAGGAGTGAATTTTGAGAATGGCATTCCACACAGTTTTTAACTGCCTTTTCTTTTGGTTTTATCTGATGCGCCACTAAAATATCTTTTTGAATAACTGCATGACACTCAATACATCTCACACTTCCGAAGTGAAGCTGCTGATTGGGTAGCCATTCATGGGTTTTCATGATATTGGGATTCTTTTTTGAGGTAAGTAGCTGAAAATTATCAAGATTTGAATGGCAGTTCAGACAAATTGAATTATCGTAAGCAACAATTTCTTTGATGTTTTTTTCATTTCTGACGTGAGATTGATAGGTGTGAGGATTATGGCACATCCAGCAGCTGAAGTCTTCTTCGTGACGGCTGGAATGAACACTTGCCAAAAATTCTTCTTCAATTTTCTCAAAATTGTATCTGGCATATGTTTCATCTCCTCCGTGGCAATCCATACAGACATATTGCATCTCAAATCTCAGAGTAACCGGATGTGGAAAAGAGTCATAATCTTCTGAATGACAATCGGTGCAGCGGAAAGTTTTATGATTCGACCGGTAAAAATCCTCCCTGTGAATCAACCTGTAAGGATTCATGTGCTCCTTTATTTCCCTGCCTGCATCAGGATTAAAATAGACATACTTTGACTGACCGTGACATTTAAAACATTTCTCATTTTCCTCTTTATGAAGTACGACTTTTTTTTCCTGCCCGAAGGCCCTGATGACCAAAATACTCAGGAATAAAACTGATAATAATTTGTGCATGGTTGTTTTTTTACATTCTGACAGTAATATTGAAGCCTAACAAAATTCCTTTGTTAAAAAAGCCATATTTGGTAAACATGAAATTTTTCTGGGCAATGATATGCTCCCAGTTCGAAGCAAAAACCTGAAAACAATGAGTACTGGTGCCGAATTCAATTCCGAAACCAAAACCGGGTGTTCCGGTATTTAACGGATTTATAAATTCCTGAATTGATTTGATTTTCAGCGGCTGGTTATATTCAAAGATAAATGAATTGCTTCCCCACAGCGTAAATCTTCCACCCACATTCAAGCCAATTTTATCATGATCATTGAGTGAATCAACAGCATTGAAATGCATGAAACTTAAGCCAAGTTGAGCACTCAGCCTATCGGTAAATTTCCTTCCGACTATCAGCTCGTTGAAATAAGACAAACGATTGGCAAATTTATAATTTTCACCAAATTTTTCTTTGTTGGCACCATCAATAACCATATTACCGAAATAAGTTACAAAAACAGGGATAGTCCCTCCGCGGTTCTGACTTAAAATGGCATATTTAAGCAGAAACTCCTGCATTTTATTATTTTTCTCTGTTCCAAAACCAACGGTAAGTTTGGAAGTAATGCCATAATTAAAGCCTAAGCGGATGTTTGACGGAGCATAAATGCCGTACAAATCGCTGATACCATTGTCAAATCTCCCGAACCGGTGATGAATGTACAATTCTCTTCCTCCCTTAGGTAAAACCTTGAATGTTTGATTTTCAACCAATAAAGTTCCCTCCATGGCATTTCTCACAGGTTTTTTACTGTCGTCATCAGGGGGTGCCTGTTCCTCAGTTACTTCTTCCTGTGCATATAATTTTGTGAGTGGAGCCAGCAATAAAAAAGTGGTTAAAAATAAAGTTGCTGTCAGTATGGATAAAATTTTCTTTTTCATAGTCATTTTCTTTAAATGGTTAATAATCAGTTATTTTTAGCACCTTGCTCAATCCATTTTAATATCAGTGCCTGTTCGGTAGCCGTACTTCTGCCATCATGAGAACCACCGGGTGTGGTGAGTTTTACATAAAGTTTGCTTTGGTCCGGTTGAAGTGTATCAATTAACCCTTTGGCAAACAAGTCATTATAAGCATTGGCAGGGGTCAGGTCAACCTTGAAATGACCGGCCACATGGCAACCTGTCATGTTGCATTTTTGATTAAAAATTGGAATGATTTTGTTTGTAAAACTAATTACTGTATCAGTAATAACCACCTTTTTAGGAACGATGAATTCGTATTCACATCCCGTAAAAATAAATATACCTGTGAAGGTGGCAATCAGAAACAGCGATAATTTTCTTAGCCTGAATTTATAAATGGTTTGCCTCATAGTGTTTAAAATTTAAGTTTTTAACGAATGCCAAAATTATGTTTTGTTAATATGACTAAGGCAGGCCAATCATTGTTTTAAAACCGGTTTTAAATCATTAAAAGTCAAAAATTGATTGAGATAAATCAATAAAAATATTGACATATCAATTTAATGCCATATTTTCGCACGGCAAAAATAAATCTCCAGTATGTTTGAAAATGAAGCTGAATGTTCATGTCAGGATTGCCTGAAAAGGAATCCAATCTTTAACACACTTAATTTTTCACAGATTGAGCAAGTGAGCCTGACAAAATTTACGACAAAATATAAACCGGGGCAAACTATTTTCAAGCAAGGCACTATTCTGACGCACATCCTTTCGCTTACCGGAGGTTTGGCCAAAATATCCATTGAAGGCTACAACGACAGAAATTTATTGCTTAAAATTGCAAAAGCCGGAGAGTTTATCGGAGGGCCAGGCCTGTTTACCGATAAAAAAATGCACTATACGGTAACCGCTCTGACAGAGTGTTACGGTTGTTTTATTGATGTTCAGACAATTTATGATTTAATAGGAGAAAATAAAGATTTTACCATTTCATTGTTTTCGCATGTCAATAGGAGTGCGATTTATAATTTCAACCGCTTTATTGCACTGACACAAAAACAAATGCAAGGGAGAATTGCAGATGCATTAATTTATCTTTCAAAAGAAATATATCAGACCACAAAATTCACGATGGACATTTCGCGCCAGGATCTTGCCGATCTGACTGCCATGTCGAAAGAAAGTGCCATCCGGATTTTGAAAGAGTTTAAAGATGGTCAGATTATCAGCCTTCATGGAAATGATATTGAAATTCTGAAACCCGACAAGCTGAACATGATCAGCATGACCGGATAAAAAAAAAGCTGTCTGCTTTCGCAGACAGCCATTGATACAAATATAAAAAACTTACTTTTTACTGGTTATTACTCAAAATATTGATATAATATTTATTTTGAGCCCGACAGCCAGAATACTGCATTTTTTAAACTATTGTTTTATCATGCTAAGTGTTTTTATTCCATTCGAAGTTTTCAGATTGAAGAAATACATTCCGGAACTTGCATCCTGTCCCATTTCGTTTTTACCATCCCATTCTACCGAGTAAGTTCCAGGGCCATAAGATGTATTATTCGTAAGGGTTTTTATATGTTTCCCGTTTAAATTGTATATCTCAATTGTAACATTTTCAGCCTTTGAAATTGAAAATTCCACTTTTGTTGTATGATTAAACGGATTAGGGGAATTTTGTTCTACTTTAAAATCATCTTGACCATGATCTTCAATTATTTGATTGGTATGAGGAAATGTATCGTCCCCATGGCAAGATGCACAATCCATTTTTGCTTCAGTATAGTATTTTGTACTTCCTTTACCATGACAGGCATTACAGGTAGCAATAATGGAAGGAGGTACATAAGCGGGAGTAAAAGTACCGGCAAAGTGAGCATTTAAAATTTCAACTGTTTTTGCAGCAGTATCTCCGCATAACCTCGCACATCTTTCTTTTCTTTCATTGGCACTTACCAATATGTTATTTGTGTTGCACCAATTAGTAACAGAAGCATGGCATAAAGGTGAGTGACTTACACTTTTCCCTAAATCCATGTCATAGGTATTTACTGTATAGCCATGGTTTTTAGCAATGGTATTGCTTTCATCAGATGGAAACTCAGTAAGAGTGTACCATCCGTACAGCTCATTAATAAGTATATCAGAATCAGCTTTGGCACAAACAAGAGATATTGCTGCTGCACAGCCATTAATAGTACCGCAGGTTGCACCCCAGCCTACACCTCCGCCATGTCCGTATATCATCAACTCTGTGGGTAGATCTGTATAAGGTGAACCTACTGTTTCCCTAAGACAGGCAATCATTGCTTCAAAACAGGCATAACTACATCCTTTACCACTCCAAAAAGCATCATGTGCCTTAATTCTTGCTGTTTCCTTATCAAGCCCTCCACTTGGATACGGCCAGGGCCAGGCAGTAGCCATTCCGCTCGCTTTGACTTTGGTTGATGTTAAAATTCCTGATCCAAAAGCAGCGAGTGATAATCCTCCTGCTACTAATGCTGATCTGGTTAAGAAATCTTTTCTTGATATTGCTTTTTTCATATTCCTAAAATTTTATATTTTGTTAACTGAAAGTTTAATTTTGCTATTTAATCATTTGTTGCAGAAGTTACATCAGCAAATTTATCCGGGTGAGTTATTACAATGTCCATTTACCCGACATAAACTACTCCTGTTTTAAGATGATTCAGCACAAAATAATTAATGACACAGGTCAATAATTTATCAAACTTTCAATATATTTGCTTCTTAAAATTTATCTTTTGAATGGCTGAAAATCAATTATACACAAGTTGTACTATCAATTCCTATCAGGGAAATATTTTTGAATTTCTGACAGAGGAACAAAATCAGTTGCTGGATGAAAAATCAGTTAACGTTCTTTTTAAAAAGGGAGAAACCATTTGTAAAAAGGGTAGTTTTGCTTCTCATATCAGTTTTGTTGAATCAGGCCTTGTGAAAGTTTTTCTGGAATGTCAGGAAAATGTGCTGGTGTTAAAAATTGCACCAAGCGGTAATTTAATAGGTTTAACTTCCCTGAACGAAGAAAACAGCACATTTCAGTATTCTGCAATGGCATATATTGACTCAAAAATAAAACAAATTGAAATTCAGTCATTTAGAAAAATAGTGAGTGAAAATGCACGATTTGCAAAGGAAATTATCAATATTCTGAATATGAACAGTATTCAGATCAACAACCGTTTTTTCTGCCTAACCTTTAAGCAGTCTTATGGACGGCTGGCCGATATTTTACTATGTCTTGCCGACAGAGTGTTTAAAACTACTGAATTTAGTCTTCCGCTTAACCGAAAAGAGATGGCTGAACTTACAGGCATGTCAACAGAAACAGTGGTCAGAATGATAAAAAATTTTGAAAACGAAAGACTTATTGAAACAAAAAACAAGTTTTTTAAAATTCTTGATTACGATAAACTTCAACTCATCAGTCAGACAGGCTGATGTTGTTTCTTCATAACGATTGATTTACCTTAGCCTCCTCAGAAAATCATTGGCGCTTTGCATTTATAAAGGTATTTATGAATAACCTCATCGACAGGAAAGGCTTCTTCCGGGTACTGCTACTTATTTTGATTGCTCCCTTCTTAATAATAATTAATAGGTTATTGAACTTCAGTCATTTTCAAAAAAACCAAAAAACAGTGGCAATTAAAGTCCCGGTAAACGGTGTTTATTTTGAAAATGAAATAATTATTGTCAAAGGAGATGATTATCTGAATGTTTTTTCATCTGCCTGTCCACACCTGAAATGTCAGATAAATAAAACGGAAGGCGATGAAATTGTTTGCCCCTGTCATGGCTCAAGGTTCAACCATCAGGGAGAGGTCATAAAAGGACCTGCCTTGCACCCGCTGAAAAAACTGGATTTTAAAAAAGATGGCAACTCTTTGATTATTAAATTGTCATGAGTTTTTTAAAGAAAATATGGCATTTTTTCTTCTTCGGGACCTACGGAATGATCACATTGTCGAACATGCTGATTTGTGTATTCAGCGGGATTTTTCTGGCTATACCCTATCATCCTTCACATGCCTACGATTCTGTCACAGAAATTCTTTTGTTCAATCCACCCGCTTCTTTTGTCAGAAATATACATTATTGGAGTGCTCAGTTTGTTTTGATATTCACTCTGCTTCATATCTGGCAACACTTCCGTGAAAATTCAGAGAAACGGATGAAGAAAGGCATTTGGTTCCGTTTGGTTCTTACATTTTTTGTTGTTTTTTACCTGATGATTTCCGGCTTTATTTTAAAAGGAGATGCCGACAGCCTGCAGGCACAGCGCATCCTGAACAGCCTGTTGAATGTAATTCCGTTTTTTAATTTTGGAATTTCTGATTTTCTGACAGGCAAGGCCGGTCAGTTTGATCTGATTTATGTACAGCATATTGCTACAGCTACTGTCATCCTGCTGGTGTTTGTTTTTGAACATGCCCGCACTTTCTGGGGAAAGACCGATGTTTTTGTCATTTGCCTGATTTATGTTATTCTCTTCAGCATCTTTTTAACTGCTCCCCTGCATGATGGCCATCATCCCGTATTAAAAGGCCCCTGGTATTTCACCGGCATGCAGGAACTTCTTCATCTGAGCAGAAATCCTGTCTGGGTTTTGTGGTTCATCTTCTTTCTGACACTCATCTTTTATCTCCTCCCTCGTCTTAATCAAAAGCTGAATCTTTCCGCTAAAAGGCTGATTTATGCTGTTTTTTTCATCTATGTTTTGTTCACCATCTCCGGATTTTATTTCAGGGGAGAAAACTGGAGGCTGATTTTCCCATGGCAAAAAAACTACCTGAGAGAAATCTATTTTCCTGCCATTAATATTATTAATCCTTTTAATAAAGCCAAATTCACTGAAATTCAGGACGCTACTAAAAAAGAAAGCTGTCTGATATGCCATGGTAAAATGGAAGGATTTTCCCCCTCACATCCACCCGAAGCAATAGGTTGTGCCTCCTGTCATCTTGGTAATATTTTCAGTCTGAATAAAAAGCAGGCACATGCGGGTATGATAAGTATTCCAGGGAACCTTGAAACAGCAGACCTGACCTGTGGCACAGCCGATTGCCATCCCGACATTACCAGAAGAATAAAGACCGGCCTGATGACCACCCTTTCCGGAATTATAAGTGTTGACCGCTATGCTTTTGGCGAATACAGGCATCCCGATATATTGTCTCATATTACCGGAATAAAAAACAGTCAGGCAGATATACATTTAAAAAACCTTTGTACACAATGTCATCTGGGGCGGCCTAAGACAAGCTATGGTATCCTTACCAATGAACATACCGGAGGCGGTTGTCTTGCCTGCCACCTGAATTATACAGAGAAAAACCTGACTGAGCTATCTGAATATCAGGGGAAAATACAATTAAAAGAGGGCCATCTGACGAAACAGCATCCATCACTTAGTATAGAAACCGACAATGCAAAATGTTTTGCCTGTCATAGCCGAAGCGGACGTATTTCACTGAGCTATGAAGGTTGGTACGAGACACATCTGACTGAGAATGAAATTAATCCGATAAATTCAAAAGAATACAAAGTGCTGTGGGATGGAAGGGTTTTACAATTTCTGGGAGCAGACGTTCATCATGAAAAAGGTCTTGCCTGCATCGACTGCCATAATTCTTATGAATTGATGGGCGATGGTACTTTTCATATCCACAAAGAGGAACAGGTTCAGATTTCATGTCAGGATTGCCATTCTTTTCCTCCATATAAGACCATATCAGCATCAAAAATTGACAGAGAGTCTGCTTTGATAGCTTCATTAAGGACTTTTTCACAGAAAGAATTTCTGCTGACTGCAAAAAGCGGACGCCCATTGATCAACAGCTACACCAACGGGAAAGACTCGGCTTTTCTGCAATCTAAGCTTAGCGGGAAAAAATACTATCTGAAACCCCCTTCAGGTGCATGCTCCAATCAGGCTCATCAACACCTAAGCTGCGAAAGCTGTCATACGCCCCGTGTAGCACGTTGTATCGGTTGCCATAATGAATTCAATCCTGATGTAAAAGGAATTGATAATCTGTCAGGTAAAAAAACAAAGGGGAGCTGGATAGAATATGGAGGAGAATTTGTTACCGGTGTTCCGACCTTAGGGGTCGAACAAAGTGGGAAAACAAAAAAAATTGTTCCGCTCATGCCGGGGATGGTCATGAGTATGACGAAACTCAATTCAAAAGACTCCTTTTTTAAAAGGTTATATGCCCCTGCTTATTCACATAACACCATCAGGCCGGCCATGAACTGTAAAAACTGCCACCTCAACCCCATCAGTTATGGTTACGGAAAAGGTGAATTTGTTTTTACCAAAAATGCTGAATACCTGAAAGTTGAATTTGTTCCTTACTATGTTTCATCCCATTTCGATCAATTGCCTGCTGATGCCTTGATACCTTTTAGAAAAGCTGCTGAAAAACAATCCATTACAAGGAATTTTATCAGGCCTTTTACTTCTGATGAACAGGAAAAAATCTTACTGGCCGGAAGTTGTCTGACCTGTCATGAGGAAAATTCTGCTGTGATGAATGAAAGCTTGACAAATTTTGAAAAAGTTTTAGCAAGAAGAAGCAAAAAATGCCTGAATATTAAATAATTACAGGATTCTCCCCTGTTATTCAGCTTTTTTTAAAAAATCTCTGAACTCAGTTTTACCGGTCATAATATTATATTCATTTTTGAAAGCAGGCACTGTAACTTCATAATCGTTGGTGTATTTTTTCATCGATTCAAATTGACTTAGCAAAAGGCTGCCTTCCAGCAGATTAAAGACAACTTTAAAGTTAAAATCTTTGATGATTTCTCTTGACTTCTCATAAAGTTCCATCCTTTCATTGTCGCTGAAAATATCATACATACTCTTTCTGTCAGGTGTATAAAGGCTTTTCCCCGGATCGAGCTTTTTTAAAATGAAAACAGAAATCATCAGATAAATGTCATCCACGGTGTTTTGAATAGTGGGAATTACTACGACCGGTTCTTTATCAGGCTCGTCCAAGGACTGAAGAATCAAAGCAGGCCTGCTGTTTTCACTCAGCATTATTATATAATCCGGATTAATTCCGCTATGATAGGGATGAGCGGTCCCTACCAAAATGATTGCTGTTCTTGATGCCATAGTTAAAATTTTTAAATTTGAGCAATTTTTTCCTGAAATAAAGTGTATTTAAAAAAACAAAGCAAAGAAACTGAATTTTTCGGAAAAAGCAAAAAAAATGGCTTGTATGATAACAAGCCATGAGAAAGAGTGGTGGAGAATAGGGGGCTCGAACCCCTGACCTCTAGACTGCCAGTCTAACGCTCTAGCCAACTGAGCTAATTCCCCAAAAAGTCAAAATATTGCTCCTTTCAGGCAAAATTTTACAATGCAAAAATATTGCTTTCTCTGAAATCTGCAAATTAATAGTATTCATCAAAAGCTGTTTTTTCCATTAACCCCGAATAAACAATTTTACTGAAATTTGCTTCATGAAAATTAACGGAAAACATTATCGCACCATTTGGTTTGACGACACCGAAGAAGCTGTATTTCACATCATTGACCAGACAAAACTTCCATTTGAGTTCTGTATTCAGGACGTAAGTACTTCTGATGAAGCAGTCAGGGCAATTAAAAATATGACTGTCAGAGGAGCACCGCTGATAGGAGCCACAGCCATATTCGGATTGTATCTGGCTGTAAGTGAATCGTACAGTTTTAAAAATCCATCCGGCTACCTTCAAAAACAGGCTCAAAAACTCATTCAGGCAAGGCCAACGGCTGTTGACCTGGAAAAAAGCGTCCGGCTATTCCTCAGCAGAATCGGAGACATAAAAAATCAGGATTCCTTAAAGCATTCAGCCCGACAATTCGCCTTGCAATATGCAGAGCAATCTGTTGAACAATGCCTCAAAATAGGCCAAAACGGGCTACCGCTTATCAAAAACATTTTTGAGAAAAAGAAAAAAGAAGTAAACATTCTCACCCATTGCAATGCCGGATGGCTTGCTACTGTTGACTATGGGACAGCACTCGCTCCGATATATCTGGCTCATCAGGAAGGTGTTCCCCTTCATATTTGGGTTGACGAAACAAGGCCCCGAAATCAGGGCTCACTCCTGACGGCTTTTGAACTGTTGCATGAAAACATTCCCCATACTATCATTTCTGACAATACCGGAGGCTATCTGATGCAAAACGGCATGGTTGACATGGTTATTGTCGGTACCGACAGGACTACGCTGAGCGGAAAAGTAGCCAACAAAATCGGCACCTACCTGAAAGCACTTGCTGCATACGACAATCAGATCCCATTTTATGTGGCTGCTCCGTCAACAAGTATTGACTTTGAAAATGAAGATTTTATCATTGAGAAACGTAGTGCGGAGGAGGTAAGAAAAATAAAAGGCAAATATGGCAACAAAATCATTAACGTTTTGATTTCCAATGAGTCCAGCCCTGCACTGAATTATGCCTTTGATATTACACCTGCCCGCTATGTTACACAACTGATCACAGAAAGAGGATGTTGTCTTCCCGAAAGAGAAGCGATTCTGAAGCTTTTTCCGGAAAAAAGCCATGGCTTTTAACGGTAGTAAATCATTTTCAAAAAATTAAGTCTTTTTTTATAAAAAGGTTAAAACAATTTGAGCCGTACCAATCAATAGGCTGATGGCACGATGTATTTTCAGAACCTTCTTATTGCCTGAAATGAATATGCAATTTTTGCCCGGTTAACATAAGGGCTGAGACACAATTCAGTTCAAAATTTCTTCCTTTTTCGAATACAAAAGCAGGACTAAACTATACCCTATCGGGTATCCTTTCGGATTATTTTAAAAAATTTTACCCTAAAGGGTATAAATTTTAATAAAAGTTTTATTTTTGCACCCAAAAGGATATAAAATGAACCTGTCAGACTTTGTAAAAAGCAAACGGAAAATAATGAAACTAACACAATCTGAACTTGCCCAAAAGGCGGGTGTTGGTCTGCGTTTTATCCGCGAACTGGAACAAGGAAAGAAAACCATAAGATTAGATAAAGTAAATCAGGTATTGCATCTCTTCGGTTATGAAATAGGTGCAGTGCCTGAAATCAATAAACTTGAGTCCTGATGTTCTTATTCCATTTTGACAAATAAAAAATTTAACCGATGCGTAAAGCTGCCATAAAAATTGAAGACCAATTAGCAGGGTGGCTCATTCAGGATGAGAATGGTTATCATTTTGTTTATGATCAGACATACAAAGCACTGCCTAATGCCCGGCCAATAAGTTTAACTATGCCTTTGCGTGAAGAACCATATACTGCAAAAGTACTTTTCCCTTTTTTTGATGGTCTGATACCCGAAGGTTGGTTGCTGGAAATAGCTGAAAAGAACTGGAAACTGAATCCCAGAGATCGAATGGGATTATTGCTGGCTTGCTGTAAGGATTGTATCGGAGCAATAAGCGTTGAGGAAGTAAAAGAGGAGGATAAAGGATGAGCAATTGTTTATTTTGTTATCAGCCTCTTACTGAAAATGAGAAGGACTTTCATGCATCCTGCTCCATGAAAATCTTTGAACGGTCCAAACCACCGGAATTGCCTTATTCAGAAAACGATCTGGAAGCATTGGCCATAGAAACACTGCAAAATCAAATATCTGTACCAGGTGTACAGCATAAATTATCGCTGCACATTTCCGGCAATAAAAAAGACGGAAAAGAACGAAGATTTACCATTATGGGTCTATGGGGTGGGTATATTTTAAAACCACCAACAATCTCTTATCCGCAGTTACCCCAGGTAGAAGATATCAGCATGCATTTAGCCCGATTAGCCGGAATAAAAATTGTGCCACATAGTTTGATTCGACTGAAATCGGGCAATCTGGCTTATATAACCAGACGTATTGACCGTACCAAAAAAGGAAAACTGGCCATGGAAGACATGTGCCAACTCACAGAAAGGCTTACCGAAGAAAAGTATCATGGCAGTTATGAGCAGATTGGTAAAACCATTCAAAAATATTCTGCAACTCCGGGTTTGGATATGGTAAATTTTTTTGAAATGGTTGTCTTTTCTTTTCTCACCGGAAATGCTGATATGCATTTGAAAAATTTCTCCTTACTGGAGCAGCCGGGATTGGGTATGACTTTATCTCCGGCTTACGATTTGGTGAACACTGCTTTGATTAATCCTTCAGATGAAGAAGAAATGGCTTTAACCTTGAATGGACGTAAAAAGAAACTAAAAAAGCAGGATTTTACAGAAGCAATGACTACGCTAAAATTGAATGAAAAACAGCAGGAAAACATCTTCATCAAAATGGCGAAAGCATTGCCCAAATGGATAGAGATGATAGATAACAGTTTTATGAGTGATGATTTTAAAGTTCAGTATAAAATCATTTTAAAGGAAAGAATGAATCGCTTGCAATAACTACTGATTTCACACTGCTAACTGAAAATCTCAAGACTAAATGGAGAAGATCGGAAAATGGGAAAATACTATCGAAAAAATCATGTTTTTTGAAAAAAAAGCTAAGGGAAAGATTTTGGTATAAACCAACAGAAGCATTAACAAAAAAACGGGATGCATCTCTATAACAATTTAAACTGAATTTCATCATTACAAAACCACCAGTTTCAGATGAAAATTTCCTGAAAAACAGCAATTTATTCATGCATAATCTTCATTGCTGAATGCAGAATTTATACACTTCACGTCTTCCGTCACCGAGCTGAATCAGCAGGAGATACAAACCATTTTTTAAGTCCCCTGATTTAATAACATATTGATTTTCTGTTCTTTTAATAATTCTTCCATTGATGTCAAAGATGGTGGCAGTAAAGTCTGAAAGTGACTGGTCAATGATGAAATGTTCTCCCGCTTTTATTAAAAACGAAACTTTTTCCCTGATTTTAATGGATTCCACAGTATCAATAAACAGTTCACACTTATAAGGAAATGGATTCAGTTCGAGGGGATCACCGGTTGGCAGTGTTTTTCCTGTAAAACCACTAAAAGTAAAGGGATAAAACTGGCACTTAAACACACTGTTTAGCTGAGGTGGAGTTCCCTGAGGAATCCGGCCACGATCATCAACAGGATTTTTATAAATCCAGACTTTATTTTTTGCCGTATCAATCTCAACAAAATCACCGGCAATACTCAGGCAGGCCATAATATTTCCATTGGGAAGCATCTGAGCCCCCGACATACTACCGGAATAAAAGTTTTCCGGGATAGAATCAATGTACCTCCATGCCTGTTTTACAGGCAGATAGGGAAGCGAAGATGTATAATTTCCATATTCATCGACAGGTGGGCATAAGATGTCAATGGAAGAATATTTTTTATTGTAAGGCCCGTTGGAATTGTTAAAAACCAAAATACTATCGCCCCAGGGAGGCGCTTTGTCGATCCATCTGGGATCATGTTGTCCGAACAACTTCTGATCTTTTGGCAAGCCTTTTTTGTAGGCAGCAGGATTCCCCCAACGATACAGCAAGTCCCCGCCTTTGCCATAAATTCCTCCCGAATGCGAAGCAGCTTCATCCGTTGTGGTACTGTGGTCAATGATCCATATTTCATTCATTTGGAGGGAGCTCACCACAATTTGGTTGAGATGCTCATTGTAATCGAGAGAATTGAAATGCAACCAGTCGGAAAGCCCCATAAAAGCAGAATAATTCAGGTTAATGAGTTCCGGATGCTCCTCCACTTTGCCATAATTTGGTTTTGTACTATCGTAATCCTGAATAAGATGATCCCATGCCCTCCATTCCCAGACCACCTGTCCCATGTTATTTCCGACAGGTTTTATTTCCATAATTTTCTCGCTCCAAAGCTGTCCGTTGAAATACTGTGGGTTTCTTCCCATGTCTAAAGCATTTGCCGACACATCTTCCCATGCAATAATTAAAATATTTCCATTTGGAAGTGGCTTAATATCATGATGTTGCATATAATCGGGTCCGGAAACCATAAATTCCCAGTCCACGCTTCCATCCCAGTTTAAAATCTGTAACAAACCACCTTTTCCAACCTGTGTGAATACCGGATGATCAATAACGGCAGGGCGTAAAAGCCTACCATCCGGTAAAAGATAAGGCGACATCCCGGGCTGATAATTACTATTCCACTCATGTACCAGTTTCCCGCATTTATCAATCAGATAAGTTCCTGTATTGTACATGGGCGAAAACAACACATATCCTTCATCATAGCTACCTTTTTCATGTAACAATAGTCCCACTGTTACAGTGTCCTGAGAATGAGCTAATTGAAATATGCTGAGAATGATTAAAACTATGGGAATGTTTTTTATCATGTTTTTATTTTTTTACAAAAACAAATCAGTAACATTCTTATGACGTTCTATTTTCAGGAATAGTTTAGTTAAAATTCCGGATTTTTTCCATTTTTATTTTAAATGAAAATTGTTCTTAATTACCGCTTAGAAAGAATTAAATAATCCTTTAATTGTCAGAAGGGGTCAGAGAGATGCTGAATGTTTATCCCTGTCACAGTTACTTCACTTCAATAAGTATATTCCTGTACTCTGTCAATACAAATATTTTATCAAATCCTGACTGAAGATTTGTGTTCTGACAATGTTTTTTTTCTGAAGCAGATATATCAGTACAGGAAACCAGTAACCAGATTTGAAAAAGTTTCTTTTTTCGGTACAAAGTAATTTTTTCTTCTTTTTTCGCCAGCAGATTTAAAAAATTGTTCATAACAAAAGGCTCCTGCAAGCTGGTCAGTTCAATACCTATTGTCTTTTTCCTGGAAATTTTCAGTAAAAAATCAGGAGACTCCGATTTTTCAATTTTTCCTTTCGGGAAGAATGGATAAAGGCTGATAAAACGGTCAAAGACCCCTCTTTCATAAAAATTTCTTTCCTCAATCTGCATATTCTTACTGATTCATTCCCAGAAACATGCCACCAAAATACGGAATAAGCCAGACAAGCCAGACAAAAATACTGTAGCGGTGAAATTTCTTTCTCATCAATTCATTTCTTTTGGCCACCACTATACTTGCCCAGATCGCATGAGCAAGCATCAGCCAGAGCGCCAATTGGCCTGTAAGTGTATGAAAATCAAGCAAATTAAAGGGATTTTCGGAAATCAGGTGCATGGCATAAGTACCTGAAACATCAAAACTAAAACCCGTCCAAAAGGCAATTAAGTGCCATTTTTTTAAGTAGCGTGAAATTCTTTCTGCCCACACTCCGAGTGAATAAAAAACAAGGGCAAAAGTGATCAATACAGATGAAATCAGGATTAAGTTATTCATTATAAGCGCTTTATTTGCTTTTTAAATATAATTCAAAGCTACTCATTTCGTATGCATTGGAAAAATTTATCCTGTATGATTTTAATCCCGGTGAAAAGTATTATTCATCTAATTTTGCAGTTAATTAAATTTTCATAAAAAATGCTTTTTGATGTAACGATTATCGGTTCGGGAATTGCCGGCCTGTCCTACTCGCTTAAACTATCGGATTATTTTCGTAAAAACGACCCCAACAAAAAAATATGTATTGTTACCAAAGGAGAAGAAGAAGAGACCAATACAAAATATGCCCAGGGCGGGGTAGCTGTCGTGATGGATTTTTTCAGAGATTCCTACGAAAAACACATGAAAGACACACTCAGGGCAGGCGATGAATTGTCGGACCCTGAAATTGTCGAAATGGTGATAAAAGACGGCCCTGCACGTATTTTTGAAATCATAGAATGGGGAACAGAGTTCGACAGGAAAGAAAGCGGAGAATTTGACCTGGCAAAGGAAGGAGGACACTCAGAAAGCCGTGTGTTGCACCACAAGGATGTAACCGGATTTGAAATAGAGCAAAAATTACTCAGGCAAATACATTCAATGCCAAATGTAGTCTTGCTGAACCATCATTACGCCATCGACCTGCTTACCCAACATCATCTCGGGATTCACCTGCCTAAAAAAAGCCCGGATATTGAATGTTACGGTGTTTACGTTATGAACAAGAAAACCAATCATATTGAAAAAATACTATCAAAAATTACTGTTCTTGCCACCGGTGGACTTGGTCAGGTTTATTACAATACGACCAATCCACTAATTGCAACTGGTGATGGGGTAGCCATGGCCTACCGCGCAGGTGCAGTCATCGAAAATATGGAATTTATTCAGTTTCATCCCACTGCCCTGTACTATCCCGGAATAAGGCCTTCCTTTTTAATCTCAGAAGCAGTCAGAGGTTTTGGTGCTATCCTGAAAACCAATAACGGTGAAGAGTTCATGCATAAATATGATGAAAGAGGCTCTCTGGCTCCCCGCGACATTGTGGCACGTGCCATCGACCGCGAAATGAAAAAGCTGGGGCATGAACATGTCAGTCTGGATTGCCGCCACCTCGACCAACATAAATTCAGTGAAAAATTCCCTAAAATATATCAGAAACTGATTTCACTCGGAATAAACCCGGCTGAAAAAATGATTCCTGTCGTTCCGACTGCCCACTATGCCTGCGGAGGTGTGAAAACTGATAAACATGGACAAACCAGCATCAAAAACCTGTTTGCCATTGGAGAAGTAGCTTCTACCGGACTTCATGGTGCCAACCGCCTCGCCTCCAATTCCCTTCTCGAAGCATTGGTTTTTGCCCATAATTGTTTTGAAAAAACAATTGAACTTATTGATTCTCTAAACTTTAAACAAAATATTCCTGACTGGAATGCCGAAGGGACAACCGAACCAAGGGAAATGGTATTGATTACACACAAAATCAAGGAACTGCAAATGCTGATGAGCGACTATGTCAGTATTGTCCGCTCGTTCAAACGACTTGAAGAAGCCATGAAACGACTGAGAATACTGAATGACGAAACGGAAACACTTTACAACATGGAAACTTTATCGCCTCAGCTGTGTGAGTTGCGTAATCTGGTTACAGTTGGCTACCTGATCACAAAAGCCGCCATGGAACGAAAAGAAAACAAAGGTCTTCATTTCAATGTTGATCTTGAAAAAAACAATTCCATATAGTTACAGAGAATTCATTCATTAAACAATACATTTTCAATCAGTTAAATCAATAAGACAGATGGATATTTTTTTCTATGAAGCATTTGAAGAAGAAGAAAAAATGTTGAAAAGCCTGTTGCCTGCAAATATTCAGGCTGGTTTCAGCTGGAAAACCATTCAGGAATACGGAAAAAACCTGCCTGAAGCCAGAATCATCAGCACCCGCACACAATCGGAATATCCGCTGAAATGGGAAAAACCACCACAGGCCATATTATCCCGCAGTACCGGATACGACCATCTGGTTGCATATTTAAAAAAATCAAAACTCAATATTCCATGTGGCTATCTTCCTTTGTATTGCCACCGTGCTGTGGCTGAACACGCCCTGATGCTCTGGATGGCACTTTTACGAAAACTTCCGGCACAGATCAGGCAGTTTAATCAGTTCAACAGAGATGGCCTGACCGGTTTTGAAGCACAGGATAAAACCCTTGTCGTCTTTGGTGTCGGGAATATAGGCTCTGAGGTTTGTAAAATAGGAAGAGGGCTTGGCATGACAGTTTTTGGAGTCGAAATTGACATCAAACATCCTGAATTTGAATATATTTCAAAACATGATGGCATTCAGTCGGCTGATATTATCGTATGCGCCATGAACCTGACTGAAGAAAACAAAGGATATTTTTCGGCTTCTTTGCTTGAAAAAACAAAAAAAGGTTGTATTTTCGTCAACGTTTCGAGAGGGGAATTGTCTCCTGCTTCTGAGTTGCTGAAAGTGGCTGACCATCTGGGTGGAATCGGGCTTGATGTTTTTAATGAAGAAAAAAATCTTGCTGTTTCCCTCAGAAGCGGTACAATAGTAGAAAATATTGAAACCCTTGCCACTCTTGAACTTTTGAAAAGAGAAAACGTTATTTTTACCCCACATAATGCTTTTAATTCAGCAGAAGCCGTCAGACGAAAATCAGAACAAAGCATTCAGCAGGCTGTTCATTATCTTTCAAAAGGTGAATTTATCTGGAAAGTTCCTGTCAGTTAAATCGTAAGGTAATTTTAAGAATTTCAGGCCTGTTGCCAATTCTGACGGGAGGTCCCCACGTTCCTGCTCCGTTTGAAACAATGAAATGGGTTTTTCCTATTTTCCGGTATCCCCTGCTGATCAGAAAAACAGATTTGGTTATCAGATTCAGTGGCCATAGCTGCCCGTGATGCGTATGCCCTGAAATACACACATCAAAACCGGCTTTTTCAATAGCCTGAATATCAGCAGGTTGATGATCGAGTATAATCAAAGGCAGGTTCTTATCAAGTCCGTTTGCCAAAGCCTCAGCTTCCATTCTTTTTTCACCGGTAAACCTGAATTTATCCCTGTCTTCCCTGCCGGTCAGATAAATACTGTTTTGCAAAAGTATGTTTTCATCCCTTAAGAAGCGTATGCCATATTGTTCAAAATAATTGAAAGCACGCTGGGCATTGCCGATATATTCATGGTTGCCGCTGATGGCAAAAATGCCCCATGGAGCTGAAATTTCCCGAAAAACTTCTCCCATATTCCTTTTCTCCACCACATCGACATCTTCATCCACGAGGTCACCCGCAATCAGCACCAGATCAGGATGGAGGCAGTTTATCTTTTTTACCATCCTGCTGAGGAAATCCTTCCCGTTGATTTGTCCGGCATGAATATCACTCGCCACTGCAATCGTAAGACAATCAAGACCCTGAGGCTTTTTGTCGATTTTTATTTCATATTCCTGAATGTTTAAAAATCTTGCATTGAGGTAACCAGCCAGCAATGTCACAGCTACAATACCAACAGAAATCATCAGCGACATCCCTTCGTCATTTTTCAAAGATTGATAAAGTTGATTATCAATATAATAGAGAAAACTTTTCAGGATGAAAACTGCCAGCATGAGTAAATAAAAATATAGGATGGCTCCAAGCCAGAAAGAACCTATATGAATAAAAAAACGGCTGAGGAATTCAGGAAATACTTTTTTCCCCATCCTTCCGATAAAATAAGCTGAAGAAAGGATCAGAAACAAAGGCAGAAAGTATTTTTCAAGCCATTCATTTCCATGAATCAGTGCTTTTGCCTGAAAGTAAAGCGGAAGATGTATTAACACATAAATGAGGAAGACAACAGAAAAAAACAACAGAAACGCCTTTTCTCTTTGGTTTTTATCCATGCTGTCAAAAAATAAGGTAATTGAACTTTATTCCGGAATTCCTACCGATTGCGCAACAATAACCCGTTGATTCTGAGGAAGTTGAAGAAAAGCTGCCATTTCATCTTTTTTAATGCTTCCCCTAACCACACAGGAAAGTTTGTTTGAAGCAGCAAAAAGGTAAACATTCTGACAGATAAAACCACAGTCAATAGCAGCATAAAATTCCTTATCTTCCTGTTTTTCAATCTTCCCCATTTTGCTAAAGTCTGCCACATACACAAGATTGACTGAAGCATTTTTTACATAATCCTGTGTACCCGTTTTAGCCCTGAAATCACCATCCATCATCCATAGCAGCTTGTTTTCTTTGGCATCATACTGATAAACACCTTCTTGTGTAAATACATAAATCGTAAATTCCTGAACGTTCATGGCAGAGGGGGCAGTCCGTTTGCCACTTTCCGGACGATTGATTCCGTAAGCTGCCCAAAGTAAATCCGACAAAGTCTGAAGATCAATCGCCTGATTTTTAAAACTTCTGGAAGTTGATCTTAGCTGAAGTGTTTCCATTAAAGGTTTTCCTCCTTTCGTGTCCGGCTCAGGCAGGCGGATATTTTTTTCCTGTGAAAAAAGCAGAAATGGAGAGCAGATAATGAAAAATACCAGTAAGCCTGTTTTCGATTTCATCATAATTGTTACTTTTACCAATGGTTTCAAATGATTTTTTTTGGCGGAAAATAAATTTTTTTTACCATGCAACCACCATCACGCTGCCCATGGACGAATAATAATCCCCTGATGATTGACTATCACGACAAGGAGTGGGGCGTCCCCGTTCATGACGATTACAAACATTTTGAATTTATCATCCTTGATGCCTTTCAGGCAGGATTAAGCTGGCAAACCATTATCAATAAAAGGGAAAACTTCAGAAAAGCTTTTGATGGTTTTGACTTTGAGAAAATAGCCCGATATGATGAAAAAGAATACCTGCGCCTGATGAATGATTCGGGAATCATCAGAAACCGCATGAAAATACAGGCAACCATTGCCAACGCAAAAGCATTTAATAATATCCGGAAAGAGTATGGAAGTTTTGACAAGTATATCTGGCAGTTTACTAAATATCAGACAATTAAAAACAACTGGAAAACCATTGGCGAGGTACCGGCAAGGTCAAGAGAATCAGATATGATGAGCAAAGACCTGATCAGACGAGGATTTAAATTTGTCGGGTCAACTATCTGTTATGCGTATATGCAGGCTGCCGGTATGGTAAATGATCATTTGACGGAATGTTTCAGGTATCATAAGGTAGCCTTATAAGATTTGCTGAAAAACTAAAGCTTCATTCACAAAAATTCATCTTTTAAAGGAAAATCGGTTTTTACTGTATATTTGCATGGTCAAAATTGAGTGATTGAAAAGCAAAGTTTTAGGCATATTATTGATTTTTTCATTTGTAGCTCCTGTTTTTACTACCTATTTCATGCTGAAATATCAGCAAAAACAAATAAAAAGAGAAATCAAATGGAGAATGATTGCCGGAATTGACAAAAAAGAACTTGTACTGCTAAAGTTCACAAAAGAAGAAAAAAACACCCTGCTGAGATGGGAGCATTCCAAAGAGTTTGAATATAAGGGAGAGATGTATGATGTGGTTGACAGCAAAACCATAGGAGATACCACTTATTACTGGTTGTGGTGGGACAATGAAGAAACCCGGCTCAATAGAGAGCTTAAAAAGCTGGTATTCTTTGCTTTGGGAAACAATCAAAAGAATCAGGAAAACAAGAATCACCTGTACAAGTTTTATAAATCCCTATATGTCACAGAGGGCAAAAACAAAGAAATCATACTGACAAAAGAAGAAAAAGTCCTGTTTTACTTTTGTCAAAGAATATATCAATCCATTTCACTTTCCCCGCCAGACCCTCCGCCCAGATTAAGTTAAAAATACTCGTTTGATAAATGGCTGCTTTCTTTTAAACAGTCAAAACCGGATTTTTAACTTAAAAAAATTCCAATGAAGAAATTTATAATTTATTGTTTTTTAATGGGTTTTGTATTAGTAGCCCACTCGCAGATAATAACTGTTACAGACATAGAAACAGGGGAAGCCATCGAAATGGCGAGCCTGATCAGTGAGATGCCAAAAGCCAGTACAACAACCAATCATAAAGGTCAGGCCGATATTTCAGCCTTTGTCAATTCAGAAAAAATTGTGATAAGCCATGTGGCCTATAAACCTGTTGAATTCAGTTACAAGCATCTGGAAATGCAAGGTTTTAAAGTCGAGCTGGCCCGAAAAATTGCCGTCATGCAGGAGATTAAAATATCTGCACAGCGTTGGGAAATTAAAAAAATTGAAACTCCTGTCAGGATTGCTACCATAAACGTCAAAGAGGCTGCATTTCAGAATCCACAGACCACTGCCGACCTATTAGGTATCAGTGGCTATGCTTTCATCCAGAAAAGCCAGTTGGGAGGAGGTTCTCCTATGCTAAGGGGCATGGCCACCAACAGGGTTTTACTTGTAGTCGATGGTGTTCGGATGAATAATGCAATCTTCCGGTCAGGTAATTTGCAGAATGTCATATCACTGGATGCCAATGCAATAGAAAATACCGACATCCTTTTCGGGCCGGGTTCGGTAATGTATGGAAGCGATGCCATTGGTGGAGTAATGAGCTTCAATACCCTGAAACCCAGGTTTTCTGTTGATAGCAGTAATAAGCCGGCAGTTACAGGGAATGCCATGTCAAGGTTTTCATCGGCAAATATGGAAAAAACCGTTCATTTTGATGTTAATGTGGGATTAAAAAAAGTGGCTTTTACCTCAAGTTTTACCTTTGCCGACTATGATGACCTCCGTTCAGGCTCTGAAGGTGGTGTACCTTATTTTTACAGGAATTATTACGTAATTACCTATGACAATAAAGATTACATGATTCCGAATGCCGACTCCACTCTTCAGGTTGGTTCTGAATACAGCCAGATCAACTTCATGCAGAAAGTACGCTTTCAGCCTTGCAAATTTCTGGAAATTGACTATGGCTTTCATTTTTCCGAGACTTCAAAATACAACCGTTACGACAGGCTGTATGTCATGCGAACAGATGGCCCCTACAAAGGAAAATTACGCTGGGCAGAATGGTATTATGGCCCCCAGAAATGGCAAATGAATCGTCTGGGAATCACTTATTCAAAAAACAACAGGTTCTTTGATAATCTTCGGTTTATTGCCGCTTACCAGTTTTTTGAAGAAAGCCGTTACGACCGTGAGTTTATGTACAGGGAACTCAGGATGCAAAAGGAAAATGTGGATGCGATTTCTCTAAATCTTGATTTTGATAAAAAAATCAATGAAAGAATGACGCTCTATTATGGATATGAATATGTTTACAATCTGGTGCATTCCCATGCAACCCTGACCCAAGTGGTAACAAAAAAAGTAGATCCGACAGTTACACGTTATCCCGATGGTTCTATGTGGCAATCAAATGGAGGATATCTTACTGCCAGATACAAACTAAATGAAAAATGGCTCTTAAATGCTGGTTTTCGCTACAATCAATTTCTCATCACAGCTACATTCGACACTACTTTTTTCCCCTTTCCGTTTACCGACACCAGAATGAAATCGGGGGCTATCAGCGGAAGTATGGGGTTCATATTTACCCCTTCGGAAAAATGGCAGGTGTATATCAATGCAGCCAATGGGTTCAGGGCCCCAAATGTTGACGATATGGGAAAAGTTTTTGAATCGGTACCGGGCTATCTGGTGGTTCCCAATCCTGACTTAAAGCCTGAAAAGGTGTATAATTTAGAAGTTGGCACTGTCAGGACTATAAGCAATTTCGTAACCTTTGATGCCACTGTTTACCGCACCTGGCTGGTAGATGCCATGGTCAGAAAAAATTTCCAGTTAAATGGGGACACCATGATCAGGTTTTTAGGTAATAAAAGCCGCATTCAGGCCATCCAGAATGTTACGGAAATTGATGTTTATGGTTTTCAGGCAGGTATAGAATTTTATTACAGGGGATTTGGATTAAAGAGCAACCTGTCGTATCAGAAAGGCAAGGAGCAGACCCCCGATTCATTGGTTTATTATCCATTGCGTCATGCTGCACCTACTTTTGGAAGCACCCATTTATCATACGAGTACAGAAACAAGTTTAAAGTTGACTTCTATGTGGTCTATAATGCAAAAATGGACTATAAAGATCTGGCTTTAACTGAGCGTACCAATGCATCTTATGCAAGGGACGAATCAGGCAGGGCTTATGTCTTGGGCTGGACAACGCTTAACCTGAAAATGGCATATTTCCCCAACCCTTTTATTGCTATAACAGCAGGTATAGAAAACATAACCAACCTTTTGTACAGGCCCTATGCCTCCGGTATCAATGCACCGGGAAGAAATTTAATTACATCTTTAAGAGTAAAGTTTTAATGAACAATTAAATAGAAGATAATGAAAATGAAAAATGTATATCTGTTATTTTTAATCACATTTCTGTGTTTTGGATTAAGTTTTAAACTCTCTGCACAGAAAATAGCTGCCGGAGGCTGGCATACAGTGGTTGTCTGTCAGGACGGCACCGTCAAAGCTTTTGGTGAAAATGCCTCCGGTCAACTGGGAAACGGAGATAACACCGACAGCAATGTACCTGTATCCACCGGACTGACTGACGTTATTGCCGTTTCGGCTGGAGGCGATCAACTGGAAGCCCATTCCATGGCGTTGAAAAACGATGGCACTGTCTGGGCCTGGGGCAGCAACCTCTATGGACAACTTGGTAATGCAAGCACGACCAACACAAATGTCCCCGTTCAAACCCTTTTACTCAGCAATGTCAAAGAAATTGCTGCCGGAGGGTGGCATTCCGTAGCCCTGAAAAATGATGGTACCGTCTGGACATGGGGATGGAACATGGATGGGCAGTTGGGAGATGGAATCACAACCGACAGAATTATTCCCGGCCAGGTTCCCGGGCTGACAGATATTGTTCAGATTGCTGCTGGCACCTACCATACGCTTGCCTTAAAATCCGATGGAACTGTGTGGGCATGGGGTGATAATGTCAGCGGTCAGATTGGAAATGGTACTACCGGCACGGATGTAACTTCACCTGTGAAAGTTTCAGGACTGACAAATGTTGTAAAAATCGATGCAGGAAGGTTTTTTTCCATTGCTGTCAAAAGTGACGGCAGCGTTTGGACGTGGGGTGAAAACCTCTACGGACAATTAGGCGACAGTACCACAACCGACCGGAATGTCCCCGGTCAGGTTGTTGGTATTACCGCAAAACTGCCTGTCATCATGGCTGCAGGTGCTTTTCACTGTATGATCGTAAAATCCGATGGAACTGTGTGGGCATGGGGACGTAATACCTATGGTAATCTGGGAGACAATACCGTTACTCACCGTCTCTTACCTGTGCAAATGATTGATATTTCTGATGTGGCAGGCATGGATGCCGGAACCAATTTCTCCATTATTTACAAAAATGATGGAACTTTTTGGGCATGCGGAAGAAATGCCAGTGGTCAGTTAGGGGATGGAACTTTTACCCAGAGAAACCTGCTTACTCAGTCTTCAGGAGTTTGTCCGATTTTGTCAGACATTCATGAATTTCCTGAACCTGAGGAAGTTAATCTGAAAACCTTCCCAAATCCATCAGAAAACGGAATATTTGAATTGAACTTTTCAGGAGATGATCAAAACTTCACAAATATCAATATCGAAGTTTATGACATGATGGGACATCAGGTGCTGAACAAACAGATACATTCTGAAAACAATCATCATCCGGTTATCATTGATCTTTCAGGACAAAGTTCCGGTATTTACCTGCTTAAAATGGGAACAGGCAATAGTTTTTACAGCGTTAAATTAATCAAACGCTAACTTTTTTCCTATCATTAACCGCCTGTTGGGATACAGCATCCTGCAGGCGGTTTTTTGTCCGGATAATCAGTTCATGAATTTGACACATGAATTTTCTATTGAAATGATTATCAAACCTATAAGTTTAAAAACACCTTCACTTTGGCTAATTCGAAAAGAAAAACCACCATCCTGAAATTCTGCCGGAAAACACGCTTTTTAAAGCAAAAACAATTTGATAAAAACTTTTGCACTTATAAGTTTTGGTTAAATTGCACCGGATTTTAAACGTTATTATTTTAACAGAAACTAAGAAATTTCAATAAAAATCAAGTTTATGAGTAAGAAAAAAACTTATGTCGTATGTGATGGTAATTATGCTGCCGCACATATTGCTTATATGTTCAGTGAAATAGCTGCCATTTATCCGATAACTCCCTCCTCAACCATGGCAGAATATGTTGATGAATGGGCTGCTTATGGAAGGAAAAATATTTTCAATCAGGAAGTTAAGGTTGCTGAAATGCAATCGGAAGCCGGAGCGGCAGGTGCGGTACATGGGTCCCTTCAATCCGGAGCATTGACTTCCACTTTTACTGCCTCTCAGGGTTTGCTGCTGATGATTCCCAATATGTATAAAATAGCTGCTGAGTTGTTGCCGGGGGTTTTCCACGTGTCAGCCCGTACGGTGGCTGCTCATGCACTGTCCATCTTTGGCGACCATTCCGATGTTTATGCCACCCGACAAACTGGTTTTGCCCTTTTGGCCAGCGGCAGTGTTCAGCAATGTATGGACCTCGCAGGAGTGGCTCATCTGTCAGCTATAAAATCACGTATTCCTTTTCTTCATTTCTTTGATGGATTCCGTACTTCTGCAGAATTACAAAAAGTTGAATTGCTGAATGAAGAAGATTTAAAACCTCTGCTCGATACCGAAGCCCTTCAGCGTTTCAGAGATAATGCCCTGAATCCCGAACATCCGGTTACCAAAGGAACAGCTCAGAATCCTGACATTTTCTTCCAGGCCAAAGAAGCTGTCAACAGGATATATGAACCTGTTGCCGACATTGTTGACCAATACATGCAGGAAATTACAAAAATCACCGGCAGAGAATATCATCCCTTTACCTATTATGGCCATCCTGAAGCCGAAAATATCATTGTAGCAATGGCTTCCGTTACCGATACCACGAAAGAAGTAGTGGATTACCTGATGGCAAAAGGCGAAAAAGTTGGTTTGATTACCTGTCATCTTTTCCGTCCGTTTTCTCCGAAATATTTCTTTAATGTTTTCCCAAATACGGTTAAAAGAATTACTGTTCTTGACCGTTCAAAAGAACCTGGTGCCAACGGTGAACCGCTTTATAAAGACATCCGCGACCTGTTTTATCTGAAAGAAAATGCTCCGGTTATAGTTGGCGGAAGATACGGACTGAGTTCGAAGGATACTACTCCTGCACAGATACTCGCAGTTTTCAACAACATGAAAAGAAATGAGCCCAAAAATCATTTCACCATCGGAATCATTGATGATGTAACATTTACTAGTTTACCTACAGAAGAAGAAATCAATACTTCATCACCCGGAACTTATGAAGCCAAGTTTTACGGGATCGGTGCTGACGGTACAGTCGGTGCAAATAAAAATTCCATTAAAATTATCGGGGATAATACAGATAAATACTGCCAGGGCTACTTTGCCTACGATTCAAAGAAATCAGGTGGCTTTACCGTTTCTCACCTGAGGTTTGGTGATTCCCCGATACGTTCGCCTTATTATGTCAATCAGCCTGACTTTGTAGCTTGCCATGTCCCTTCTTATCTTGATAAATATGACATGCTCCGGGGTTTGAAAAAAGGTGGGACATTTCTGTTCAACAGCATCTGGGATGTGGAGGAAACCAAATCAAAACTTCCGGATCACATGAAAAAATACCTTGCCGAAAACAACATCAAATTCTATATAATCAATGCAACAAAAATAGCTGAAGAGCTGGGTCTGGGCACCCGTACCAACTCCATCATGCAATCTGCCTTTTTCAAAGTATCGAATGTCATACCCTTTGACTTAGCCTTGAAAGAAATGCAGAAAGCCATTAAAAAAACATACGGAAGAAAAGGGGAAGAAATAGTTAAAATGAATTTTGATGCCCTTGATCGCGGGGCTGAAGTGATAGAAGTACCTGTTCCCGTGGAATGGAAAAACATTGAAATAAAAGAAACCACATTAAGTTCTGATCTGCCGGAATTCATTAAAAATGTTGTGGAGCCAATCAATGCACAAAAAGGAGATTTATTGCCCGTCAGTGCGTTTATTGGCAGGGAAGATGGAACATTTCCCGCTGGAACTACCGAATATGAAAAGAGAGGTATTGCAGTCAATGTGCCTGAATGGATTGCAGAAAACTGTATTCAGTGTAATCAATGTGCTTTTGTATGTCCGCATGCTGCCATCCGGCCATTTATCCTGACTGAGGAAGAAGCTCAAAACGCTCCGAAAGGCACAGTCTTCCAGCAAGGACTTGCACAGTTAAAAGCATATAAATTCAAAATTCAGGTCAGTGTTCTGGATTGTACCGGCTGCGGCAACTGTGCCGATATTTGTCCGGCAAAGACCAAAGCATTGGTTATGAAACCGCTTGAAAGCCAATTGGATGAAATTCCACGCTGGGATTACATGAACAAAGTGGTTGGTTATAAAGACCACATTCTGCCAAAAGACAAATCGGTAAAAAACAGCCAGTTTGCTCAACCTTTATTTGAATTTTCAGGTGCCTGTGCCGGATGCGGTGAAACCCCTCATATCAAAACAATTACACAATTATTCGGAGAAAGAATGATTGTAGCCAATGCAACCGGCTGCTCTTCCATTTACGGTGGCTCTGCTCCTTCAACCCCTTATCGCGCCAACAGTAAGAGCGGACATGGGGTGGCATGGGGTAATTCATTGTTTGAAGATAATGCTGAATATGGATTTGGCATAGCAATCGGTATTAAAAACATCCGAAACCGCATTGCCGAAATGATGGCCTCGGCAAACGGTAATTTTTCTGATGAAATAAAAGCATTGTTTGCGCAGTGGATTGAACATAAAGACAATGCCGAAAAATCAAAAGAAATTTCGGAACAACTTTATCCATTGCTGGAAAAATCGAAAGAACCTTTAGCCAAAGAATTGTTATCCCTCCGCCAGTACTTTGTTAAAAAATCGATCTGGATCATTGGTGGTGACGGCTGGGCTTATGATATTGGTTATGGCGGACTCGACCATGTGATTGCTTCAGGTGAAGATGTTAATATTCTTGTTCTGGATACCGAAGTTTATTCAAACACAGGAGGACAGGCTTCAAAATCGACACCAGTGGGAGCAGTGGCTAAGTTTGCTGCATCAGGTATGAAAACGCGTAAAAAAGACCTTGGAGCCATGGCAATGACTTATGGCTATGTTTACGTTGCTCAGGTCGCCATGGGAGCCAGCCAGTCGCAGTATTTTAAAGCCATCAAAGAAGCTGAAGAATATCCCGGACCTTCATTAATTATTGCTTATTCACCCTGTATCAACCACGGTCTGCATAAAGGAATGGGAAAATCTCAGGAAGAAATGGAATATGCCGTCAAATCTGGCTATTGGCATCTCTACCGCTACAATCCGCTACTTGAAAAAGAAGGAAAGAATCCGTTCCAGCTTGATTCTCCCGAACCCGACTGGAGTAAATTTCAGGAATTTCTGAATAATGAAGTCCGTTACACCTCGCTTCGTAAATCTTTCCCTGCCGAGGCCATGAAATTATTTGAAATAGCCGAGCAGGATGCTAAGTGGCGGTATAATTACTACAAGCGACTGGCTGAAATTGACTATAGTAAATCCTGATTCATATCCTGAGAATATGACAACCGGATGTTGGTATTAGCCCGTGAAAACAAGCTAATTCTAAAGTAAGGTATAGTTTAGTCCTTTGGCTTGATTAAGTTTAACAGACTGAAAGTTGCTTTTTTCAACAAGCAGGCAGCAGGAAGTCTTCAATAGGCACAAATAAAAAGCAGTTAGTAAGCGGTTGCAATATGCACTGACCTTACGGAATGTGGAACATGGAACCCGGAAATCGCAATCCATAAATCAAAAACCGTAACTTGTAAATCGGACTGTTTACTCTATCAAAATGTTTTTATAATCTTGTTTAAAAAACCATCCTCCTCACTCAGTATTAATCCAGAGTGTTGTCGGAAAGATTATGTCCCATTTTGAGCTTTTTGGTTTTAAGGTATTTCTTATTGAACTGATTTGCCTTAATCTCAAGTGGAACACGCTCTACTATTTCAAGGCCGTAAGCTTCGAGGCCTATTCTTTTTGCCGGATTATTTGAGATAAGTTTAATCTTTCTGATACCCAAATCACGCAGAATCTGGGCACCTACACCATAATCACGCTCATCCGGATTAAAACCCAGATGAATATTGGCTTCCACAGTATCGAGCCCTTGTTCCTGCAACTGGTATGCTTTAAGCTTGTTAACCAGCCCTATCCCCCTTCCTTCCTGATTCATGTATAAAACAACTCCTTTCCCTTCTTTCTCGACAATCTGCATGGCACGATGAAGCTGAGGACCACAATCGCAGCGATAACTTCCGAAAATATCTCCTGTAACACAAGATGAATGTACTCTGACCAACACCGGTTCATTTTCGTTCCAGCTTCCTTTAACAAGAGCCAGATGAACTTCATTGGTGGTAATCTGCCGGTAGGCAATAATCCTGAAGCTCCCAAACTCAGTGGGCAGATCTACCTTATCCACCAGGCGTTCAATAAGCGACTCCTTTTGAAGGCGATAAGCAATGATGTCTTTTATTGAAATAATGTGAAGGCCATGTTTATCGGCAATCTTACGAAGGTCGGGCAGGCGTGCCATGGTTCCGTCCTCATTCATAATTTCACAAATAGCACCCACAGGCTCAAAACCTGCCAGTCGGGCAAGGTCAATTGCCGCTTCAGTATGCCCGCTACGCCTGATAACGCCACCTTTTTTTGCCCTCAGCGGAAAAATGTGCCCCGGCTTGGCAAAATCTTCAGGTTTTGTGTTTGGATCTATCAATGCACGAATGGTTTTTGCCCTGTCGTGTGCCGAAATTCCGGTCGTGCACCCATGCCCTCTCAGGTCTATGGAAACGGTAAACGGGGTCTCATGTAAGCCTGTATTGGAAGAAACCATGAGTTCAAGCCCAAGCTCATCAGCCCGGGTTTCAATAATGGGTGCACAAATCAAACCTCTGCCTTCTTTCGCCATAAAATTTATGACTGCAGGTGTTACATGCCTCGCTGCAATAACAAAGTCACCTTCGTTTTCCCTCTCCTCATCATCCACAACGATGACAATTTTCCCTTGTTTGATGTCTTCAATCGCCTGTTCTACTGTGTCGAGCATATTTTACTGAAATCTTTGAGTTGGCTGCCAGATATTCGATTCAACACCTTTTAAAAACCTGAAAAATCCAATCAAAAGCGCCATATTCATGAAATAAAAATGAGAAATAAGCCGAAGCAAAGTTAAATGAACTTTTATACTGCGCAAAAAAGTATCCAGAAGGGGGATCAGCAACAACCCAAGCTGAACATAAAAAGTGAGTTGATAAAACAATGACCGCTGAAAGAGAAAGATATTTGAAACAAAAGCCAGAATAAGAAAAAACGGTCCCAGCCAACGAAGAATTTTATGAGAGATAAAACTAAATGAAAGACCGGGTTTTGAGGAGAAAATCAGTTTTTTATAGCGAAGAAGGTTTTGATAATTCCCGATGGAGATGCGGATCTTTCGCCTGAATTCTTCACTCGGTTTATTTGAAACATCTTCAAAACACAAGGCTTTCAGCTCCATGACAGCTTTCCCTCCTTTTTCAAGGACGTTCATCGTGATGTAAAAATCGTCCATAAAAAAACGGGGAGGAACAGGACTGAAATATTCTTTTCTGATGGCATAACATCCTCCGAAAGCCCCTGCCATGGTACCCCATAAAACCCCTTCTGCATATTTTATCCGGTTTTCCCTGCTGATATATTTTTCCTCCTGTATTGAAATCCCTTCAATACTATTATGCGAATTGACAATATTGCCCCCAACCAGCTTTATTTCTTCATTTTTGAAATGTTTTACCATTTCAATTATCGTTTTTTCAGTAAAAATAACATTGGCATCCGTAAGAATTAACACCGGAGTATCAGCTTCAGTGGCCAACTGATTGATAATACCGGCTTTGCCTGTTCGCTTCTCAAACGCTTTCAGGCGAAGCCCATTGTATTTTTGCTGCAATTCGCTGACAATCATATTTGTCTGATCGGTACTTGCATCTGAACCAATCAGCATTTTTATTTTTTCCTGCGGATAGCTACACCTGAAAGTGCTTTCTATCTTTTGTCTGATGACTTTTTCTTCGTTGTGAGCAGCAAGAATAACGGTTACTTCAGGAAAATCTTTTTCGGTTTCAAAAACAAGCTGATTAGGGCTTTTCCTTTTTGCAAGCCACTGAATCAACAGCGGATAAAGCATATAGGAATGAAATATCAGAAAAACTGAAAGAAAAAACAATATCGCCCAAATCATGTATATAAAATTACCTGTGCAAAGCTAAAACCTTCAGGCAGAGTAAACAAGGATTTTCATTTTACTGAACATATAAGTGTAAGGTTAACTCCAGCCATCTGAATTTACTGAGTGCGTTTTACAAGCTGAAATACTTGTTGTAATTTTGCCTGAAAAATCAAAATCAAATGAATCAGAATAGAGTACTTGAAATAATCCCCGGTGTTAAATGGATAGGTGCATTAGACCCCGACCTGCGTGTTTTTGACGTGATAATGGAGACAAAGTTTGGGACTACCTATAATTCCTATTTTATTGATGCAGAGAAAAAAGCCATTATTGAAACCGTAAAAGAGCCTTTTTTCAATGATTACCTTGAAAAAATCAAATCAGTTTGCGATCCCGCTGATATTGAATACATTATCCTCGACCATACTGAGCCCGACCATTCAGGCAGCCTGAAACACCTGCTGAAACACTGCCCGGATGCAACAGTTATTGGCAGTGGAAATGCTATTCGCTACCTGAACGATATTGTCAATTTCCCTTTCCGTTCAAAAGTAGTCAAAGATGGAGATGAATTGTCTTTGGGTAACAAAACATTGCGCTTTATTGCCGCACCCAACCTCCACTGGCCGGATTCAATGTTCACCTATATGGTTGAAGATCAATTACTTTTTAGTTGTGATGCTTTCGGTGCCCACTATTGTGATGAAAGAATGTTTGATGACAAAACAGGCAATTTTGACGAAGCTTTTGTTTATTACTTTGATGTCATACTGAAGCCTTTCAGTCGTTTTATGCTCAAGGCCATTGAAAAAATTGAAAATCTTGACATTAAAATGATTTGCCCCGGACATGGCCCGATCCTTCGCTCATACTGGAAAAAATATGTTGACCTCTCGAGGGAATACAGCAGGCAGGAACTTGAATTCAGAAAACCTGATAATCTCAGGGTTTTTATCCCTTATGTTTCTGCCTATGGCTATACACGAATCATTGCAGAAAAAATAGCCAACGGAATCAGACAGGCAGGAAATATAAGTGTGGAAATAGCAGATATTCAGGACAAAGATTTCCATTTCATCAATGAAAAACTAAGTTCTTCTTCAGCCCTGATTGTCGGTTCTCCAACCATCAATCAAAACATACTTCCTCAGATTTACAATCTCTTTGGGGCCATCAATCCCATACGGGATAAAGGAAAGTTATTTGCCGCATTTGGCTCTTACGGATGGAGTGGTGAAGGACCCGATATTATCTCTTCAGCTCTCACAACCCTGAAACTCAAACCTGTTTCCGTGCCACTGAAAATTAAATTTTATCCTTCTGAGGAAATTGAAAGGCAACTGTTTGATTTTGGTTACGATTTCGGGAAAAAACTGTGTGAAAGCGCTGTGATAAATAGCGATCAATGATGCTTTGTGCAAAAAGGCTTAGTTAACAAGTGAAATCTTGATAAATTTTGCATAATTAACCTGTCATTTTGCATAAATTTGTAATTAAAATTTTACCATATATTGAGCGACTTGAAAACGCATCATAAAATAATAAATGGTGACAGCAGACAAATGACAGAACTTGCAAATAGTTCGATTCATTTGATAATTACCTCACCACCTTATTGGCAACTAAAGGACTATGGTTCAAAAGATCAAATCGGGTTTCATGACAATTACGAAAGCTATATTAATAATCTGAATCTTGTTTGGAAAGAGTGCTATCGTGTTTTATATCCCGGGTGCAGGCTCTGCGTAAATATTGGCGACCAATTCGCACGCTCAGTTTATTATGGGCGATACAAAGTAATACCTATCCGGGAAGAAATAATAAAGTTTTGTGAAAATGTAGGCTTTGATTATATGGGAGCAATCATCTGGCAAAAGGTGACTACTTCCAATACAACAGGAGGTGGTGTGCAAATGGGTTCATATCCTTATCCCCGTAATGGGATTCTCAAACTTGACTATGAGTTTATTCTCATTTTTAAAAAACTTGGGGAAGCACCAAAACCCACAAAAGAGAAAAAGGAGCTTTCCAAGATGACAGCAGAAGAATGGAACACTTTCTTCTCAGGGCACTGGAATTTTGCAGGGGTCAGGCAAAACAATCATATTGCCATGTTTCCCGAAGAATTGCCAAGACGATTAATTAAGATGTTCTCTTTCGTTGGCGATATCGTTCTTGACCCATTCACTGGAAGTGGAACAACAAATCTTGCGGCAAAAAATCTTGACAGGAATTCTGTCGGATATGAAATTAATCCCGAGTTCATCCCTATAATTCAAGAAAAGATAGGTGCAAATCAAATTGACTTTCACGAAACCAGCTTTGAATTTATTATTCAAAAAACCACTTTTGACTTCGAAAAAGAAATTCAAAAATTACCCTATATTTTCAAAGATCCCCATACTTTTGACAAAAAAGTTGATCCGAAAAAATTACAATTCGGTTCCCGCATTGATAAAAACGGGAATAAAAAACGAGAAGAATTTTTTACTGTTAAAGAAGTCATTAGCCCTGAAAAATTAAAACTTAGTAATGGTCTTATTGTCAAACTCATTGGAATAAAGGAAAACCAGGGTATTAATGGCGAAGCAACGAATTTCTTAAAAGAGAAAACCAAGGGAAGAAAGGTATTCATGAGGTTTGACAATCAGAAATATGATAATGATAACAATTTACTGTGTTACCTATACCTTGAAAATAAAACTTTTATCAATGCTCACCTGATTAAAAGCGGACTGGTTCAGGTGGATGTCGGTTTTGATTATAAATACAAAGATAAATTTTTAAACCTTTTGCGTCAAAGTAATGGCTAAAGAATGGATTTTAAATTCAGCGATGAATCGCTTCCAGCTTAATTTCAAAAGAAATGTGGGGCCAACTTCTGAATCAATAAGAAAATGTTCACCCAAAAACATTGATGAATGGCGTGATTATTACTTTAAAAACGTAAAGCCAAAAGATCATATCATTGAACTTGGCAAAAAACTTTACATTAAAATTACCGAAGTAATACAAGCTGAAGTATCCGAAATTACCGAACAGGACTGCATCGATTATATGATACAGTTGGTAATCGATCGAACCTACGAAGGATATGTAACAGAAATCCACACTGTGTATGGTCAGTTACAAAGAATTTTAGGCGTTAAAATTGAACCTGCTCCAGATGAATGGGACAGGCTTTTTAATGTTGACTTTTACATAAAAGTCAAAGAGAAATACATCGGGCTACAGATAAAACCAGTAAACTCAAACATTCAACTACCTGAAATATTCAAGGAATATAACCTGCAATCCGAATCCCATCAAAAATTTACAGAAGTTTTCGGTGGAAAAGTATTCTATCTGTTTTCTACCAAAGTTGGAGATAAAAAAGAAATACAGAACAAAGAAATAATTGATGAAATCAAAAAAGAAATAGAACGACTGATGGCAGGTTAATAGGCCATTACCGTTAAAAATCAAGACTGGCTAATTCTTTTTAAAAGCATATTGCGTTCCTCTCATTTCATTTCATTATTATGCCGCTATAAAAAATTATTTCTACAACTCATCTCTGATTAACCATCTGATTTTCAGGTCATTCATTAGATTAACCGGCAAAAATTCAGTTTTTTTAGATGAAACTTTTTAAGACTACAGTATCATACCTGCCCCTACCGTGTTATTTGTCTTTTCATCAATCAGAATAACGCTGCCGGTAATTTTATTCTTTTTATAAATGTCAACAAACAAAGGACTGGAAACACGGAGAGAAACGCGTGCAATGTCGTTCATGCGGATATTTTTATCGTCCTGCAGCCGGTGAAGGGTATTGATGTCAACCTTGTAACGTATTTCTTTCACCATGCATTTAACTTCTTTGGTGGTATGTTTAAGGATAAACCTGTTGCCGGTTTCAAAACCATTATCATAAAACCAGCACATCATAATGTCAATATCCTGTGTGATTTGAGGCTGGTTAAATTCCTTGACTATCATATCGCCTCTGCTGATGTCGATATCATCATCCAGCTGAACACTGATACTCATGGGTGCATAAGCCAGTTCGACTTCTTTTCCCAGCATTTCGATGCTTTTAATCCTGGATTTGAAGCCTGAAGGAAGAACGATAACCGGATCACCTTTTTTAAAAATCCCTCCGGCTACCCTGCCTGCATAAGCTCTGTAATCATGATATTCTTCACGCATAGGTCGAATGACATACTGAACAGGAAAGCGGCAGCTGATACGGTCATATTCACTCTCAACATACACATTTTCAAGCGCATAGAGCAATGTCGGACCTTGATACCAGTCCATGTTGGCACTCCTTTTCACTACATTATCCCCAAGTTTGGCACTGATAGGAATAAAACGTATATCCGGAACATCAATTTTTGAAGTAAAAGAAAGAAAATCATTCATGATATTATCGAAAACCTCCTGCCTGTAATCTACCAGGTCCATTTTGTTGATGCAAACAATAATGTGTTTAATACCCAACAAAGCTGAAATAAAGGTATGTCTGCGGGTTTGTTCGAGCACGCCATTCCGGGCATCAATCAGAATAATCGACAGATTTGAATTGGAAGCACCGGTAACCATATTACGGGTGTACTGCACGTGTCCCGGAGTATCAGCGAGAATAAACTTTCTTTTAGGAGTAGCAAAATAACGATAAGCAACATCAATGGTAATACCCTGTTCTCTTTCCGATTTCAGGCCATCGGTCAGCAAAGCCAGATTGACATGGTCTTCCCCCCTTCTCTTGCTTGACCTTTCAACTGCTTCAAGCTGATCGACAAAAATAGTTTTTGTGTCGTACAACAACCGCCCGATTAAGGTGCTTTTTCCATCATCAACGCTTCCTGCAGTAGCTAATCTGAGTAAATCCATTTTTTTCTAATTACTTTTTCTAAAATCCTGAATCTCAATATCTTTTTTGATTATTTTCAAAATTCATTATTTGCTGACAGCCGGTATTCAAAAATTCCCTGATCTGCAATCCGTCATTTTCAATCAAAAATATCCTTCTTTTTTCCGGTCTTCCATAGCTGTTTCCGATCTTTTATCATCTGCCCTGCCAGCCCTTTCTGTTACCCTGAAAGCTGCCACCTCCCTGATAATATCCTCAAGAGAATAGGCTTCCGATTCTATCGCCCCTGTACAGGTCATATCACCAATAGTTCTGAACCTGATCAGTTTTTCTTCAGCCACTTCATTGGGTTTCATCACATTAACAGGATGAACTGCCAGCCATACACCATCACGATTAAAAACCTTGCGTTTATGGGAGAAATAAAGGGAAGGCATTGGGATATTTTCCCGGGCAATATATTGCCAGACATCCATTTCCGTCCAGTTACTCAGCGGAAAAACCCTGAAATGTTCACCAAAATTTTTTCTGCCGTTAAAAAGATTCCAGAGTTCCGGACGTTGGTTTTTAGGATCCCACTCGCCAAACTCATTACGATGGCTGAAAAATCTTTCTTTAGCCCTCGCCTTTTCTTCATCTCTTCTTCCTCCACCCATCGCACAGTCAAACTTATGATTTTCAATGGTTTCGAGTAAAGTTACTGATTGAAGCCAGTTTCGGCTGGCATTTACACCTGTTTCGTCTTTTACCTTTCCCGAATCGATAGTGTCCTGAACATAGCCGACAACCAGCTGAACTTCATACTTTTTCACCATTTCATCACGGTAATCCAGTGTTTCCTGAAAATTATGACCGGTATCAATATGGACTATCGGGAATGGTATCCGTGCCGGCAGAAAAGCTTTCCACGCCAGATGAAGCAATACCATTGAGTCTTTTCCCCCTGAAAACAACAACATGGGTTTACTGAACACTGATGCGGCCTCGCGTATGACAAAAACCGCTTCAGACTCCAGATGATCGAGGTGAGATAAAGTATAACTCATTCTTTTTCAATATTTAGTATTTAATCAGCGACAATATTTCACGGTAACATTGCCTGATAGAACGTCTGACCGTTTTATTGTCGGTACGTATGATAAAGTTAGGATTTAATGGTTCTTCATATTCAGTATGAATGCCGGTAAAATTCTGAATTTTTCCCTCTCTGACTTTTTTGTAAAGGCCTTTAGGATCTCTTTTTTCACAGATATCTATCGAACATTTGGCATAAATTTCATAAAAATTCTCAGGGCCGATAATCTGCCTGGCCATTTCCCTGATTCTTTCAGTAGGACTGATGAAACAACAAATAGTAATCACACCGCAATCAACGAATAATCTGGCTACTTCTGCCACCCTCCTGATATTTTCTTCCCTGCTTTCAGCCGAAAAATCAAGGTCTTTGTTCAATCCTACCCGAACATTGTCGCCATCCAGCAATTTGGTCAGATAACCTTTGTGAAACAGCTTTCTTTCAAGTCCTTTTGCCAGCGTACTTTTACCTGAACCCGACAAGCCTGTAAACCAAAAAACCATCGCCCGTTGATTTAACATCTTCTCTTTTTCTTCACGGGTTACCGTCTGGCCGAATATTGGAAAAATGTTGTTGTCCAAGTGATTAATTCATTTACTTTTGTCGAAATTTTTAAAATTGCCCGTTTTGAACCACCCTGCAAATATACGGATTAATGAATTGAACAAAATTGCTGTTCAGGCAGGAACGAAAATACTCGAAATATACCATGATTTTCAGCACTTTCCTGAAGTTGAATACAAAAGCGACCGCTCACCTCTTACACTGGCCGATAAAGCTTCCAACAACATCATCTGCCAGTATCTGTCGGAAGCTTATCCTGAAATTCCGCTTATTTCAGAAGAGAACAAAGAAATTCCCTATTCTGAAAGAAAAAAATATGAATTCTTCTGGTTGATAGATCCGCTGGATGGCACCAAAGAATTTATCTCCCGCAACGGTGAGTTTACAGTTAACATTGCATTGATTTACAATGGTTATCCATACCTTGGAATTGTCTTTGCTCCTTGCCTGAACCAATTATATTTTGCTGAAAAAAATAAAGGTGCTTTTAAGGTCTGTAACGGGCAAACAACGGGTCTTCAGGTTGCTTCCTTTTCTCTTGCCGATGAAAACCTGACAATAGTGGCTTCCCGCTCCCATGCCAATCAGGAAACTGACGATTATATCCGAAAGTTCAGAAATGTAAAAACTACTTCCATGGGAAGTTCATTAAAATTTATGCTCATTGCCAGTGGGGAAGCACATCTGTATCCCCGTACCGGACCCACAATGGAATGGGATACTGCTGCCGCACATTGCATTGTCAAGGAAGCAGGCGGTAAAGTAGTGGAATTTTATTCCGGTAAAAATTTGATTTACAACAAGGAAAACCTGTTAAATCCTTATTTTCTGGCAACAGGAAAAATTATTCCCTGACCATGCTGTTTAAAGCAATTTCCAGGGGATAAAAGAATGAGTTTATTGTTTTTTTGAAAAGAATCTCCAGAGAAAGATAATTAATATCCTCTTGGCATAAGTCGTATCTTTGTATCCCGAATGTATGCATTAATCTGGAAAAATTCAGTATTTGTCAATATAAATTTTTGAGATGAAAGAAAATAACAAATCATTCCTTATCGCACTCGGACTGATTATTGGCCTGGGGATTAATGGTTATTTTATAGGAAGGGCTATACAGCGGTTCAATAAAGAAGACCGGTCCATTTCAGTTAAAGGATTCTCAGAGCGGGAGGTTAAAGCAGATCTGGCTGTATGGACTATTAAAATCAGAATTACGACCAACGACTTAAGTACAGGCAGTCAAGAGATAGAAACCAACAAGTCAAAAATCATTGAATTTTTAGTGAAAAATGGCATCAAAACTGAAGAAATCCTCCAACAGGATCTGAGTGTCAGTGATAAACTTGCCCGTGAATATGTGGAGCCAAACATGGGCGGATTCAGGTATATTCTTGAAAACACCTTGCAGGTCAGATCGACCAATGTTGACAATATTCAGAAAGTCAGCCGGATGACAGATGAACTGGTAAAGGCAGGTGTAGTGATTTCAAATACAGATAATTATCAGCCTGCCGTTCAGTATATTTTTACACGTCTGAAAGATATAAAACCCGAAATGCTGAAAGAAGCCACACAAAATGCGAAAAAGGCGGCACTTGAATTTACTAAAGAAAGTGGCGTAAAACTTGGCAGCCTGAAAAAAGCCAGTCAGGGTCTGTTTACCATTACCGACCGTGATGATTACTACTCAGGCCAGGGAGGTGAAGGCGGTTATTATCCTTCCAGTGTCCTCGATGTATTTAAAAAAGTCAGGGTAGTCGTCAATATTGAATATTCTGTCAGGTAGCCGGCTGAGAAGTTGTTTTCATCAGAAATTGTTGATTAAAAATATTTTACGAAGCATTGAGGCTACTTAATTTTAGCGACTAAAAAAAACGCTTAACTGAATAATAACAAAACATTTTTGCCATGAGCAGGCGCCAGTTGATACTTTTCATTGTAACTGTCAGTATAATTATTCTGGCTATTGCCGGAGGAGCGCTGACCAATTGGTACGGTTTAAACAAGAAAAAACAATCTCCTCTGTTGGCCATGCCTGAAAATGCCATTCTTTATTTTGCCGGAAACAATATTTGTTCTGCCATCGAAGACCTGAAGGGTAAAAAATTCTGGCTGAATATTGCTTCTTATCCTTCTGTCGGAAAATTCAACAGCAGCTTACGTCAGATTGACTCCGTAATCCGAAACCATGAAGATATTTACCGGTATATAAACAATAGCAAAACCGTATTAAGCCTGCACAAAACCTCTGCTGTACGCCTTGATCTCCTGTTTATTATTCCAACGAAAAACAGATTTGATGAGTCAAAAATAAAGTCATTATTTCCCTTGCAGGCGAATGAGAAATTTTCTTCACACACCTTCCGTAATTGTACGATTTACACACTACACCAGAAAGAAAATGAGGTCAGAGCTGCTTTTGCATTTGTGGGAGGCCTTCTTGTTTTGAGTCCGAATGCTGTTTTGGTTGAAGATGCCATCAGGGCATTTTATACCAACCTGAATCCTGTCAGAAAAATTTCAGGTAATAAAAATATCCTCAATCCTGAAGATAATATATATGTCAATTTCAGTCAGTTGCCTGCACTTTTCAATATTTTTCTGAATGAAAAAGGAATCATGCAGACAAAAGATATCATTGGTTTTGCCACCAATGGTCATTTTAATTTTGAGGCAAGCGACCATGATTTTCTTTTGCGTGGAAACCTCAGCAGCAAAGACAGCATATTGAATTTTATCGATAGGTTTCGCGACCAGAGTGGATGCCGCTCCGACATAGCCAAAGCCGCCTCCTTGTCAACCGCTATTTTAATTTCTTACAACCTTTCCGATTATCAGATTTTTTGGGATCAGTTAAAAGAAGAAAAAAAGGCAGTTTTTGAAAACTTTGAAAAAAAATTCAATGTTTCTGCCCAAAAAGAAATTCTCCCATTAATCAACCAGAATATTTCGCTGACCATTACGGAACCCATCACGGAAGAATTGGCAAAAAGTCAGGCAATATGGTTTAAAACAGATGCCACCACAGAGGCTGTCAATCTATTCTACAACAAAAAAGATGAGCGTATCCCATTGACTTATAATAATCGAACGCTTTATCCCACTCAGCTTGCAGGCTTTTGGGGAATGTTACTGGGAAAAACTTTTAACATGCCCGAAAAAGCATGGTTTTGTGTCATTCGTGATTATCTTGTTTTCTCTGCCAGTTCAGATATATTGCAAAAACTCTCAGATGATTATTCGCTAGGACATACACTTTCATCCTCAACTGAATTTAACAACACTGCCGAAAAACTTGCCTCAGATGGAAATTTACTGATATACATCAATCCGGTAAGGGCCATAAACATTCTTGACATTTATCTGAATGAGACATGGCTCAGAAAGTACAAGTCTCAGAATTTTCTGCTTTCTTTCGGACCGGTTGCTTTCCAGATGGCCAACATCATGAACAATGTTTATGCTGAGCTGGTGATCGGGCACAACGATACCAAAGCACGTATTTTGCAGAAAATTTGGGATTTTCAACTTGATACCCTTCCCGCCTCCAAACCCTTCATTGTAATCAATCATAACAACAACAAGCCTGAAATTCTTATCATGGATGAGCTGAACAACCTGTATCTGATTTCTTCAGAAGGGGAATTACAATGGAAAAAACCTATCGGAAACGCATTGAAGGGCGATATTTACATGATTGACTTCTATAACAACAAAAAATATCAATACCTGTTTGCCACCACCACTCACCTGCAATGTATTGACCGGCTGGGCCGAAATGTGGCCAATTATCCGATACGCATCGGAAATGAAGCTGTAACAGGGCTAGGTGTTTATCAACCTCCTAAAGGAAACCAAATCAAATATTTTATCGGTACCCAAAATCAATGTGTTTACGGTTATGACCTTTCGGCCAAACCCCTTAATGGCTGGAATGCAAAGAAAATGGACGATAATCTTGTCTTCCCTGTTTCATACCTCACAATGGGAAGTAAATTATTTTTTTATGGGCAGACAGCCACCGGCAGCTTGTTTATCTGGGATTTAAAAGGAAATCAGATAATGAAACCCACTGAAACACAGGCAGGCTTTATTAATCCTTTTTACAGCAATAACGGCATCGACAAGGATGATTCTTACCTTATCTCTCTTGATACTGCCGGAAATACATGGAAAATTTACCTGAACGGAAAAAAAGAAATGACAAAGCTTGCCAATTGGTCATCTGAAACATGGTTCCTGTATAACGATATAAATAATGACAAACGCAATGAGCTCATCTTCATCGACAAAACATCCCTTGTCTGTTACAATAACGATCTGAAAATCATGAATTCCGTTTCATTGGAATCATTTTCAACGCAAAAACCAGAGCTTGTTTTAACAAAAGAAAGCTATTTATTATCTTATTACAATGAATTCACCGGAAAACTCTATCTGACCGATCTTCAGGGAATACCTCAACGAAATTTCCCTGTTGATTGCAGTAAATATTACAATTTTTACGACCTGAACAAAGACGATGTCCCTGATCTGGTTGGAACTTCAGAAAATAAAGTTTTTGTTGCAAGATATTAGAAATCAAGATTATGGATTATCAAAACATTATAAACTGCATAGAGAAATGCTGGGAAGACCGTAGCCTTTTAAAAAACCCGGAAAATATACATGTTATTGAAGACGTAATTGATATGCTCGACAAAGGCAGGCTGCGTGTAGCCGAAAAGAAATATGGCAGATGGGAAGTAAATGAATGGATAAAAAAAGCCATTATACTATATTTTCCGATACATGAAAATAAAAGGATAGTAGCTGGCGATATAGAATATTTCGATAAAATACCATTGAAAAGAAACTTTGCCGAAACGGGTGTAAGAGCAGTACCTCAGGCCATTGCAAGGTACGGTAGTTTTTTGGGAAAGGGGGTTATCCTGATGCCATCTTTTGTGAATATCGGTGCTTATGTTGACGAAAACACAATGGTTGATACGTGGGCGACTGTTGGCAGTTGCGCACAGATAGGTAAAAATGTCCACCTGAGCGGAGGTGTCGGCATCGGTGGAGTACTTGAACCGGTACAGGCTTCACCGGTAATTATTGAAGATAATTGTTTTATCGGATCCCGTGCAATTATTGTCGAAGGGGCAAGGGTGGAAGAAGGGGCAGTCATTGCTGCAAATGTAACCATTACCGCTTCCACAAAAATCATTGATGTTACAGGCAATAAACCCGCAATTTTAATAGGTGTTGTGCCTGCAAATTCTGTTGTTATTCCAGGCACCTATTCCAAAAAGTTTTCTGCCGGGACTTTTCAGGTCAGTTGTGCCTTGATTATTGGAAAAAGAAAACAATCTACTGATTTAAAAACATCTTTAAATGATGCCCTGAGAGATTTTGAAATAAGTGTTTAACTGCTTAATATTTCCTTTCCTGAATCAGATTTCCGTTTTCGTCCCACATATACCAATTACCTTTTTTCATCCCTTTTTCATAGTACATTTCGTACCGTTTAATGCCGTTTTCATCCCAGATAATCCACATTCCATCCTTGAGGTCATTCTTGTAATTGGCCTGAGCAGTTACATTCCTGTTTTTTCCATAAGTCAGCCAGGTTCCGTCTTTTTTCCCTTTGTTGTAATAGCGTTGTTCCTGAATCTCCCCGTTTTCATAATAGAGCACTGTAGCACCATGAGGATAGCCATCTTTCAGCATAATCTCTGTTTTTTTGGCTCCACTTTCATAATACTCGGTAAAAAGGCCGGTATAAGGCTTATTATCAATATAATATCGGCCATCATGATATTCAATTATCTGAGCATGGAGATAAACCGAAAAAATGGCCATCAGGCAAAGCAGGACTATTTTTTTCATGCTTTTTTGGGTTCAAAAATACGAAAGAATTGTTTTCGGAAATTAAATGAGATATGTCTTATCTCGACTCCAGTTTAACTTTCAGATCGACAATTTCCTTATCTGATCCTACCATTATGCTGACAGTCTCATTTTTATAGGATATATAGGTCAGTTCAAGGGTGTATTCGCCCGGCTGAAGTTCCGGAATTGAAAAATTTCCATCCAGGTCTGTAGTTACGGTATAATTGAGGCCATTTATCTTTATCTGCACTCCGGCAAGTGTTTCTCCTGAATTTTTATCAATGACCTGACCTTTTACTCTGACATTTTGGTTGTTTTTGTTTTTTTCCTTGCCATCAGCATTTGCGGAAAAAACTACAACATTCGTTAAAAAGATAATTGCCAGAATAAAGTTGATTGTCTGTTTCATAATTTTGAATTTGATGCAAAAATATCTGTCTGTTTTAACGATATAATTACCTTAGATTTATAAAATTTTTATTGTTGTATTAATAAATTGTTAAGCACCGATATTCTTGCTTCTGATAAAAACAAAAGAGATGACATGGTTTTGCCCATGTCATCTCCAATTGAATTACGAAAGTTAATTGGCTAAAACCTTGATGATATGAGTTGATAATGTGTTGCTTAATTTAAGGAAATAAACACCCGTCTGAAGATTCAGAGAGGAAATAGTCAGATAATTTTGACCTGATAATACATATTGATTATCAGTATAAACTGTTTTTCCTGAAATATCAACGAGTTGAATATTCACTAAGCCTTCATTTTGACTGTTTAAACCTATGGTCAATTGATCAGTAAATGGTACCGGAAAGGCATTGATGTCTGAATAATTATTCATTTCCTGAATTTCACTTTCATACCAGACAGATCTTTTCAGAACAGGAGAATTTGCTAAAGGAAGAAAATCAGGAGCATCAAGATTAAACGGGTCTGTAATTAATAGCAGGGTATTTAAAGCAAGTGTATCGTTTTTCTTATCCGTTGAAAAGAAATAGCTGCGTTCAAAATTGCTGGCAAAGAAATTTGACATTCCACTCATGATGGTATGGCTGACCACCAGATCATTATTGGTAGCATTGGTCTGAGCAGCAGTACCGTCAATAAATAAACCGGTTGGATGACCTGTAAATACTGAATTATAAACCTTTAGTCTGGTATTTCTTCTTAAGTGCATGGCTCTTTTATAATTTGAGTTTACAGTAACTGATGAATTTGCCTTAGGCCCGAAATAACTCAGATTAGAAAAAACAGGACTTGTTATCGGGGTATTACTGCTTCCGCTTCCGTCATTGTCAGATTCGAAGCAATTTGAACCGGAAACATCAGCAATATTGGGGTCGCGAAGTGCAACAGCAAACTGAACCCTACCTCTGAACCCATAATCTGTGTCAAAATCATCATCCCAACCTCTAAAAGCAATCAGGTATTTTGCATTTACCGTACCGCCAAACCATTCATAAGAGTCATCGCCATTATATGAAATCTGAATATGATCAATCTGTGTAAGGCTTCCGACACCGCCCAATGTTAAACCATTAATTTCTTTGTCAGGAAGTAAGGGAATACCACCAAATTCAATTCTAACGTAGCTAAGAACACCTGAGCTGTCTTCGTCATCATTTCCGCCATAAGTGCTTCTTGGTCCTCCTTCAACGACAGCACTTCCACCTGCAACATTTATTTTGGCTTTTCCGCATATTACCAAACCGCCCCAGTCGCCATAAGACCTGCTTCCGATAGCCTGGTTTGAAGTAAATACTATTGGTTTGTCTTTCGTGCCTTTTGCAAAGATTTTCCCACCTTTTTCGATAATCAATGTTCCTTTGCTGTCTTTATCTCCTCTGATAACTGTTCCGGCAGGAATAGTAATGGATGCCCCATCTGCAACGTAAACAAAACCTTTTAATAAATAGGTTTTATTGGCATCCAGAACCAGATTGGTCGTAATTTCTCCTTCAATAATTTCAGTAGCATCCGGATAACTTGTGCTTTGTGGTTTCCAGTTTGCCCAACCTGCAGTCCAGTCTTCTGTTCCAAATGCACCAATATAGCTTACCTTTTCAAAGAATGGATCATTAATGCTTTGCGCAATGGCTCCGTAAGAACCTAAAACAACTAAAAGCTGTAAAAGAATTTTTTTCATAAGTTTTAATTTTTAATGTTTTCAAATTATTTTTTCTCGTGCAAAGTTTTTTTTGCTATGTAACCAGTTATTATTGATAATGTTATTAATTGCTTTTCAAAATGTTAAGATAAGTTAAAGTTTAAGGTCGAGTGAAAGGGTAAAATACCTGCCGGGAAAATAATTAAGCCTGATTTCATCTCTCGACACTATTCCGTCACCCTTTCCGTCTCCGTCATTATCTTTATTGAAATGAATGGTTTGTTTATATACAACTTCCTGATTCAGCAAATCCTGAACGCCCAGTTTTACCTGCAGATTTTTGCCTAATTTTTTTGAAATTATCAGGTCTAAATTATGATGCGGCATCTCATAAACATCTGGTGCCTGAGAGTAAGGATCTCCTGCATAGATAATTCGTTTACCAATAATATTGTACAAAATGCTGACATTAAAATTAAACGAATCATTCTGATAAAATATCCCGGTATTTAAAATATAAGGTGACTGGCCTTGCATTGCCCTGTCTGATTCAAGCTCATTTTCTGCAAACTTTATCATACTTTTAATCAATGACCCGTTGAAAATAACACTGAAATCTTTAAATCCCGACAACCAGTCACTTCGTTTTGATAATGTTTCAAGTGATTTTTTAATGTCCAGCTCTATTCCGTAACTATAGGCGCTATTCGTATTACGAAAGGTATATTCAGCTCCTGAACCTGACGGGACAACATAAACTTCTATCGGATTAATAAAGTTTTTGTAAAAAATGCCCGCACTAATCATTTCTTTCGGAGAAGGATAAATTTCGTATCTGAAATCATAATTATGAATGTAAGTATTTACAATCATTGGATTCCCCTGTATGCCTGCTTTGTTTTCAAAGTCATAAAAGAGGTAAGGTGCAATTTCCCTGAATTCAGGACGATTGACAGTCATTCCATAGGCAATCCGGAAAAGTCGATTATGGTTAAGGTTGTAAGACAGATTTACGGAAGGATATATGTTGATGCTATCCAACATAACATTTACGGGGATGGTCGGGTTATCTGTCCGGAAACTGTGAAGTTCCTGTATATTTCTTTCTATTCTCACACCTGCATTTATGTTTAACTTTTCCCTTAAAGGAATTTTAATATTCAGGTAACCGGCTATCAGTTTGTTTTTTGCTGTGTATGAATCGGATGCATTTGTTTTTTCATCCAGTACAATTCCATCTGAATCGTTTATGTTTTTATTGTTAAAAATTTCTTCTATCGGTAAAAAAGGCAATTCCTGATTGAAATAAAACAGATTTGAAACTTTATATCCAATATTTCTTGTGCTGAAAGTTCTGTCTTTACTTTCGAGATAAAAGCCTGTTTTTAATTCTGCATTAAAAGTTTCTGAAAAAACAAGATTGTGTTTCAGGTTAAAAGAACCCACATAGACATTCTCCTTCAAACGGATAAATACTCTTCCCACTTTTTCCGGGGAGGCAGCAAAAAAGAATTGAAGAGCATATTTCTCATAATGTGGATCGCTCGGGTCTTCTGTTATTTTATTGAATGATAATCTTTTAATATCAGGTTCATTTCTGTTGGAAAAGGAATAACCGGCTACCCAGTTGAACTCGGTAAGCTGATTCCTGAATTTATACCTGCCAGCCAACTGTCCGCTGTAAATGGTTCGGCTTAAAAATCTGAACTCATTCGCCATGATATAATTTCCACCATAATTTTCATAACCGTTTCTTAATATTGTTCTGGTATAGGAAATCTGATTAAAAAGGTTTCTGAAGTCAATGTTAAGGCCTTCACCTATGACAATTGACCAGTTGTGAAGAAAACCCAGCTTTATGTTGTTTGTAAACTGTGTATCATTGTTATAATAATACAAAACACTTTTATCCAATACAGTGTCATAGTTTTGATAATCAGCTCTGTAAATTTCATGGTTTGTAAAGGTATTGGTGTAGTTGAGGGATGTTATATTGCCAAGAGTACTTTTTTTAATGTTGAACCTGCGGCTAAATCCGAAAGAAAAACGTTGATCGGGAATGGCAGTAATCGTATGGGTCGTCCAGTTTTTATTCAGATTTTTGCTCACCTCAAGTACTTTTTCCCTTTCTGTGATATTTGATGAATTTGACATTTTGATGAAATCTTCTGCTGAAGGAAAATTATCAGGCAATCCCCTTGTTCCATCATCAAATCCCAACCAGTCATATTTTCCACCTTCATGCCTGACAAAACGTTTAAATGTTGTGTTTGATCTGTAAGATTGTGAAAATGAAACAGATATGTTATTACTTTCGGGGACATTCCGTGTAAACACCTGAATACTTCCGCCTGCAAAATCAGAGGGTAACTCAGCAGAAGGTGTTTTAAATACAAGGATATTGTCAATCATTCCACTGGGAATCAGGTCAAATGAAAATGCTTTAACATCCACTTCAGAACTGGGAGTGGCGGCCCCATTCAACCAAACACTGTTAAATCTTTCGCTTAATCCCCTGATCATGATAAATCTACCGTTCAGAATAGTTATACCAGGTACGCGTTTCAATACTTCTGATGCATCTCTGTCCATGGTTTTGCTTATGGTCTGCCCGCTTACCCCACTAACCACATTGTCGCTGTTTTTGATGGCATTGATTACATTTACTTCACTTTGTGAGACACGCACAGCAGAAATAACAATGTCTTTAATGACAATGGCATCTTCCTCTAAAGTGATGTTAACAATAGTGGTTTGTTGAGGCTTAACAATCACTTTTTCAATAATTTGTGTTTTATATGAAATGTAAGAAGCCACCAGATTATATGTCCCGGGCTTTACATTATTAATTGTATAATTTCCGTTCAGGTCGGTAGCCGATCCGGTAGAAGATCCCTGAATATAAACATTAACCCCCACCAATGCTTCATTCAGTTTTTTATCCCATACTGTTCCCTTTATGGTTCCGGTTTGTGAGTATAAATCTGTATAAGAGGTGATTAAAACAACTATTAAAATAGCGAATTGTTTGATTTTCATTCATTTAAACTTTATGCAAAGTTATTCCGGGCTATTTTGCTGAATATTATTGCAATTTTAAATTTTAATTAATTCAGGGTTAAAATACCTCAGAATGAAACACATGAATAAAATTTTCTTTTGCATTGATTTTCAGTTCTATGAACCAAACTGTTTTATATTAAATTTACATTATCGTTAAATAATTGTTATTTGCCCGATTTGTGTCATTTGCATGTTAATTTTGCATCAAATTTTTTATATGCCAATTTAAACATGAAAACTGAAATTAAAATACTGATCGCTGATGATGACCCTGATATTCTTGAATTTATCTCATACAATCTCAAATATGAAGGGTACCAGGTGTTTACTGCAGCCAATGGTCAGGAGGCACTTAAAACTGCTATTGCCAAACATCCGGATTTGATAATTCTTGACGTAATGATGCCGTTAATGGATGGCCTCGAAACCTGTCAGAAAATACGAAAAAACGATCAACTTAAGGATACACTGATTGTTTTTCTGACTGCCAGAAGTGACGATTATTCTCATATTGCCGGCCTTGAAGCAGGTGCTGACGACTACATTGTTAAACCCGTAAAAGTTAGTCTGTTGCTTAGCAAGGTTAAATCATTGCTTCGCAGAACCAAAACAATGGAGCAAGTTCCGAAAACTGAAATAGGAGAGCTTATTATTGACAGAGAAAAATATTCAGTAACCTTCAACGGAGAAGATAAAATATTGCCCCGAAAAGAGTTTGAACTGCTTTCTTTTCTTGCATCCAAACCCGGTAAAGTATTTACACGTGAAGAAATACTCACGGGTGTCTGGGGTAATGATATTATTGTCGGAGACCGAACCATCGATGTACATATCCGGAAACTTCGTGAAAAACTTAGCCCTGAACATATTAAAACCATAAAGGGCGTTGGGTATAAATATGAACCCTGACAATCAATCTGACTTATGAAGAAAAAGAACCTTACCCCTTTCCAGCTTGCTCTCCTTTCATCAGCCATTCTGTCTGTTCTGTTTATCTGTATTTTAATAACTGAATTTTTGTTTGAAAAACTACCTGACATCTGGTTTATCATCATTGCCTTTCTGATGGCTTTTGTGTTATCGTATCTGGTTTTTTATTTTGTATTGCAGATATTTATCTATCGGAAAATCAAATTGATATACAAATCCATTCATCACATAAAATCGACAAAAGAGGTTGCACCCCAAAAAATTCAGCTTACCAGAGATGTAATCGGAGAAGTTGAAGAACAGGTGGCTCATTGGAAAGAAGACTATCAGAATGAGATCAATACGCTGATTAAAAATGAACAATACAGGAGAGAATTTCTGACCAATGTCTCTCATGAACTGAAAAGCCCGTTGTTCAATGCCCAGGGATATATTCAGACCCTTATCGATAATAAACTATCTGATGAAGAAATAAATTTGAAATACCTGAAAAAAGCCGCTCAAAATCTGGAAAAACTTGGAGAAATAATAACTGATCTTGAAATAATTTCAAGGCTTGAAAACGGAGAATTGCAATTGGTATATACGAAATTCGACATCAGGGATCTAATCGAAGAAATCATGTTTAATCTTGAAATTCAGACAATTAAAAAGAACATCAGCCTTGGGTTTAAAGAAGGCTGCGATACTCCCTTTCATGTTTACGCAGATAAAGAACAAATATCAAGAGTTCTAAACAATATGATTATCAATGCTATACGTTATGGAAAAGAAAACGGAAGTGTGAAAATCGGACTGTACGACATGGGAGACAATATTTTAGTAGAAGTCAGTGATGACGGTATTGGAATAGAAAAAGAGCATTTGCCGCGGGTGTTTGAACGCTTTTTCAGGGTGGACAAAAGCCACGACCGGAAAGAAAGCGGCTCAGGACTTGGGTTGGCAATTGTAAAACATATTATTGAATGTCATCGTCAGACAATTAATGTCAGAAGTACACCCGGAGTGGGTTCCACTTTCGGTTTTACGCTAAAAAAAGCCTGATTTTAATATTCATTCATTTTACCCTCTCTGGACATTTTCAGATAATCAATGATTAAGGGAAAGTGTTTTGCATTTACTCCGTATTTCATCAACAAAGCACGATCATTTTCAAATTGCCTGAAAAAACCATTTATACCATCGGGATAATTCACAATACTTTTTAAATAGTAATTACTTGCATTTTGCCTGTCTTTCAGGCAAAGATAGAGATGCCCGAGATTCATTAAATCATTGTAATTCAACTGATCTGAACCAAGTTTTTGATAATGATTAAGGGATTCATTAAATTTTCCAAGTAAAAAATTAGTATAGGCTATTGATTTGATAATATAAGGATTGTTTGGCTTTAACAAATCTACCTTGTAGAAAATATTAAGTGCTTTTTCATACTCATTCAGATTGAAGTAGCAATGGGCAATATAAGCCTGTATTTTCCAGTTTTCAGTATCTTCCTTTTCAATTTCACAATAATATTTCAGGGCATTCTGAAAATCTTCCATTTTTAAATAACAATAAGCCAGTTTTCGCCATATCCAGACATTTCCGGTGTCAATGATATCTGCCTTTGAATAATTTTCAATGGCTTTTGAATAGTTTTTCAGCTTTTGAAAACAAAAACCAAGTTTTTGCAAAATTTCAAGGTCTTCATTCCCTGCCTGATAAATTGATTCGTAAATGACGGCAGCTTCATCGTAATGCTCCCTGTTAAAATATTGATCAGCGATTTCTTTGAAAAATACAGGATCATTGATCAGTTTTTTTATTGTTGCAGTATTATGAATGTCAAGCTTCCATTGGAAAACATCTTCAAAATGAAATTTTTGCGGATTAAGCTTAAAAAACCTGTATAAATCCTGTAAATACTGGGTAATAATAATTCTGCTCTTAAGGGTCATATCAATTCTTCCTTCTTCCAGAAGCATTTCCCTTAATGAATGTGTTTCTTCAATAAACATATCGAACAATAGCAGTTTCTGCTGTTCGGGTAAAGCTTTCAGGTTAAAGCAAAAGGAATATTTATCAGAATTGCAGATGTAAGGTGCAACTTCGAGTGCTTCAAGAAATTCGATGAAATTGGGATGCGACAGCTCTTTTTGCAAAGAACTTTTCAGGTTTTTCTCATCAGCATAAAAAGGCAAGAGCCAATTGATCAGGTTGTTAAAGAAAGGGAAATGTTTAAGCTGAGCAAAAGTTCCGATAAACATATCACTTCCCTGCATCTGGAGTTTGGATAACTCTTCCAGCTTGTCGTACAAACCCGGAGAATCTTTAAACACTTCTTTCCATTTAGGGTTTTTCTCATCTTCATCTTTGTCCGACAACAACTTTTCAATATCCAGGTTTTTAGCAATCTGCGGTGCATGTTTTATCACTTCCGGTAATATTTCTTCCTGAAGCTTTTTCGAGAGTTTTTCGGTATCTTTTGTCGTAATTAGCTGAAAAATAAGGGATTTCAGGTCATCTTTAAACTCATTGTAGTCTGTAAGCAGAAGTAATTCTGAAAAAATAGCCGGATAAAATTCAATACGCCTGTCGTATTTATAAATTGCCAAAATCAAACCTGTCAGTGCCCTTTCACTGATATGGGGTAATTTTTTCAGATATGTCCTGATGAGAAGTGATATTTTGGCAATGTCAAAATTGTTTAACAATCCAAGTGTTAAGGCTGAAACCAGTAAACTTTTTTCATACCAGAAAATATTTTCATGTTCGATTATTCTTTCAAACAAATCAGAATCAATCTCATCATAGCGATCTGTCAACCAGAATATTCTGAACAATTCTTCCATGCCCTGCCATGATTGCTCTTCAAGACTTGCATCATCGTCACTGACTGAAGTATTGCTTAACATATCTGCAATAACTCTTGGCGAGACCACTTTATCCAATAACTGTTCAGCCGTTTCTTTCGATAGTTTTCCCTGATTGTTGAAGTAATTTTTTGCCTTAAAATAAGGAAGCTCGGGACAATAAAAAAAAGCATTTTGTCGTGCTTTATCATTGATTTCCAAAAGATGGCAGCAAATATTATTATATATTTTTTCACGCTCAGGATCTTCAACTCCTTTTATCATAAAACCAAGAAGGTATTTATAATTTTCAAGGGTCTGTTCGTAATCCTGTTGTAAATCAAATGACATGCTCTCTTTTATGAAAACATCAAGGTTTTGAATAGCTTCCGCCAGTTTTCGCTCGTAAACAAAGTTTTCTATTTTGTGATAGTACTGCTCAATTTCTTTTTTATACATAAGTCAAAATTTCAGACAATTATGATTATCAATAAAAATGCCTCTTATTAAATACTGACATATTGCTCGGGATTAAACTTTCATTATACCAGTTTCGTCTATATTTGAACTCAAAATTAATAAATAAATTGGACATGAAAAACTCTTTTAAGATTATTATTCTGGCAGTATTATGTTTCAATCTGCCTAAAGTATCCGGACAAAGCTTGTCGGCTATTGATCCTGATAGTGTCTATCAGGGAACATCATTTAAAGCCCTGATAACAGCACAAAAAACAAACTTTACCAAAGCCACATTTAACGCTATCCGTCTCACAAGAGGCTTTAACCAAATCAACAGAGACAGTTTTCATGTAATCAATGATACTGCGCTTTATGCCTATTTTACTATTGGAAAAACAAGCCCGGTTGGAGCCTACAACGTGATCGTAAATAATAGTGTTGACGGAAATATGAATCTTGCAGGCAATTTTTGGGTTCTTTTATCTCCCACATCTCCGGCCTTATTAAGTATTGACCCCGACAGTACCTACCAGGGAACATCCATAAAAGCTTTAATCCTTTCGAAAAATACAAATTTTACAACAGCCAATTTCACGGTTATCCGTCTTAGTCTTGGAATGAATCAAATAAATTATGACAGTTTTACTGTTATTAACGATACGGCTCTTTATGCCTATTTTACCATTGCCATATCACGGCCTGCCGGTGTTTATCAGTTGACTGTCTCCAACAGTATTGATGGCAATCTCACATTAGCGAATAAATTCTGGGTACTGACATCACCTTATGCGCCAAAACTGCTGAGCATTGATCCTGATTCAGTTTATCAGGGAACTCATTTCAAGGCTCTGATTCTGGGTCAAAACACGAATTTTATAGCCACAACTTTTTCTGCCATCCGGTTGGTACAGGGAACAAACATCATCCCTTACGACAGTTTCTCTATCATCAATGATACGGCAATTTATGTTTTCTTTACGGTTTCTAAAACGCGCCCAACGGGAGCCTATAACCTGAATGTCAACAGTACAATTGATGGAAATTTAACCCTGACTGGAGTTTTCTGGGTGTTAAAAACACCATTTACTCCTGTGTTGCTGAGTATTGACCCTGATTCTACCGAACAGGGAACTTCAGTAAAAGCCCTTATTCTCGCTTCGAATACTTCTTTTACGACAGCTAATTTCACCGTTATCAGGCTTAATCAGGGAACAACCCAGATAAACAGAGACAGCTTTACGGTAATCAACGACACTGCTCTATACGCTTATTTTACTTTTCAGATGACTACAGCTGTTGGTTTGTACAATCTGACAGTTACAAATAATCTGGATGGTACTCTTACACTGACTCAGAGTTTTAAGGTTATTGTATCGTCAAAGGCTCCCAAAATATTTTCCGTTGACCCTGATACAGCCATTCAGGGAACAAAAGTCAGCGTAACAATTCTTGGAATAAATACTCATTTTGACTCAGGGCTTAATTTAAATGTCTCCCTGTTCATGTCTCCAAATACAACCACTAATCCTGATGCAATAACGAGGATAAATGATACGGCCATGATAGCTGACTTTACCATTTCCACCGCTGTGCAAACCGGTTTGTATGATGTGAGAGTTAGTAACTCAATTGACGGTCAGCTCACCCTTCCACATTCATTTACGATTATTGTTAATCCTAACCCGCCACGAATTCTGTTTGCCGATCCTGATACATTGGTTCAGGGACAAAAGTATCTGGTGAAAATATTTGCCACAAAAACCAATTTTACAAAAGGAAATAAGCCAACTGTCCGCCTGAACTTTAACGCCCAGAATATTAATGCCGACTCTGTTCAGGTTAAAAATGACACCCTTCTCTATGCTTACTTTACCATTGCACCAACTGCCACAACAGGTCAGTACAATCTAATCGTTGGAGGCGGAGCAGACGGAAATCTGACTTTACCGCAAGCCATTACCATTATCATTTCCCCTACTTCACCTCAGATTTCAAAAATCAATCCTACAAAAGCCTATCAGGGACAAAAAGTTGCCATTTATGTGTACGGTAAAAATGTAACCTTTACACAGGGTAGCAATCAAATGGTCAGGCTGACCCGTGGAGGCGGTCAGTTTATCAATCCTGATTCTACCAAAATAATTCATGATTCACTTGCAATAGGGTATTTTTCAATTCCCACCAATGCTCAGGCAGGATTATATGGCGTTTTACTTTCCGGAACCATCCACGGAAATCTTACACTGCCTCAGTCATTTGAAATATTGCTTCCGCCAACAGCTCCGCAAATTCGTTATATCACTCCCTCACGCGGTACTCCCGGAGCTACCATGTCTATCACAGTTTATACTTCCAACACCACGCTGACCAAAGCCACCAATCTGACATTGACCATCTTCAGACAAGGAGGAACAAACTTTAATGCAACTGGCATCACCGTTATTAATGACACTTCATTCAATGCTTCTGTAACCATACCCAACAATGCAGCTTTAGGTATGTATAATGCACGCCTGCAAAATACACCTGAAGGTACTCTCCTCGCCACCAATGCTTTTGAAGTTATTCCCGTTCCCGTTATACCTCTTATCAAATCCGTAGATCCCGATAGTGCCTATTACGGACAAAACAACCTGACAATGAAAATAAATTGTTCAGGAACAAAATTTACCCGTGCAAAACTTTTGAAAATTGAAATAATAAGTCCGTCCACTAATCTTCTTGCTATTGACTCACAGCTTGTTGTAAATGATACTGTTGTCAATATTTACTTTTCAGTTCCGAAAAATGCTGAACTGGGCTATTATGATATCGTCATTACCACCGACATTGAGGGTATGTTCATGCTGACAAAAGGATTTAGGGTTCTTCACAATGTTTCTGTTCCTGAAAATGAAATACTTATTGCCGTTTATCCCAATCCGGTTCATGACAATTTTTATCTAAGCTCCGGAGAAAATATTACAGGTGTCAAAGTTTTTGATATGACAGGAAAACTGATTACTTCAACAGAAAATATCTGCCGTCAACAACTTTCTATCAATTTATCGGATCAACCCGAAGGGTATTATCTGATTCAGGTAGAAACAGCATCATATTTTAAAACTATTCGTGTGCTAAAGTATTGATATTCCACTCATTACATCTGAAGGATGGGTTATTCTTAATCCATCCTTTTTTTGTTTATCACTTTCAAGGCTTCTTTTCTGCTAAGAGGCGACAGTTTTTCTTTGTTTTTTTCAACAAAATCAGATACAAAGTCAGGATTGGTTTTTGAATATTGCCTTAACGACCAGCCAATTGCTTTCCTGATAAAAAACTCTTTTGACGAGGACAGTTCCAAGATGGCCCGGCTAAGTAGTGCGGTATCTGTTTTCTCTTTATATTTCAACTGAAATAGCAATACTGTCCGCTGAAGCCACATGTTTCCCGACTGCATCCACTTTTTGGAGTATTCTTCTTTCATTTCCTGATATTTCAGAAAAAAGGGTCCGACCAGATTGGAAGCAATGAAATCAACAGTGTCCCACCATGAACGATTTACAATCATAAATTCATACAGTTTGAGCCTTTCAGTGTTGGCAAAGCGGTTAAGTTTCCGTAACATCTCCATTGCAAAGTATTGATATTCACGTTGCGGCTGTTCCCATAAGTCCCTGATAATAAGCAAAAGTTCCTGATCATCAGGGACACCATGAATCTTCATATAATCTTTGTAAAATTCTTCCCGTAAATCTGAAGGAACACCAAAAAACTGAACTTTATTTTTCATGTATTTTTCCATCTGTATGGCTTTTTCCTTATCGGCCAATCTTTCCAGAAAATTCTTCAATGAGTCTGAATATCTATTCATTGCTGTAATTTTAAAAAGAATTCAAAAGTAAATAATCTTATTCACCTGAATTAAAATACTTTACAGACGGCTGATAATCAATGAAAAATCACAAAACCGGTTTTCTTGACAGAATATTTTAACATGTAGAATTTAACTTTAATTTATTCATCAGGAAAGGTTCAGCATTTTGGAGTGTTTATTTTTTTCCTATCTTTGTTAGGATATATTTTATAACTCTGTTGTTTAAAAATCAAATTTTCTCTGAATATGGCCAACCTGAATGTTAAATATCTGGGATTAAACTTAAAAAATCCCATTATCATTGGAGCAAGCAATCTGGTTACAGATCTTAAAATACTAAAAGAACTTGAAAATGCAGGAGCTTCAGCAATTGTTTACAAATCACTGTTTGAAGAGCAGGTTCAACTGGAAGAGCTTGAATTTGACCTTCAGTTAAAAGAATATAGTGACCGGCATGCAGAAATGATCAGTTTATTTCCTGAAATTGCCCATGCCGGCCCGCAGGAACACCTGCTGATGTTTAAAAAGGCAAAAGATAGTCTGAATATTCCATTAATTGCCAGTCTGAACTGTACATTTACTGACACATGGATCGAATACGCTAAAAAACTTGAAGAAGCCGGAGCAGCTGCACTTGAGCTTAATTTTTTTTGGGTACCTTCCGATTTCAATAAAGAGCCTGCTGAAATTGAAAATGAACAACTGTCTGTCCTCAAAGAAATACTGAAAACAGTCAAAATACCCGTTAGTGTTAAATTAAGCCCATTTTACTCCAATCCGCTCAACTTAATTAAAAAAATGGATCAGGAGGGCGTAAAAGGCTTTGTTCTGTTCAATAAACTTTTTCAGCCGGATATCAATATCCAGACCCGTGAAATGATTTTCCCATATAACCTCAGTGACCCTGATGAAAACAGACTGACCATCCGCTTTGCCGGACTTTTACATGGAAACATAAATGCTTCAATCTGCTGTAATACAGGAATTTATACAGGTGAAGACGTGATAAAAACCATACTTGCAGGAGCTGACTGTGTTCAGGTGGTCAGTACTATTTATAAACACAAACCGGCTTATGTATCAAAAATGCTCGAAGACATTGAAAAATGGATGGACGATAAAAAATACAATTCACCTGATGAATTCCGTGGATCCATGTCAAAAAAGTATATTAAAGATCCTTATGCTTACAAACGTGCTCAATACGTTGATATTCTGATGAAGGCAAACAGAATTTTTGACAAATATCCGCTCCGCTGATAAATTGTCGCAGGTATATTATTTTTATTCTTAAGCATTATAATAATGCTTTCTGATTTATTATTTTTGTGGATGATTTCTAATGGTTAAATCCTTAAATAAAAAGGCATGAAAAATATTTACCTTTTCATTATTCTCATATTCTTTGCTATTTCTTCACGAGCTCAACAAGTACTCCTCTATGCCGGGCATCCGGATACATCAGGACAAAATGCTACAAGTGTTCCACTTTTAGATGCTTATTTTTACAATCCATGTGGGCTTGCTTTCGATAGTTGGGGAAACCTTTGGGTGTCGGAGTGGTCGAACCATACCATCAGAATGATTACGCCTAACGGACAGGTTTATACCAAAGCAGGGGGGTTTGAACAGGATTGTTTCAAGAATGCTGCTGCTACAACATCAAGATTTAGTAATCCGGCCGGAATATGCGTGGGAAAAGGAGACACTATCTATGTGGCAGATCAGGGAAACCATGTCATCCGTAAAATTGACCCTTACCAGGGACAAGTCGGCCAGGCTCATTGGTGTGACGTAAAAGCCGGAAAATTTTCTGCCCCTGGCCCTGGCAATCCTAACTGCCTGACACGATATCCGGGATATAAGGATGGGAAATGGCTTGAAGCTCAGTTTGACGAACCCGCTGATGTTTGCAGCGACAAATTTGGGAATCTGTATGTTGCCGATAAAAATAACCATGTCATCCGTAAAATTGATACACTTGGATATGTAACAACCATTGCCGGAACCCCCGGTGTTTCAGGAGATGAAGATGGCAATGCCCTGAGTGCAAAATTCTGGTATCCGGTTGGGGTAAGTATTGATGATAATGGCGACATTTATGTGGCGGAATGGGGCAATTCAAAATTAAGAAAAATAAGTGGCGGAAAGGTTTCGACTGTGCTGTCATTCCCTCCGCTTTGGAATCCGAGTGATGTTATTCAGGACAGCAGAAAAATATTCTACATCAGCGATCTGGCAAGAATCATCCGTTATGACAAAACCAACTGGTCAATATTTGCTGGATCACCCTATCACAATGGCCCCACAGGTTATGTCAACGACACGGGAACAGCTGCACGTTTTAACTCTATCAGGCAGATGGTGGTTGACCCAAAGGATTATCATTTTGTCTATGCCGCTGATTTTAACAACCATGTCATCCGTAAAATAGTGATTTGCGATCCCTATAAAGTAAATCTTACACTCTCGGGGGGAACCACATTCTGTAAGGGAGATCAGCTTACACTGACTGCTCCCGATGGTTATAAAAAATATATGTGGTCAACCGGAGAAACCACCAAAAGTATTACTGTTGACAAATCCGCTACCGTTTATCTCAAGGTTGAAAATAATGATCTTTGTATTGGTTACTCCGATACGTTTAAAATCAACGTTTATACATTAAAACCCTCTTTAATACCCACAAAAAAGTCTTTCTGTGCAGGAGACAGTGCTATTTTGGTCGGACAATCCGGATTTGATAATTATATCTGGTATAAAAACGGCTCCAAATTTATAGAAGGCCCCAACAAGCAATCACTTACCATTTATGATTCAGGAACTTATAAACTGGAGGTTATTTCAGGCCCCTGCAAGGGAACCAGTGATGAAATAAAAATTACGCTGGGCTCACTTTCCCCGACTTTAAACATTTCAGGAAATAAAACTTTGTGTCAGGGAGACAGTCTGGTGGTCTATCCTCTTGAAAACTTTCCTCAATATCAATGGAAAAAGGGAACAACTGTAATATCCTCACAAAAACAAATAGTAATTAAAGAAGAAGGCACGTATTCGCTGTTTGTTTCAAACGGTGCGGGGTGCAGTGGTTCATCCGATTTGCTTGTGGTTACTGTTTATCCCAAACCACCAGTTCCTGTCATTACAAAACAAACCGATTCTCTTTTTGTTTCAAATGTGATGACGGGCAATCAATGGTATCGTAATGATACCCTCATTCCCAATGCTGTTGGCCAGGCCTATTTTGTGACTAAAAAAGGCTGGTATCATGTTGTAGTTACCAACCAGTATGGTTGTTCTTCCAAATCAAACCGTTTACCATTTGGCGGAATTGAATCGATGGATGAAAACAATAAGTTACCTGATATTTCAATTTTCCCCAATCCCACTTCAAACACCTTTACAGTTTCATTAAACGCTGATTATCCTGAAATAATTCAAATCAGAATTATCAATATCTATGGCTCCGTAATTTTAAGAGAGCAACATGATTTAATCCGGGGAAACAACAACTTTACTTACAATACCGGCAATCTGGCAAAAGGAATTTATATTGTGTCTGTTTCAGGAGAAAAGGGTATTAAAAATATTCCACTAATAATCAGGTAATTACATTTATTTATTGGCGGAGACATATTAATCCCTACCTTTGCAGTGAATTTTCAGTGAAAAGTTCAACTGTAAAAACGATATTTTAATTTATGCTCAACCGACACCATGTCAGGATTAAAGTGATGCAGGCACTCTACTCCTATTATATTAATGATGAAAAGAACAATATTTCTCATTACGAAAAAGAATTACTCGACAACATTGAACGACTTTACAGGGTTTACCTCTACCTTCTTTTGCTCCTGCGAGAAATCACTTCCTTTGCTGAAAAATACGATGACGAAATTCAGTCGAATATTCCAGGTGTCAGGCAATTAAATCCCAATTCACGCTTTTATAAAAATTCCCTGATTACAGCATTGAACAACCATTCTGCACTTGATGAAGCCTGCCGGAAAAATGCTGTTTTCTTTAGTCCCGATCATATCGAAATTCTCAGAAAGGTTTTCGTTGACCTTAAAAACAATGAAATCTACCGGGAATATGTTCATAACGATAAAGACGATATACAAACCGATCTGGAACTGTTTTCTTTTTTCCTGAAATACTACACCATCAATTTCAATCTGCTTGATTCTCACATTGAAGACATCTTTATCAACTGGCCTGATGATGCAAAAATGGCCGTCAACATGGCTGTCAAATCATTAAAAATACTTGCGAAGGAACTGACAAATCCTGACATAATCATTTCACTGTCCAATGATGAAAATGAAAATATTGACTTCGGTAAAAGATTACTGCATGTTTGTATTCAGAATCAACCGGAATTTGACAAACTCATCCAAAGCAAGGTACAGAAATGGGAACCCTCCCGCCTGCCACTCCTCGACTTAATCATTCTTTATATCGGCCTTTCAGAAATTCTATATTTTGAAACCATTCCCGTCAAAGTAACCATTAATGAATGCATTGAATTGGCAAAAAATTACAGCACTTATGGGAGCAAGAATTTTATCAACGGAGTACTCGACAATCTGGTCAAAGATTTAAACAGTCAGGGAAAAATAAATAAAAAAGGGATTGGCCTTATTGACAAATGAATGCGATTTCATGTATCTTTGCCCCCAAAAATAGCACTTAGATGAAAACTGTTTCACAAATAATACTGATTTTTTCAATAGCTGTTTTCATATCATGCTCCCAAACGAACAAGAAGGATAAAATTACCCCTGACCTGATTAAAAATCCCAATTCAGCATCATCAGGAGCAAAAAAGGAAAAATTACCTGAGCTGACATTTAAAACAACCATACACGATTTCGGAAACATCATTGAAGGCTCAAAAGTGTCATTTTCATTTAAATTTACCAACACAGGCAAAGCCGACCTTGTTATCTCAAACTGTATCCCATCCTGTGGCTGCACAGTACCTGATTTTCCCAAAAAACCCATTAAACCCGGGGAATCAGGCTATATTGACGTTACTTTTGACAGTAAAGGCAGAAGCGGTACATTCAACAAAGATGTTACTGTTTATGCCAACACAATTCCCAATTCAACCGTAATCTATATTAAAGGAAACATAACTAACAGATAAACATTATGATGAATTTATTGAATTTTATTTTACTGATGGCCCCTCAGACAACACCCGGGCAGAAATCAAACCCTCTGACTTCTTTGTTACCATTTATTTTAATCCTGGTTATTATTTATTTTTTCATGATCAGGCCTCAAAGTAAAAAAGCCAAAGAACAAAGAGCCTTCAAAGAACAAATTAAAAAAGGCGATAAAATTGTTACCATTGGTGGTATTCATGGAAAAATCGTTGAAGTGCAGGATAAAGACTTCGTGATTGAAATAGCCCCCAATGTCAGAATTACCATTCAAAAAGATGCAGTTTCAATGGAAGCATCAAGGGTGTTAAACCAAAATGATAAAAACTAATATTTATTGGTAATCAATCCTGACCACATTATTAAAAAACAAAATGATTCAGGCGATCGACCCGGATGGATTGTTTTATTAGTTTGTGTTGTCATTGCTTTTTTTATCTGGATAATCCAGTCTCTGGATGAAAACTATAAGGTTACTGTTCAGATTAAACTGAATTATATCAATTATCCTGAAGATAAGGTTTTAAGTAAACCACTTCCAAACGAAATTGTCTTGCAAATCAAGGCAAAAGGCTGGGATTTAATTAAGCTGCAAAACTGGAGAAAAGACCATTCTTTAACTATCAACCTTAAAAACCATCAGAAAAACATTGTATTATCCGAATATAACTTACGCTATTTTTTACCTGAAGGAGTTGAAAAAATTTCAATTATTAGTGTCAGCCCTACTGTCATTTACCTTGATTATGATAATTTCTTCAGTAAAAAGGTTTCAGTTGTTCCTGATATTAAAATCAGTTACCGGAAACATTATTATCCTGTTGATAGTCTTCATGTCAATCCAAGATTTGTTGAAATTAAAGGCCCTGAAAAAGAAGTCAGGGAAATTACTTCCATATCAACTCATTTTAAGCAATATACAGACGTTTATCAGGATATCAGTGATTCCATCCTGCTGAAAAAGCCTGAAAATCCGCTCATTAAACTTAACACTGAAAAAGTTGTCGTTTCTCAGAAAATTGAACAGCTGACTGAAGGAACATTCCGGCTTGATATTAATATGCCTCCTTCCGCTCTTAAAAAATATCTCATCATTCCTGATAAAATTTCAGTTACTTTTCAGGCTACCCTTAGCAGCTTCAATCAGGTTAATCCTTCTCATTTTCATGCTTTTACAAATCCTGAAAACAAAAAACTCATTCAGGGCAACAAGGTAAAAGTAATTGTAGATTATGATAAAACCTTGATTAAAAACATCAGGTTTTCTCCTGAATATGTCAACTTTGTCGTTAAAAAAGTGCAATGAAGAAAATTGGCATTACCGGAGGAATAGGCTCAGGTAAAACAAAGGTTTGTGAATTTTTTGAAGAACTTGGAATTCCTGTATATTATTCTGATATTCAGGCAAAATCGTTAATGAATACAAACTTAAAGCTGATTAATAAAATCATCAGTACTTTCGGAGAAAAATCCTATATCAATAATGTGCTCAACAAGGAATACCTTTCTGAAGAAGTTTTTAACAATCCCGAAAAGTTAAAAACACTCAACAGCATCGTTCATCCGTTTGTAATTGAAGATTTTCAACATTGGTGTCTGTCAAAGAACAATTATCCTTATGTCATTATTGAATCCGCCTTGCTTGTCGAAACCGGCCTTTATAAAACGCTTGATTTGTTAATTTGTGTTGTTGCCAATGAAGAAGAAAAAATAAAACGCATCGAAGAAAGAGACAAACTGAGCCGCGAAAAAATCTTAAAACGAATGGAAAATCAGATGAATGATGAGGAAAAATCACAATATGCTGATTTTGTGATAGTTTCAGGCGATTTGGCACACGTAAAAACACAAGTGCAAAATATTCATGACGAAATATGTAAAAGCCTGATAATCTAAAACTTACAAATAATTTTTCGGCTTGAATTTTGTTGATAAAATGCCTGAAAAAAAAATACGGATTTTTGCAAAAAAACCTAATTTTACAACGAATTTTTAAGTTAAATTAAATGGCAGTTGCAGAGGAATTTGTAAACAACTATACGGCAGAAAATATTCAGGTTCTTGAAGGTCTTGAAGCGGTCAGAAAAAGACCTGCTATGTATATTGGAGATATTAGTCAGAGAGGCCTTCATCATCTGGTATATGAGGTGGTTGACAACTCAATTGATGAAGCTTTAGCTGGATTTTGTACCGAAATAAACGTTGTTATTCATCCTGATAACTCTATCAGTGTTGAAGATAACGGACGTGGTATCCCCGTTGAAATACATCCCAAAGAACAGCGCTCAGCACTCGAAGTAGTCATGACTGTTTTACATGCAGGCGGGAAGTTCGATAAAGATTCCTATAAGGTTTCAGGTGGTTTGCATGGTGTTGGTGTTTCCTGCGTCAATGCACTTTCTGAAAAACTGAAAGTAGAGGTTTACAGAAAGGGGAAAATTTACGTTCAGGAATATGAAAAAGGAAAACCGCTTTACCCGGTAAAGGAAAATGGAACTACCGAAAAATCAGGAACTTATGTGTGGTTTAAACCCGACTCTTCTATATTCCAAACCACTGAATATAAATACGATACATTAAAAACAAGACTAAAAGAGCTTGCATTTCTCAACAAAGGGGTGCGTCTTACATTGAAAGACGAAAGAGAAAGTGAGAATGGCAATGGAAAACAATTTGAGGAATTTTTTTCACTTGGTGGATTGAGTGAATTTGTTACCTTTATCGATATTAACCGTGAATCACTCATTCCTGAACCTATCAGCTTCAGTGGAATTAAAAATGACATTCCGATTGACGTTGCTTTTCAGTACAATACTTCCTATAATGAGAATCTTCATTCCTATGTAAACAACATCAACACCATAGAAGGCGGAACACACGTTTCTGGCTTCCGAAAAGCACTGACAAGGGTCTTTAAAAATTATGCTGAAAAAGAAGGTTTGCTGAAAAATGTAAAATTTGAGATCAGTGGGGATGACTTCAGAGAAGGCCTAACAGCTGTTATTTCAATTAAAATTCAGGAGCCACAGTTTGAAGGACAGACAAAAACTAAATTGGGGAATTCAGATGCCCTTGGAGCTGTCGATAGCTTTATTTCAGATGCCCTGATGACTTACCTGGATGAACACCCCAAAGAAGCCAAAGCCATTGTCAACAAAGTGGTTTTGTCGGCTCAGGCAAGGCATGCAGCCAGAAAAGCACGCGAAATGGTTCAGCGAAAAAACGGATTCAACTCAGCCGGACTTCCTGGTAAACTTGCCGATTGCTCTTCAAACGACCCTGACGAATGTGAAATCTTTCTCGTTGAAGGTGATTCAGCTGGCGGAACAGCCAAACAGGGAAGAGACAGACGATTTCAGGCCATTCTTCCTCTCAGAGGCAAAATCCTTAATGTCGAAAAGGCTCTTGAACATAAAATTTACGATAACGAGGAAATTAAAAACCTCTTCACCGCTTTGGGCGTTTCCATCGGTACTGCCGAAGATGGCCATGCTTTGAACATTGACAGGCTTCGTTATAAGAAAATTATCATTATGACTGATGCCGATGTGGATGGCAGCCATATTACCACCTTGATTCTCACTCTCCTTTACCGTTATATGAAAGAGCTTATCGAATATGGCTATGTTTACATTGCCACTCCTCCGCTTTACCTGATTCGTAAGGGTAAAGATGAAGTTTATTGCTGGTCAGACGATGAAAGGGATAAAATCCTGAGTGAACTGAATTCCGGTGGAAAAGATGGCTCTGTTTACGTGCAACGTTATAAGGGTCTTGGCGAAATGAATGCAGAACAATTATGGAATACAACCATGAATCCGGAAAAGAGGGTTTTACGTTTGGTTAGCATTGAAAATGCTGCTGAAGCCGATAGGATTTTTTCTATTTTAATGGGCGATGACGTAGCACCCAGAAGGGAATTTATTGAGACAAATGCACGCTACGCCAATATTGACGCTTAATCTTTATTCTTTTTCTCTCTCACTGTCAATCCGATATCCATGATTCCGGGTACATTGTCAACCCGCATTTCATGGTTTACGATAAATGAATAGGTGCCGGTTTTTTCTGCCGAAAAATCTTCAACTATAATAAATTGATTATCAATAATATCTCCAAGGCCTTTTCCCAACCATCTGCCACTTTCGTCAGCAAGAGTGAATTCATATTTTCTGGTAAAGATATTTTTACCATTGGGATCAACACCAGATACATTAATCCAGATATTGCTGTATGGATATTGGCTTGCATTACGAATGTGCAGTAAAACCTCGTATTTTTTGTCAGTCTCTTTTATATTAACCTTGAATTCAATCTTTTTGTTAAAATTCCAGACGAAGTTATCAATTTTAATATAGCGGGTATAAATAATCCCCCTGCCACAACCCATCAGCAGCAACACCCAAAGTCCGAATAAAATCCATATTTTGTTTCTAAAAATACTCATCTTTCAGGTCAAATTCTGAATCATTATTCTTTTTACTTGTTTCAGCCTTGTATTCTGCAAGATCAGGGTAAATATTTTTTTTGTTCATCTCCATGATTTGTTTTACCTGATTAATATGAACCGGAACGACTTCCACTTCCCGGCTGTCTTCATAAGTGAAATACATGATTTCCCTGAGAATATCCAGCTTGAATACAACAGCATTTCCATTTTTGGTCTTTAAGACAGTATTTTCTGACGGAAATTTCTCATAAATTTCATAATAGGCATCCAGTTCATAATTCAGGCAACATTTTAAACGCCCACACTGACCAGATAATTTGGAGGGATTCAGATAAAGATTTTGTTGTTTTGCAGCAATAGTCGGTACCGAATTAAATTCTGTCAGCCATGACGAACAGCATAATTCACGACCGCAATCTCCGATACCACCTACCCGTCCTGATTCCTGTCTTATACCAATCTGCCTCATTTCAATTTTTGTCTTAAACTCCCTCGCATATACCTTAATCAATTCTCTGAAATCAACCCTCCCTTCAGCTGTATAGTAAAAAGTAGTCTTTTTTCCATCCGACTGAATTTCAATATCATCCAATTTCATTTGTAGTTTCAGGTCAGCGGCAATCTTTCTTGCTTTCAACAAAACTTCATATTCCTTATTGATATTTTCCTGCCATATCTGCTTGTCCTTTTCTCCAGCATGCCTGAGAATTTTAGGAAATTCATAATGCTCAATATCAATGTTTTTCTTTTTAATCTGACGATATACAAGTGGGCTGGCCAGACTTACGATCCCGACATCATTACCAGTTGGAAATTCAACCACCAGTATATCTCCGGTGTGAATTCTGTATTTGTTGATATTCTTGCAGATTAGTTTCTTAGTGCTTTTGAATCTTACTTCAACAAACTCTGGTATATATTGATTATTAGTGAATTTTAATTCTTCCTGCCAGTCAAATGTCGATAATTTATTGCAGCAGTATTTACACTCCTCCCTGCTGACCATCCATCTTTGTAGTGTCTTGTTGCTTGTCATTCTTCTTTCCTTTCGCTCTTTTGCCCTTCTCCGAATAATTTATAAAATTGCAAAGATAAATGAAAGAACACAAATTTTATGTTGGCATTACGCTCGATGTGATACATTGCCTGATTAATGTCTTCCACCATTTGGTAAACATTTTTCCCTTTTATCAACGAACCAAACTTTTGTAAAAATTCAGATTCCTTGTGTGAAAAATGACTTAATTTTTTATCATCATATTGATGAACTATTGATTCTCTGATAATTCTCAATGCATAATTCAGAAATTCCTTTGCCTGCTCTCGGCTCATTTCTGAAAAATTTCCTATCGTTTTATAAAGCTCAACTCGTTTCATAAAATATGATTCCAAAAACCAATTTCTTAGTTTCTCCATCATATTATCATTGTCAGCAATATTACCGAGTTGTTTTAAAGCTTCGTTCATATCACCATTTGCCCTTAGCGCTATTTCTTTTATAAATGTCTCATCCTCACTCCGTTTTCTTAACTCTGCTTCGATGTCTTCCGGATTAAAGGGGGGCAATGAATAAACTCTTGTCCTTGATAAAATGGTACTCAATATTTTATCTGTTGAGGGGGCAATAAAAATAAAATAAGTCTTTGGTGATGGTTCTTCTATAATTTTTAAAAGAGAATTGGCATTATTCCCAAGATTTTGTGCCTGCCAGATGATTTGTATTTTGGCTCCGCTTTCATAGGTGGTTAAACTGAGATTTTTAATAATCTGATGACAATCAGCGATATAAATATTCCCTTGCTTGTTTCCTGAATTAATAAATGTCAGCCAGTCTAAATCAGTCATATAGGGATTTGTTTCAATTGCCGAACGCCACTGCGGAATAAATTTTTCACTCAGGAATTGCTTTCCGCCTGAATCGGAATATGTCGAAAACGTAAAATGAATATCAGGATGAATCATTTTATCCGATTTTCTGCACGATGGACATTCGCCACAGGAATCTCTTTCTCCTTTATTTTCACAATTGATATAGCTGGCAAGTGCAAGTGCAAGCGGTAAAGCACCATAACCTTCATTCCCCACCAGCATAATTGAATGGCTAAGCTTATTGTTCTTTACACTTGTAATAAGCTCTTCTTTTATTTTCTGTTGCCCCGGTATATCTGCAAATCTCATAATTCTCAATTTTAAGCCTTATCTGGTTTTTTTAATCCTTGTCCGCTATTAAAATAAATATTCAACTGATTGTCAATTATTTCAATTGTCTCAAATGGATCAACTCTGATTTCAGGGGCTTTAATACCAGACCTGAACAGTTTTTCGGCAGTAAAAATTCTGGCTTCGTCCCATAAATTTCTATCCAGAAAGGCCGACAGTATTTTCGCTCCGCCTTCAACTATCAGAGATTGAATGTTTATCGTGAATAAATGATTGATTATCTGTGCTATAAAATCTTTCGTGCGGTCTAATTTTACCCACTCTGTCTGATTATCTTTATCTTCTTTTACAAAATTGTATACGATGGTTCTGCTGCTGTTATCAAATATATGCTTTGTAACAGGAATTGATAAATCCCTGTCAAAAAAGATTCTGACAGGATTACCTGTTTTCGAAAATCTGTTGGTTAAATGAGGATCATCATATCTGACTGTATTGGCTCCGGTTAAAATGGCCATTTCTTCTCCTCTCCATTTATGAACCAATATTCGGGAATACTCATTGCTGATCCATTTCGAGTAATAATTTTCTTTTGCTAAAAATCCATCCTTTGTGGTTGCAAACTTCAGAATGATATATGGCCTGTTCTTTCGGTAAAAGGTATAAAAACGCTTGTTTAATTCAATAGCCTCAGTTTCTCTGACTCCTTCTCTGACAACAATTCCGTGCTCTTTCAGGATGTTAATTCCCCTGCCGTTGACCAGTGGATTCGGATCTTTACCTGCAACTACCACTTCAGGAATACCGGCTTCAATAATCTGATGAACACAAGGAGGCGTTTTTCCGAAATGAGAACAGGGTTCAAGGTTCACGTATAATGTTGATTTTCTTAATATCTCCTTGTCTTTAACCTTTCTGATGGCATCAACCTCGGCATGTATTCCGCCAAAATAATGATGATAGCCTTCTGCAATAATCCTTGCTTCTGACACAATAAGCGCCCCTACCATCGGATTCGGTAAAACAGCCGGAAATCCGCTTTTCGCAAGGTCTAAACATCTGCTCATTAACAACTCGTCAGTCAAGGCTAATTTATTTAAGAATTTTATTTTTGCAATCAAAATTGAATGACCAGCGAATTTAACCATATTGTCCAAACCCTGAAAGGTAATTATTCTCATCAGGAGGCTACCGCCATGGCAGAAATTCTGTTCACTGACCTGTTAGGATTTAAGAAAACAGATATTTTTATTCATCCCGGCCTTCAGCTCAATGCTGCCCAGCTGACTGCGCTATCAGATGCAACCCAAAGATTGCTTAATAATGAGCCTGTTCAATACATCACAGGCTTTTGTCATTTTTATGATTTAAAGTTTCTGGTTAATCCTGAAGTTTTAATCCCCCGCCCTGAAACAGAGGAACTTGTCGATCTGATTATCAGGGAAAACTCTCATAAAAAAAATACAGTACTCGATGTTGGAACAGGTTCTGGTTGTATTGCCGTTTCTCTTAAAATCAATCTTCCTGATTCACAAGTTTTTGCTCTTGATTACAAACCTGAAATTCTTTCAGTTGCTAAGGAAAATGCACTAAGACAATCAGCTGAAATAACTTTTATTCAGGCCGATTTGTTTTCGTCTGACTTATCAGAACTCAAAGAATATCAATTTGATATAATTGTCAGCAATCCTCCTTATGTTTTAAATAAAGAAAAACAATTCATGTCGGAAAGGGTCCTGAACCATGAACCCGCTGAAGCACTATTCGTTCCCGACAACGATCCGCTTGTTTTTTACAGGATTATTATTGAAAAAACTTTACAATTTTTAAAATCTCATGGAAAATATTACTTCGAAATAAATGAGAAAAACGGATATATGATGACGGAACTACTGTCCTCATTTGGTTTGAAAGAAATCAGGATTTATAAAGACATCAATAATAAAAACCGGATAGTTTTCTGCAGGAAGGATTGAATTATTTCTTTTGAGTCTGTGCCTTTACCTTAGCAATGGCTTTCTCAATTTCTTCAGGATCACCTAAATAATAGTGGCGCAATGGTTTTAAATCTTCTGAAAGCTCATAAACAAGTGGTATTCCGGTAGGAATATTTAATTCCATTATTTCTTCATCTGAAAGATTATCAAGCGTTTTTACAATAGCTCTAAGGCTATTTCCATGAGCGGCTATGATAAGCTGTTCGCCTTTCTGAATATCGGGTTTAATATCATTTTCCCACAAAGGTAAAAGCCTGTCGATGGTATCTTTCAGGCTTTCAGTAAGCGGGATTTCTTCTTTTTTCAATTGACTGTAGCGAACATCATTTCCCACATATCTTTCGTCACTTATTTCCATAGCGGGAGGACGAACATCAAAACCCCTCCTCCATTTATGAACCTGCTCTTCTCCATGAAGCTGAACCATTTCATTCTTGTTTAGCCCCTGAAGTGCCCCATAATGCCTTTCGTTCAGCCGCCATGAATTTACAACTGGAATCCACATCAGGTCAAGTTCGTCCAAAACAATCCAGAGTGTCCGTATGGCTCTTTTTAATACTGAAGTATATGCTTTTGAAAAATGATAACCTTCTTTAAACAAAATTTTGCCAGCCTGATGTGCTTCATTGATTCCTTTTTCACTTAAATCAATATCCTTCCATCCTGTAAAACGGTTTTCCTGGTTCCAAAGGCTTTCTCCATGCCTGATTAACACTAACTTATGCATTACCTGCTATTTGAAATCTAATAATTTAATATTCGTCTTCATTGAAGAAAAATTCATCATGGGTCGGATAATCGGGCCAAATCTCCTCAATGCTTTCATACGGATCACCATCATCTTCAAGTTCCTGAAGATTTTCAATCAGTTCAAGTGGTGCACCAGTCCGGATAGCATAATCAATAAGCTCATCCTTTGTTGCAGGCCACGGTGCATCAATCAAATATCCAGCTAATTCCAGCGTCCAATACATAATCAGACAATTTTATTCTTTATGCAAAAGTATGAATTTATTTTACAAACCACTTAATAAAAATAATGCCAATTTTACCGATTTTTGCACTTTCAGTATTTATTGATTTCTTACTTGTATTGGCCATTCCGATACCTTACAACACATATAGTAACTTAATTTATGTCAGAACAAAATTTTATTGACCAAATAAAAGTTTTTTGCCGTTCAGGAGCTGGTGGAGCAGGCTCTGTTCATTTTCACAGAGATAAATTTACCCGCAAAGGTGGCCCTGACGGTGGAGACGGGGGACGTGGCGGACACATCATTTTAAAAGGAAATGCGAATCTTTGGACTTTGCTTCATTTACGATACACCAAACATTTATTTGCTGAAAACGGAAAAAACGGATCTTCTCAAAATAAAACAGGAGCTAGTGGAAAAGATATTGTTGTTGAGGTACCATTGGGAACTATTGTTAAAGATGCGGAAAACAATGCCTTTTTGATGGAAATAACTCAGCACGGGGAAGAAAAAATCTTATTTGAGGGTGGAAAAGGAGGATTAGGCAACTGGCAGTTCAAATCCCCCACCCGTCAGGCACCACAATTTGCACAACCCGGTATGCCCGGAATTGAAAAAACAGTCATATTTGAATTAAAATTACTTGCAGACGTTGGTCTTGTTGGTTTTCCCAATGCGGGAAAGTCAACACTATTGAGTGTGATTTCCGCTGCCAGACCAAAAATTGCCGATTTTCCTTTTACAACCATTGTCCCCAATGTTGGAGTTGTTCAGGCAGGGAAATACAGGTCTTTTGTGGTGGCCGATATTCCGGGTATCATTGAAGGCGCATCAGAAGGAAAGGGGCTCGGACTTCGTTTTCTTCGCCATATCGAACGAAATTCAGTCCTTCTTTTTATGATTAGTGTTGAAAATCAGGATATTGCTTCTCAATTTGAGATATTACTCAATGAACTTGAAAAGTATAACCCTGCATTGTTGAATAAAAAAAGACTTCTGGCTATTACTAAATGTGATATCGTTGACTATGATTTTTTGAAAAATATTAAAAGCACTTTACCCCCAGATACGGACTACCTCTTTATTTCTTCTGTTTCCGGGTTAGGAATTAACGCTCTGAAAAGAAAATTGTGGAATCTGTTAAATCAATTTTAAAATTAATTAAGCAAATATTCTTTCAAAGCTTCTTCCCATGTTTTCATGATATTGCAATTGTATGCTTTTAATTTTCCATTTTCCAGCACACTGTATTCAGGCCTCTTGGCTTTGGATGGAAATTCATCCGGGGCAGCTATCTGAAGGTCAGGATCTAAGCCGGTAATTGAAAAAATAGCTTTGGCAAACTGATACCAGGAGCACTCACACTCTGAGGTGGCATGTACAATTCCGTAAAAATCCGGATTTTTAATTTTAACTACCTGTCTGGCAAGTTCTTTTGTAGAAGTAGGTGTTAATATTTCATTATCAACAACCCTGATTTTTTTTCCTTCGTTTGCCAGTTTCAACATAAGTTGAACAAAGTTTAGCCCGCCTTTAGCCCGGCATGGATTTTTACCGTAAAGCCCTGAAGTTCTGATAATTAAGTATTTTTCAGCAATGGCAGCAATGTAATGCTCTCCGGATAATTTACTATTACCATAAACATTTAATGGTTTCGGGCAATCTGATTCGGTATAGGGAATTCTTTGCTTCCCGTTAAAAACATAATCCGTACTGAAATGAAAAAACAATACATCATGTTCGGCACAAGCCATCGCAAGATTTCTTGCTCCTATTGAGTTTATCTGATGTGCTCTCAGGGGATTTTCTTCACATTTCTCCACATGATGATAAGCAGCCGTATTGATGAGTAAATCAGGCCTGGAAAGTTTAATCGCATTTACAATTGAATCAATATCATACAGTTCGACATCGCAATGATTAAACCCATATACTTCATCTCCTGCAGCTTTGAATTCCTGTATGAGGTCAATTCCAAGCTGTCCGTTTGCTCCAATGATTGCTACTTTCATCTTGTTTATTTTTTGCCTTCGCTTTGCTTTAATGATTTGAAAACCTGTATGTTGTAATAAGCTGGATTATCAAAATCGTTGAATTGCTCTTTATGCTGAATTAAATCATGTACAATGTCAATCACCGTGTGCATGGGTTTAAAACTTAATATTTTCATGGCGTTATCAATGCTTACCTTATAATTTCTGAAATCCTGAATGTTTTTAATGATAAGCTTTGTTTTTAATCCCAGTGTTTCAAGTAGGGTATCGCTGACCATATCGGCCACCTCTCCAACCGTATAGTTCCCCGAAGAAATATTGAAAACACCGGAAATGTCGTAATTGGCTTCAACAGCCCTGATATAAGCACTTGCAACATCTTTTATACTTAAAACAGGTCGCCAGATAGATGGATTATTTACTGTAATTTCTCCTTTTTGAATGGCATTTTTAAACATGGTGTTAACGATCAGGTCAAGCCTCATTCGGGGACTATAGCCGGATACTGTTCCCTGCCGAAATGCTATTACTGAAAAGCTTTTATCGATCATCTGCAATACTGAAAACTCTCCCTGTAGTTTTGAAATGCCATAAGGGTAATTCGAAACAGCCGGTGATTTTTCATCATATAATTCATTAACCGTATAACCATAAACAGAGCAAGAGCCGGCATAAATAAATCTTTTAACACCGGCAATTTTTGAAATATATCCTAAATATGCAGGGGAAGAGGCATTTTGAATAAAGTTATCTTTGGGAGAAAATTCGGCCATAGGATCATTGGACAAACCGGCAAGAAAAATAACCTGATCATAAGGTTTCAGTTCTTCCGGTTCAAGGTCAAAAATGTCTTTTTGAATAACCTTGATATCGGCAGGTAATTTATTTCCAAACCACAATAAATCAACAACATCCACTTCATATCCTCTTTCTGCAAGTTTTGGAACTACCACAGATCCGATATATCCGGCTCCACCGGCAACTAAGATTTTCATAGCCTATTTTTTAAAATAATCTGATTCTTTGGTTTTTAACCATTCTGATAATGTCTGTGCAACCTTGTCTTTCTGGGATAATACAGGCTCTTCAACCGGCCACTTTATCCCAATTTCTTTATCACGCCATAGTATCCCTGATTCTGCTTTGCTATTATAAACACCCGTTGTAAGGTATTCTATCTCAGCAAAATCTGACAAGACACAAAATCCTCGGGCAAATCCTGCTGGTGCATAAATCCATTTTTTATCTCTCTCTGATAAGGTAATACCAATCCATTTCCCCAAATCAGGTGAGTTTTTCCTGATATCAACAGCTACCAGAAATGCCTGGCCAAACAAAACTCTCATCATTTTGCCCATCGGTGGTTCCCACTGAAAATGCAATCCTCTCAGTACATTCTTCGTTGAACGGGAATGATTGAGTTGAACAAAATTTCCGGGTAAACCTAACTCAACAAACTGATCATAACGGTAAGTTTCTGTAAAAAATCCCCTTTCATCTTCGAAAACTTCGGGAATGACGATTATGACGTCTTCTAATTCTGTATTCTGAACTTTGATTTGCATAATTCTACCTAAAACTGACTTTGAAAATCTTTGAATAAAATTCCCTGATTGTCCTTGGCTGATACGACAGGTGAGGATGTTTGCCAATTAATTGCCAGATCGGGATCGTTCCAGTAAATACATCCTTCTGATTCCTTATCATATAGATTCGTGCATTTATAAGTAAGTATTGTATTGTCTTCCAGACTGCAAAAACCATGAGCAAAGCCTTCCGGTATCCAATACATCAGCTTGTTTTGACTGGTCAATACTACGGCATGCCATTTTCCATAAGTCTTGGAGTTTTTTCTGATGTCCAGAGCTACATCCAATACTGATCCATGCACAACACGAACCAGTTTACCCTGTGCAAACGGGGGATTTTGAAAATGAAGTCCACGAATAACGTTTTTATGCGACATCGACTCATTATCCTGAACAAAACTCGTAACCAGGCCTAATTCTTCGTATAGCGGACTTTTAAAGGATTCGAAAAAATAACCTCGCTCATCTTCATATACAACCGGTTTAATCAATAGTAAACCCTCAATGCCTAATCTGATTATTTCCACAAAATATGATTATAGTTTTCTTTTTATTTGTTCTACAGTGAAACCTTCAATTATATCTCCCACTTTTAAATCATTGAAATTCTGTATGCCAATTCCACATTCATAACCTGCAGAAACCTCTTTCACATCTTCCTTAAATCTTTTTAAGGAGGCTAATTCTCCTGTATAAATCACAACGCCTTCCCTGACAATTCTGATTTTTGTATTTCTGGTAATTTTTCCGTCCAAAACCATACACCCTGCTATATTGCCAACTTTTGAAATTCTAAAAACTTCGCGTACTTCCACATTACATAATATTTTTTCTTCTTCCGTGGGTTGTAACATCCCTTCAATAGCGGCTTTGACCTCTTCTATTGCATCATAAATGACTGAATACAATCTGATATCAATTTGTTCCTGCTCGGCTAATTTCCTGGCATTCAGAGAAGGACGTACCTGAAAACCAATAATGATTGCATCTGAAGCAGAGGCCAGCAATACATCAGATTCTGAAATCTGACCAACCCCTCTGTGAATAACATTTACCTGAACTTCTTCTGTTGAAAGTTTTTGAATGGAATCAGTCAAAGCTTCAACAGAACCATCCACATCTGCTTTAATTATAATGTTAAGTTCTTTAAAGTTGCCTAATGCTATTCTTCTTCCAATTTCGTCCAATGTTACGTGTTTGGTGGCTCTGATTCCTTGTTCCCTGATAAGTCGTTTGCGTTGTGTGGCTATTTCTTTTGCAACACTTTCCGATTCAACAACGTATAAAATATCTCCTGCAGTGGGTGTACCATCAAAACCAATTACTTCAACTGGCGTTGAAGGTCCTGCTTTATTAATCCTTTTTCTTGTTTCATTATATAGAGCTTTTACTTTTCCATAATAAGCTCCTGCAAGTATGGGGTCCCCGACCTTCAACTTTCCTTTTTGCACTAAAACGGTTGCCACCACACCCCTGCCTTTGTCCATTGAAGCTTCAATGATGGTTCCAACACCTCGTTTTTCAGGATCAGCTTTTAGTTCAAGCATTTCAGCTTCCAAAAGAACCTTGTCAAGCAATTTATCTACATTTATTCCTTTTTTTGCTGAGATTTCCTGAGTCTGGTATTTTCCACCCCACTCTTCCACAAGTATATTCATTTCAGCAAGCTGTTCACGGATTCTGTCTGCATTTGCACCTTCTTTATCAATTTTATTAAAGGCAAATACTATTTTTACACCTGCAGCTTGGGCGTGACTAATTGCTTCTTTCGTCTGAGGCATGACGCTGTCGTCTGCTGCAATGACAATAATCGCAATATCCGTAACTTTTGCACCTCTTGCCCTCATGGAAGTAAATGCTTCATGACCGGGCGTGTCGAGAAAGGTGATTTGTTTGCCATTTTGTAATTCAACACTATACGCACCAATATGTTGCGTAATACCTCCTGCTTCACCTTCCGTAACTTTACTTTTTCTGATATAATCCAACAAGGTTGTCTTCCCATGGTCAACATGTCCCATAATTGTAACAACCGGTGCACGCTCAACCATTCTCTCCTCAACATCAGGCTCTTCAAGAGATGGTTCTGTACTGCTATCGTGTTTAAATACTACTTCATAATTAAATTCATCTGCAACAATTGCAATAGTTTCTGCGTCAAGTCTTTGATTGATACTAACCATTAAGCCCAACTCCATACAAACTGTAATCACTTCAGACACTGAAACATTCATCAGATTTGCAAGTTCACTAACCGTAATAAATTCAATTACTTCAATGACATTACTCGCTTCTTCCTGTTGAGAAAACTCCCTCTCTTTCTGCTCTCTCTTCTTTAATTTTTTAACTCTTAATTTTGCACTTGGAACTGTTTTTCCGCTCAACTTTGCAAGGGTTGCTGAAATTTGTTCTTTTATTTCTTTTTCATCTACTTCAGGCTTCTTTGGCTCCCTTTTTTGTTTTGTTTTTTCTTTTACTTTTTTCTCCTCTTCCTGAAGTGCAACTTTTTCATTTTTTACAATTCGTTTACGTTTCCGATGTTTTATTGTTGCCGGATCAGATGTTGAGGCAACGGGCTTTTTCTTCTTGGGCTCAAATTGTTCTAAATCAATTTTACCTTTAATTTTTAATCCAAATTCTTCTGTTTCTTTTGTTACCTCTGGTATTTCCGGATGTTCTTCTGTTTCTATATCCTCTTCCGTTTCTATCTCATCGGATGATTCTGAAGTATCCTGTTCTTCTTCAATAAATTCTTCAGTTTGAGTTATTGGCTCCTCTACCTTTATTTCTGTTTCTGCAAGTATTAACTCTTCTTTCTTTTCAAATTCTTCTGTCTTGGTCTTTTCTTCTTTTTCTAATTTTTCTAAAGAAATTTCTTCAAAGACTTTTGATTCCTCCTGTTCTACGCTTTTTTCTACTTCAACAGAAATGTTTTCTTCTTGGATTATCTCCTCTTTTTTCTCTTCTTTTTCTTCTTTTTTGATTTGTGTTTTTTCACCTATTTCAATCTTTCCCAATACCTTTAATCCAGATTCTTTTTTAATTTCAGTCTTCTCTTTTTCTGTTTTTATTGGTTTTTCTTTAAGTGAAATATCACGATCACGAATCAGATTTGTCTTGATTAAAATATCTTCTTTTTCTTCGGTTTGTAAATTCGGTTTACGGATTTTTTCTTCTTTTTTTACCTCCTCTCTCTTTTCGTCAATAATTTCCTTTGAAATTTTATCAGTCTGAAATTTTGAAAGAAGTAATTCATATTGCTCCGGAGTAATTTTTGAATTAGGATTATCCTCAATAACTATATTTTTTGATTTTAAAAAATCAATTATTGTAGAAGTGGCAATATTAAACTCCTTTGCAACTTTGGATAATCTTTTTGCAACTATTTCTGACATCTACTATTTCGTTTATTCAAATTCCTTTTTTAATATTTCGAAAACATATTCAACTGTTTCAATCTCAAGATCTGTTTTCTCTGCAACCTCTTCAACTGTCATCGACAAAACTGATTTCGCTGTATCGCACCCTATATTCTTAATTTCATCAATTATCCAGGGATCAATTTCATCTGCAAATTCATCAATTTCTATATCGTAATCTCCTTCATCCACTTCTCTGAAAATATCAATTTCATAGCCTGTTAATTTAGCAGCCAATTTTATATTAATCCCATCTTTTCCAATAGCCAGTGAAACCTGATCTGGTTTTAAATAAACCTGACATCTTTTTCTTTCCTGATCAATAATTATCTGTCCAGTCTTTGCAGGGCTTAATGCACGGGAAATATATAAGGATATATTATCGGTATAGTTAATAATGTCTATATTTTCATTTCTTAACTCCCTGACAATTCCATGAATTCTGCTCCCTTTCATACCAACACATGCCCCCACAGGATCTATTCTGTCATCGTAAGACTCAACTGCTACTTTTGCCCTTTCTCCAGGCTCTCTGACTATTGCCCGAATACTAACAAGTCCATCAGCAATTTCCGGAACCTCAAGCTCAAACAACCTTTCCAGAAATACCGGAGATACTCTTGATAATATAACCCTTGGTATTCCACTCATGTTTTCAATGGTATGAACTATTGCTCTTACCTGATCTCCTTTTGAAAAATAATCTTTCGGTATTTGTAATGCTTTTGGTAAAACCAATTCATTTCCATCATCATCTAAAACCAAAACTTCCTTTTTCCAAACTCTGTAAACTTCACCAGTAACAATTTCATCTATTCTGTCCTGATATCTTCTTATGATATCATTCCTTTCAATATCTAATAATTTGTTCTGAAGATTGACTTTAGCATTTTGTATGGCTCTTCTTTCAAATGAATTTATTTTAATTTCTTCAGAAAACTCCTCTCCTATTTCAAAATCATCAGCATATTTTCTTGCTTCGGAAAGCGAAATTTCAAGATTAGGATCGGTTACTTTTCCGTCTTCTACAATAGTTCTGTTTCTCCAAATTTGAACATCCCCTTTTTCTGCATTGATAATAATATCAATGTTTTCAGTTACCTGAAATTTTTTTTCCAAAACATCTCTGAATACATCTTCAAGGACTCTTATCATAGTTGCCCTGTCAATATTTTTCAATTCTTTCAATCCTGCAAACGATTCTATAATTTCGTTCTTATCCATCTTTGTACTTTTAATAAAATCATTCATAAAAAAAGGGGTTCTCACCCCAATTCAAGGTGCAAAGTTAACACAATTAATCATAAATGAATCATTTTTAAAAAGTTTGAACATAAAGAGTATTAATTTAATTAGGATGTTGAAAAATCCTTTTCGAAAATGTCTGAAACAATATAAGGTTAACAATGTATAAACAATGAAAAAAAAGAAGGATGAATAAATATGATTGAAAATGAAGATGATGTGAAAAATAAACAAAACAAATTGAAAGTAAAATTGTGAAAAAATGCTGGTGTAAAAACAGGAATATTATGTTAGTAAAATAATGTATGGCATTTAAAATAGTGTTAAGAAAATAATTAAAAAGTGAAAATTTTTGAAAAATGAATGAGAAAAAAACTTGTAAACGAAATTTACGAGTTGTTTACAATGAATAAAGATATTTTACCTCATTTTTTGTTAAATATCTCCATTCACCTCTTTTTAGAGAAGAATAATCAATTCCGGCAAAAGAAATACGATCAAGTTTTTTTACTAAATAACCATATTTAGAAAATATTCTTTTAATAATATGATATTGACCAGAATGTAAAGACAATATTATTTCATTCTTCTTTTCTGTATTTAATGTAAAGATTTCATCAAAAAAAATCAAGCGATTATTAATAGTTATGCCTGATTTTAATTCTGATAAAATAGTGTTTGGTAAATAATTATCTAAAGTAACGTGATAAACTTTAATAATAGAAGATGAAGGATGTAGAAGTTTGTGTGTTAATATACCATCATTTGTAATAAGTAAAGTACCTGTTGTGTTTCTGTCCAATCTTCCAACGGAAAATAATCCGGATTTCGGAATATCAATCAAGTCAAAAACAGTTTTGCGTAGTTTTTCATCTGATACTGTACAAATATAATCTTTTGGTTTATTTAAAACAATGTAAATCAATCTTTTAGGTTTAATATTAACACCATTAACAAAAACATCATCATGAATAGAAACTTGGAATGAAAAATCGGTAATAACTTTGTTATTAATTTTTACTAAGCCTTGTTTTATGAAATTATCAGCTTTGCGTCTTGAACAGTATCCACAAGCTGCAAGATATTTGTTTATTCTGACTTTGCTCTGCGTCATGATATGAAAAAAATTATATTGCGAAAATAAGTCATTTATCTATTATGAGAGGAAAAAAGATTAAAAAGAAAAAAAAAATGAATATTTAAAAAGAAAAATTTAAAAAAAATAGAAATGATATCGTTTTGCAAGGATATAGAGAATGAATTAAGTGAAAAAGAAATTAAAATAATTAAAAATTACATAAAAGAGACATTTAGAAAAGAAAAAAAGAAAATAAAGGAATTAAAATATCACTGCTTAAAAGAAAAAGAAATAAAAATGATAAATTATGAATTATTAAAACATAATTATGTGACTGATATAATTACAATAAAGCTAAATAATGAAGATAAAATAGTGGAAGCTGAAGCATACATTTGCCTGGAAAAAATTAAAAAAAATGCAAAAAATGAAAACACAGAATTTAAAAATGAACTAAAACGTATTATTTTTCATGGATGTTTACATCTATTAGGATATGATGATAAAGAGACAGAAGAAATAAAAATAATGAGAAAAAGGGAAGATGAATTGATAAAAAATGTTTCACGTGAAACAAAAGTTTTGAAATGAAAAATTATGATATAATTGTTGTCGGAGGAGGCCATGCAGGTTGTGAAGCTGCAATGGCAGCAGCAAATTTAGGATCAAAAGTATTATTGATTACTCTTAATATGCAAAATTTTGCTCAAATGTCTTGTAATCCTTCCATGGGAGGAATAGCAAAAGGACAAATTATTCGTGAAATAGATGCATTGGGAGGTTATTCAGGTATAGTTTCAGATTTATCTACTATTCAATTTAGAATGCTAAACAAATCTAAAGGACCTGCTATGTGGAGTCCTCGTACACAGAATGATAGACTGTTGTTTAGTCAGATTTGGAGAAAAAATCTTGAAGAAAATAAAAATATTTATTTCTGGCAAGATTCTGTTGTTGATATAGTTGTAAAAAATGATAAAGTAAAGAGTGTTATTACTTCAATGGGAAAAATTTTCTATTCAAAAGCAATTGTATTAACAACAGGAACTTTTTTAAACGGTAAAATATTTATTGGCAATACAATTTTAAGTGGAGGTAGATTAGGAGAAAAATCTGTAAATAGTTTTACAGAAAAAATTTCAAGATATGGAATTGAATTTGGAAGAATGAAGACCGGAACACCGGTAAGAATTGACGGAAGAAGTGTAAATTTTAAAAAAATGGAAGTACAAAATGGTGATGAATTTCCAGAAAAATTCTCTTTTTCTGATTTTACTGAGCCCATAAAAAATCAATTACCTTGTTATATTACATATACAAATTCTGAAGTTCATGAAATATTGGAAAGTGGTTTTAAGTTTTCACCATTATTTAATGAAGTAATAAAAGGAATTGGTCCTAGATATTGCCCATCTATAGAAGACAAGATTAAAAGATTTTCAAATAGGGATAGACATCAACTTTTTTTGGAACCTGAAGGTTGGAATACTATTGAATTTTATTTAAACGGTTTTTCTTCATCCTTACCACTGGAAATACAGTATAAAGCTTTAAAAAAAATAAGAGGACTTGAAAAAGTGAAAATATTCAGGCCAGGCTATGCCATTGAATATGATTATTTCGATCCCACACAATTATCACACTCATTAGAGTCAAAAAAAATTGAAAATTTATTTTTTGCCGGTCAAATAAATGGAACCACTGGTTATGAAGAAGCAGCAGCGCAGGGAATAATAGCAGGTATAAACGCACATTTAAAAATTAATAATAAACAATCCTTTATTTTAAAAAGATCTGATGCTTATATTGGAGTATTAATAGATGATTTAATTACAAAAGGAACTGATGAACCATACAGAATGTTTACGTCAAGGGCTGAATATAGAATATTGTTAAGGCAAGACAATGCAGACATCAGATTAACACCCCTGTCATACAATATAGGATTGATTGGGAAAGAAAGAATTGAAAAAATTAGCAACAAAATTAATGAAATTGAAAATATTAACACATTTTTTGTCTCTCAGTCTTGTGATCCAGAAATAGTAAATAAAATTCTGATTAAAAAAGGGACAAAAACAATGACACAGAGTACAAAATGGATAAATATTCTTTTAAGACCAGAAATATCAATTGAAGATTTAAGAGAAATTAATGAAATTTCGACATTTTTAGAAAATTTTAAAAATGATTCAATAAAAGAATTTGAAATTCAAGCAAAATACAAATCCTATATAGAAAAGGAAGAAGAATTAGTAAAAAAAATGAATAAAATGGAAGAAATTAAAATTCCAGATAACATAAAATATGAAAAAATAAATTCACTTTCAAGTGAAGCTGTTGAAAAACTTAATAAAATCAAACCAAAGTCGATTGGACAAGCCTTGAGAATAAGTGGAGTATCTCCGAGCGATATATCTATTATTTTAGTTCATTTAGGAAGATAATATGAAAAATTCTTTATTTATTTTTCTGACAGTAATAATTCTTTCAAATTGTGCTGTTCAGAGATCCCCTGAAGGTGGCCCAAAAGATACTGAACCACCAAGGGTGATTAAATGTATACCGGAAAACCGTGCAACTAATTTTTCTTCTACAACAATAAAATTAATGATGAGTGAAAAAATTGAAATAGCAAATCCAAATGAGGTAATTATTTCACCACCTATTCAAAACACCAAGTTTTTAGTAAAAAATGATAAGATATTAATAAAGTTTCCTTCTCTTGATTCTTTAAATGAAATTCAAACATATACCATAAATTTTTTGAATAATATTAAAGATATTAACGAAGGAAATACTCTGTCAGGCTTTAAATATGTTTTTTCAAAAAGTCAAAATATTGATTCTAATAAAATAGAAGGAACGGTATATGATTATATTGAAAAAGTTCCTTTAGAAAATGTTTATATATATTTATTAAAAGAAAATTTGTCGGATGGTTTCAATGGAAAAATAAAGAAAGAAAACATTGTTGGATTAACCGTAAGCGAAAAAAACGGAAAGTTTAATTTATACAATATTTCTAATGATTACAATTTTATTTTGGCATTAGATGACAAGAATAAAAACCAAATAGTAGATAATGATGAAAGATTTGATTTCGTCAATTCAGATAAACCGAATAATCATTCTGAATACATAGAATTGAATTTATTCAGGAATCAGGAGGAAATCAGGCTTAATGATTATTATGTTAAAACAAAAAATAAATTTTACTTAAAATTTACTTCTCCAGTAATATTAAGGAATTACAAAATTTTTGATTCTCTTTTTACAAGAGAAATTCAAGTAATTTGTGATAATAAATTGTCTGATTCATTTAATTGTTGGATTTGCGAACAGATTGATGGACTAAATAAATTGAATTTTGTATTTGAATATGATACTAAAAAAGACACAATAATCATTGATCAAAGAAAGATAAGATCAAAAGAATCAATCAATAAAAAACTAATCTCGGAAATAAAACCATTAATAAATGAGATAGAAATATATTTTACTAAACCAATCAAAGAAATTAATGATAGCTTAATTAAAATAAATGCTGCTGGAAAAATTGCAGAAGGATATAAAATAATTTTTACTAATACTGATCCTGAAAAATTGACAATAAGCAACCTTAATAACGGAACTGAATATAAAATAGTTTTAGAAAAGAATTCAATAATCTTTTGTGAGGATGCAATAGAATCAACAAATGTTGATATTAAAACAAAAAATAGTGAGGATTTTGGATCATTAAAACTATTATTAAAAAATCAGACAAATAAAAATGTGATTTTGGAAATTAAAAATAAACAGACAAAAGAAAATATAAAATTGGCAAATGTTAGCAATGATATAACAATTAGTAATATTAATCCCGGAACTTATGATATTTTTTATTTTATTGATGAAAATAGAAATGGAAAATGGGACACAGGAGACTTGAAATCATTAAAAAAACCCGAATTATTTAAAATAGTAAAAAAGGATTTTAATATTAAGGAAAACTGGGAATACATTGAGGAAATAAATATTACAAATTAATTTCTGGGAACAATTTTATAAACCTTATCATTTTTGCGTACAATTTCATTACATTTTAATGTTATTTTATTTCCTTTTTCAGCTTTTAAAATGATTGAATTTTCAAACCAAATTTCAGCTATTTTTAATTCAACAACACCTGTTTTATTTCCAATAATTAATAATTTATCATTATTAACAATTTGGCTATTATTAACAAAAATTTCGACAACACTATTTTTTCTAAAATAATTTGTAACATCTCCAATATATTCTTTTATCACTTTAGATTTTGAACCAGAAACATCTGTATTCCAATCGGAAACAAATTCTGAAAGATAATGACCTGTCCAGTAACCGCGATTATAAACGGAGGAAAGATCTTCGTTAAGTTTTTGAATGCTGATGCTATCAAAACTATTGTTATTAATAAGAGACAATGCCTTCTTATATGTTGAGACAACTGTCTTAACGTATTCCGGACTACGTCCTCTACCCTCAATTTTTAAAATACTAACAGAGGTTTTGACTATTTTGTCCAAAATAGAAAGAGTAGAAAGGTCTTTTGCTGACAGTATATATGGATTATCAAGTTTGAAAATATTATTTTGATCGTCAATAATTGAATAAGGACGTCTGCAATTCTGAAGGCATTCACCCCTGTTAGCTGACTTTCCGTGCGTATGTTCACTCAAAAAACATTTTCCTGAAAAAGACATACATAAAGCGCCATGAATAAAAACTTCAAGTTTTATAATATTGCCGGATTTGCCTTTAATGTTGTGTTTTTTGATTTGTCTGGAAATAAATGAAATTTGTTTCAAACTTAATTCGCGTGCAAGAACAATGACATCACAGTATTGAGAAAAAAATTTTAAAGATTCAAGATTAGAAATATTCAATTGAGTACTTAAGTGGACAGGTAGGGAAAGATTTTTCAGATATTCCAATAAGGAACAATCAGAAACAATAATACCATTTATAAAATCTTTTGAATAATCGATAATCTTTTTTGCTTTTTTAATTTCCTCATCATAGATAATACTGTTAAGTGTAAGATAATTCTTGATTCCAAGATTATTACAAATTTTAGAAATTTTTTTAATATCTGACAATTTAAAATTAAAGGATGAAGCACTTCTCAAATTAAGAGAATCGATCCCGAAATATATACTATCAGCTCCGCCTTGAATAGCAGCCATTAGACCTTCAAATGAACCAACTGGTGCAGCTATCTCAACATTAAATTTTTTCATTAATATAAAATTCAGTTAAGAGTGGGATTGCAAGAGAAGATGGGAACTTTGAATTACAAAATATTGTTAAACAACCGTTTATAGCATCTGTAGAAGTTTCATAAGAAACATCTTTTCCTGTATTATAATTTTTCTGAAAAACTGACAGATTCAAATGTTTGATATGCAACACCAATTTATGACCAGTGGGTATTTTTTTAAAAATTATATTGGAATTTTTGAAACTTATTTTTTTTATTTTATCAGGTGTTTTATTAATTTCAGATTTTTCAAGTGTTTTGCTATATCTAAAGCGTAAAAAATCACGGGTAATAAAGTAATGATTATTATTGGGGTCTTTATCATATAAAAGAAATTCAAGATCAAAATCAGGTAGATTGGTTTTGACAAATAAATTCAATTCTGCATTTCCGGCAATGAATAAAGGTTCTGAAAACGGTTGAGACTCAAAAAGTATTTCATTATCGTCTGAAGAAAAATCAAAATAATGGAAAGCATAATTGTATGAAGTATTAAGCTTTAAGTCCGGGGAATTGAATTTTGTTTTGAGAGAATTGATATTAATTATGTACTCACAATTATTTTCAGAGTTAGAATTTAGTGTTCCATTGTTTCCAAGAAAAAAGAATTGCTTATTTGAAAACAGATCACTATTGTGAAAATGAAAATTGTACCATTTATTTTCGTTGATTAAGAAAAAAATAAAAGTATTATTTAGATAGGCCGGCTTTTCTTTATTATTGAGTGTCCAATTAAACCAATCGAGATGGATTTTATTAAAATTAAGTGTGGATGTTTCAGAAAACGACTGATTATCAATCGTTTTTTGAGGGTCTCTTGTTCCTGCATGATCCCAGGGGCCGATGATAATGTAATGATTCTCTTTAGAAAACGAAAAGTTGTATTTTAAATGATTTTTGTAATAATATAATGCACCGTACTGATCGTCATCAAAATATCCAGTTATTGTTAAGATTGGTATATTAATTTTTTCATAGGTAGAATTGTCAGGTATAATGCTTTTCCAAAAGGAATCGAAAGAAGGATGACGGATCCATTGATTGAATTTTGGAAAAGAAATAAAAGATTTTTTTAACAACTCAGAATAAGGGAATTTCCCGCTATAATAATCATAATAAAAAGATTCCCAATAATTTGTATCAGAGAACAAATTAGGATTGGATGTTTTTCCATAAATAAAGCTGAGATAAGGAGCTAAATAAGAATAAAAAATGTTATTTTTTTTGGGAAAATCAATTCCGGGACAAACGGCAGCGGTAGGAGCAATTGATTTTAAAGCAGGGGGATTTTCTTTAAGTGTAAGCCATTGAACCATTCCAAGGTAAGATCCACCAAACATTCCTACTCGTCCATTATTCCAATTCTGCTCTGTAATCCATTGGCAAACATCATATCCATCTCTACCATCCTGCTGACTAAATGGATTAAATTTTCCTTCGGAGTTGCCTCTGCCTCTTGAGTCAACAAGCAATACAGAAAACCCATTTTGAGCAAAAAAAGATGCCTGTTGATGATTTCTATCGACATTGTATGGAGTTATCAGAAAAAGAGTCGAAGTAGGTGAAATATCTTTAGGTAAATACAACGAAGCAGATAATTTAATTCCATCACGAACAGGAATCTTTTGATTCAGAAAAATAGTAAAAGATGTCATGACAACCGGGTCATCAAAGATAAAATCAATATTTTATAAAAGGAAAAGTGATAATTTGTTGGTTAATATTAATCTGTAGAAAATAATTTCCTTTGGGTAAATCTGAAACAGGTATCAAAACGGAGTTATGACCTGCTGATATAGTAACCGGTATTTTTCGAATAATTTTCCCAATGGAATTATTTAAAATAATAAATGTTTCAGCGTTTTCAGAGCTGTAAAACCGAAGAGAGGCAATATCAAAAGAAGGATTGGGGTAAAAAGAAACCTGATGACTTAAATCAGATTTGTTTATTGAGGAATTACCAATAACAACAATTTTATATCCTTTAACAGGATAATCGGCAGGTACACCTGCAACGAAAGCGCGAACCATGATATTTAATGGATACACCCCGTTTTCATTATTCTGAGGAGTACCAGAGATAAGAATACAGCCACTTGTGCCACCTTTCCAATATCCTGAAAGTGAGTTAGAAACATAAGAAAGGCTTGCAGGTAAGCCAGTCAGGGAGATTAGACCGATGGAATCAATAGGCATACGGTTTCCGAAAACCAAGGTATCAACAGGAATTACTGCAGTCATTTTCATTTCATAGTATTGGTTTGCATAGGCTGTATCAAGATTGCGAATGGTATCAGGATAAATATTGGGTTTGGAAAAGGAATCAGGGATACATTGAGCGTTAGAGAGAAATGAAATAAAGACAAGTGAAAAGCAAAATAAAATGTTACGCATAATGAGAATAATTAAATTGATTTAAAAGGCAAAATTAAGGCATTTAGAAAAATTTTGATACTTTTACGGCTGAAAAAAAACTTTATGCAAAGGAAAATATTGGTTTTTTTGCATTTGTTGTTTGTGCTTCAAAATGTTTTTTCACAGAATATCATTTCAGGACATGTAATTGATTTTTTTACAAGGGAACCATTGGTTGGTGTAAATGTTCTTATTGATAGTTCCACGGGTACAATAACGGATGATAAAGGACATTTCAGGATTTTAACTAACAAAAACATCGATCAAATAGAATTCAGGTATATTGGATATAAGACAGAGAAAATAATTATAAATAGAAATGTATCTTTTGAAAATCTTATCATTAAAATGCAGGAGGAATCCAAAGTTTTAAATGAAATTGTGGTTTCAGCTGGAAAATTTGAGCAAAAAAAGTCAGATGTAAGTATTTCGATGGAGATTATAAAACCAATACAGGTTGAGAACAACAATATATTGAGTATAGAAAACTTACTCCAAAAAGCACCCGGATTGGTGATAATGGAAAAGCAGGCGAGTATTCGGGGTGGAAGCGGATATAGTTATGGAGCAGGCAGTCGTGTTTTGTTACTTTTTGATGATCTGCCATTGCTGACCGGAGCATCAAATGAAGCAATCTGGGATTTAATTCCTGTTGAAAACATAAGCCAGATTGAAATTATAAAAGGAGCAACATCGGCATTATATGGAGCATCAGCTCTAAATGGGATAGTAAACATCAAAACCAATAACCCACAAAGTAAATCATTAACCACCATGAAAGTTTCAACAGGGATTTATGGCTCACCTAAAGAAAATTATAAAAAATGGTGGGGCGATGCCTGGCAAAATTTTGGATTTTATCAGTTTTACCATTCTTTCAGCAAAGGCAAATTTAACAGTTCCTTCTCCGGAAACTTTAGTCAGGATGAAGGGTACAGAGAAAATGACAATTACAGAAAAGCAAGGATTTACAGTAAATTGCAGTACCAGAGTGGAGGAAAGAATCAAGTGAAAATTGGTTCCAATTTCTTGTATATGATAAAGGAAGGAGGCAATTTTTTTCTATGGAAAGACGGAGATACAGGAGTTTATCAGATAGCAGAAAGTTTTGTTCAACAATTTCAGGTAAGCAGGTTGATAATCGATCCTTATATTCTGTACAATAAAAACAATTCGTTCCATAGTTTAAAGTCAAGGTTTTATCATGTAAATAATATTAACAATACTCAACAAAACAATACAGATTATCAATTTTATACAGAATACCGTTATCAACATTTTTTTAATAAAAAACTTGTTTTAAGTTCGGGTATAACTTATTCCGGTTTTGGAGCAAAATCTGAATTGTATGGGGATACAATTCATAAGGGTAATAATGTAGGTGTTTATACTCAATTAGATAAGAAATACAAGAATTTGCAGTTATCAGCAGGATTTCGGTGGGAATATTTCCGAATCGATACGGTAAAAATATTGCCATTACCAGTGTTCAGGCTTGGAATGAATTACAAATTGATGGAATACACCAATCTGCGTGCATCCGTAGGTCAGGGATTCAGATATCCTTCCATAGCCGAAAAGTACACGCAGACACAAGTAGGCAGCCTCAACATATTTCCCAATCCGGAACTAAATCCTGAAAAAGGATGGAGTGCAGAGGCAGGATTATATCAGGGATATAGGATTGGGCCTATCAAAGGATACCTGGATGTTGCGGCCTTCTGGACCCAATACTACAACATGACAGAATTTTCGTTTGGTTTGTATAATCCTTCGAATGTGGTACTGTCGTGGAATCCCAACTCTCCCGGTTACGTATTTAACTGGATTGGCTTCAGAGCACAAAATGCAGAAAATGCAAGGATTACAGGCTTTGAAGCGGGTATCTTTTCTGAAGTCAATTTAGAAAAATTTCAACTAAACTTTAATATCGGATATACCTATATTAATCCAATAACTTTAAACAATGATTCTGCCTATTTGGCTTCATTTTCAGATTCGACTTCCAGGATGTTGAAATATCGGATTAAACATCAGCTAAAGTCTGATTTTGATTTAACTTTTAATCATTTCAATCTGGGTTTTTCACTGATATATTTAAGTCCGATTGTGAACATTGACAAAGCATTTGAAAATCTGACCGTTAAGATAAACAATGTTCCATTGCAATTTGGTGATATTATTTTACCGGGTATAAAAGAATACAGAATGGCACATAATAAAGGGAGTTGGATTTTCGATTTCAGGATAGGTTACAACATCAGCAATAATCATAAGATAAACCTGATAATCAAGAATTTTTTAAACAGGGAATACATGATGAGGCCGGGAGATATTCAGCCACCAATCAATTATTCGGTTTTGTACAGTGTTACATTTTGATTAATTCGTGTTGATAATTTGAAAGAGTTCATCCAGACGTGGCGTCAGTATGATTTCAGTTCTTCTGTTTTTGGCTCTGCCTTCTTTGGTATTTTCTGTACTAAGCGGATAACTGTCGGCTCTTCCACAGGGAATAATTCGTTTGGGATCAATTTTGTTGTTTTCAAGCAGTATTTCAGTTACCGCCACAGCCCGTAAGACACTTAATTGCCAGTTGTTTTTAATGCATCCGGAGGTAGAAACATAAGGGATGTTATCAGTATGTCCCTCAATCATGATATTTATTTCAGGGTTTTCTTCAAGTAGTTTGGCAAGTTTTATCAAGGCAGCCTGTCCTTTTTTATCAATTTTTGTACTGCCAGTTTGAAATAAGAGGTTTTCTTCAAGAGAAACATATACTTTTCCATTTTTGATATGAACCGATAAGCCAGAATTTTCGAATCCCAGTAAAGCATCTGATACCTTTGTTTTCAGGTTTTCCATATTTTGTTGATAGCTGTTCAGGATATTTTCAAGATTGGAAAGTTTTTCAGAAAGTAAGTTGAGTTGTTTTTCTTTTTCATTAAGGGCTTTGCTGGATTCGTACAGTCGTTGTTGTTGAATTTCGAGTTCAGCGGCAAGAAGCTCGAGACCCTTTTCCCTTTCATTAAGTTTTTTTTGCAACTCATTTATTTGCTGAGTCTTACTTTCAATTTCTTTTGAAATGTTATGAGATAAAAGCTGAACGGTATTTTGAAGTTCTGCATTTTCACGTAAAAGCATCCTGACCTGAGCAGATTTGTTAAGGGTATCCTGCTGTAAGGCTGTGATTTTTTGTGTCATTTCATCCACCTTCACTTCCATTTCGGCAAGCTGTAGATTCAGAATTAATATCGAATCCTTCAGTATCATATTTTGACCTTTTAGGGAATAGTAACTGCTTTCCATCAATTTGTATTTTTTCAATGAAACACAGGATTCAAGAAGCATAAATGAGACTGCAAGGAATAAAAAGACGATTTTTTTCATAAGGAAAATTTTTACGAAAATACTTAGGTCAACAGTTTTGATTTGATAAATTATCCACAGTTCAGACCAAAAGTATTAAATTTGAAACTGAATTGAGATCATAAATAGTGATAAAACTTAATTACCCAAAACTATGTGTGGCAGATTTATGATAACGAAAAAAGTGGACGATATCACCGTCAGATACAGGGCTGAACTTGATTTTGAAAAATATAAGCCGGTTTACAATGCAGCGCCTACCATGCAGATGCCGGTTATAACCAATCAAAAACCTCAGAAAATTGAGTTTTTCAGATGGGGATTAATCCCTTTTTGGGCAAAAGATGTTTCAGTTGGGAATAAAATGATAAATGCAAGAGCAGAATCGCTCACAGAAAAAGTATCTTTTAAAAATCTGCTTGCAAGGAAAAGATGTTTAGTCATCGCAGATGGTTTTTATGAGTGGAAAAAAACTGGTAAGATGAAAATTCCTTACTGTATCAGATTGAAAAACAATGAATTATTTTCATTTGCCGGGCTATGGGACACATGGAAAAATAATGATGGAGAAAGCATATATTCTTTTACAATCATAACAACATCGCCAAATGAAAAGATGAAAGAAATACATGACAGAATGCCTGTTATATTAAATCCTGAAAGAGAAGATTTATGGATGTCGGATTCTGCAGATATTGATGAATTAAAAAGTATTCTCATACCAATTGATTCAGCATTAATCGAAACCTATCCTGTTTCAACTTTGGTAAACTCCCCTTCCAATAATTCACCTGAAGTTCTAACTCCATATCAATATGATTGAACTTTACGGAAAATATACCAGTGCGAAAATAATGACAGATGATTTGGAACCTGAATGTATTTCGCAGATTGAGAGAATCATCAATCATCCGGTTTTTACCAATCAGGTTGTTATTATGCCGGATGCGCATGCCGGAAAAGGCTCTGTAATTGGATTTACCATGCCCTTAAGTGATTTTGTCATTCCGAATGTGATTGGCGTTGATATTGGCTGCGGGATGGTGTGTGCCAGCATAGGCAATGATTTAAAAGAGCATCCGGAAAAGGCAGACAAAAAAATTCAATCTGTTGTACCAATGGGCACTTCCATCCATAAAAAACAGGTTTTTCAGGACTTTAATTACAATGAAATAAATAAGAGACTGAGCCTGTTTCTGAAAGCAATCAGAAAACGCTTCAATATTGATGTTCAACCAATTGAGATAGACAAATACTGGATAAAAGACAAAATCAGGCAAACAGGAATAGAGCCGGAAAGGTTTTTTAACTCTGTCGGTACATTAGGCGGAGGGAATCATTTCATTGAAATAGGAAAGTCGGAGGATGAATATTTTCTCACCATTCACAGTGGTTCCAGAAATTTCGGTTTAAAAACAGCAGAATACTGGCAGAATGTAGCCATAAAAAATATGAGTTCAGGGGATGAAACATCCGACAGAAAGAGTAAAAAAAGTAAGAAAAAGAAAATACCATTTCGCGACAGGGAATTAGCCTGCCTTGAGGGCAAAGAAATGATGTCATACCTCATAGATATGCTTTTTGCCCAGTATTATGCCCATCTCAACAGGATGAAAATGCTGGAATTGATAACCGATAAATTACATTGGCAAATACAGGGAGAACTCATCGAATCGGTTCATAACTATATTGACCTGAGTGATTTCATCATACGAAAAGGCGCCATCAAAGCCATGGAGGGTCAAAAACTTATCATTCCGTTTAATATGCGGGATGGCATAATGATATGTGAAGGCAAGGGAAATCAGGAATGGAATTATTCAGCACCGCATGGAGCAGGAAGAATTATGTCGAGGTCGAAAGCAAAACAGCTTATTGATTTGGAAGAATATAGAAATTCGATGAAAGGAATTTACAGTTCATGTATCAATAAAGATACGATCGATGAAAGCCCGATGGTATATAAAAATCCTGCCCTGATTGAGCGGCTGATTGAACCAACTGCAAAGGTGCTTTTTAAGATAAAACCGGTTTTGAATATAAAAGCTGCAGAATGATTCATTGAGAATCAAACACTTTACGATAAATTTCCAGAGATCGCAGTCCTTTAAAACCCTCGATGTGTATCTGGTAATAGATGATAAGGTGGTTAATCAGATTTTTCCTGATTTCACCGGGAAGAATGTATTTGTCTGAATTAATGATGTCGGAATGTAAAATGACAGAAAGCCATTTGCTTTCTGATGGAGACAAACAAAAAGCCGAATCGAGCTCATTTTCAACAAAATTTCCGGATTTCAGGTCGAAAATGCATTTTTGATCAGAGAAATTGTTTTGAGGGAAAAAGCCAAGGTACTGAGATAAATGAACCATAAAAAAAACAAGAAGATTGGGATTTTTATCAGGTTTCTCTGTATTGATCAAATTGATGAAATTTCTGAGAAAGTCAAAAAGAGGTTCATTTTTTTCTACTTCCTTTACACACCTGTTTATCAGTTCAGCAACAATAACCAGGAGCGGAGATTTGGTTGTATTCCAGTCGAGGCTGAGAGTAAATATAAGCGGTCGTAGTTCTTTAATTTTGAGTAAATTTTTATTGGGATAATAATAAAAGTCAAGCGCCACCAACGTCATTGGGAAAAAATAGGATGGCTTCAGTGCTGCGTTACGACCATAAACTCCTTTTACGTAAAATGACAATATTCCATGCGAATTCGTGAAAATTTTTGCAATGATTCCTGTTTCAGAAAAACGGATGGTGGAAATTATTATTCCTTCAGATTTGACAAGCATTATCTGATAATGAGGATTTTTGTGATGATGGTTTCACTACCGTCTTCATTACTGCTCATGACAAAATATACTCCTGAACGAACCGGATTTCCTGAAATATCTTTTAAGTCCCAGACAGCCTGTCCTCCTTCTGCGGTAATATCCGTTACCACATTTCCAGCGACATCGGTAATTTTAACATTCGCATTGGTTACAAGGCCACGAATGGCGACAGGCCCGGAATAATCAGGCCTGACCGGATTGGGATAAGCGTAAACATCCTGATGGGTATTTCCACCTTCGATGGCTGTGTTGCGGAAAGAAACAATTCCGGCATCGGTTCCGAAGAAAACCTCACCTGTCAGGGAATTTATAGCAATATCACAAATATTGTTGGACGGCAGGGGGCTGTTGTCTTTATTGAAATGATAGATAATTTCTGAGCCGTCTTCAGTAACATACCAGACACCATTTTTACTGCCCAGCCATTTTTTGTTTGCCCCATCAACAGCAATGGCTGTAACTATTTCAGAAGCTAGCAGATAGCCCGATTCGCTACCGTTATTGACCCATATTTTACTTGCATTTGAACCTGAAGATGTAAAAACAGCTGATGGATTGTAGAAAACTGCAACGCCATCTTCACTTCCTATCCAGATTCTGCCTTTTTTGTCGAGAGCAATGGAGTGAATTCGTTCAGTAGGCAAATTACCGTTATTTTCATCTTTGGTGAGCATCCTGTATTGATCACCCTGTTGACGGGTTTCGTCAAACACAAGTATTCCTCCATCCAGCGGGAGTAAAATCCATTTTCGATCTGAAAGGTCAACAATTAAATCACCAATATTGCGGTTTTTACCCCCTCCAAGATTAAAAGATGTCCATGAGCCATCATTTTTTCTGACCGAAAGTGATTTTGGTGCTCCGAAATTGCTTACCCAAAGTTGGTTTTTATGATCAAAACAGAGACCTCTAATGTTGATTTTATCTGTGTTTTCAAGACTTTTTTGCAAAGAAGAATTGACATCGGTAAACTTTTCAGTTATTTGAAAGTTTTTCATCAGCATAAGCCCGTAACCGAATGAACCTAAAAAAACCTCTTTGGATATCGGATTAACGGCAACTTTTATAATATCGAAGACATTGGCCAGACTGGTGTCGTTTGTGAAATTTTTATTATGCCAGATTCCATTCTGATAATAAAAAGTACCATCCAGATTATAACTGGCAGAACCTGTAAAAGTCAGGCCTCCCGGAGCGATATAAGTAATATTTCCGTCCACTTCAATGTCCCAGCAATTTCCGGAATACGGACCGTTGGGACATAAAAAAGAATAATTCCCGTTGTCGTATTTGAGTAATCCGTAAAGTGGATGAGCAATCCAAAGTTTGTTTTGTTTACTAAATATTGCTGACTTTGCTCCGCTTACATCATATTTTGTAAAAGAAAAATCAGAAGAATAAGAAAAAATGTATTTGGTGAAACAGATAGTGAGTTTGTCGTTGGCAACTTCCATGTTTTGACAGTCATTGGTCAATGAATCAATGAAAACAGTCCATTTTCCGTTTTTATAAGATGAGATATTTCCGTTTAAATCAGCAATAAGTGTATTTTGAAATTCAACCAGTTTATTGCAGGGCTGGCTGATTATAAAAGACCAGGCACGGTAATCGAGTAAATTGGGATTTTTTAAAGATGCGGCAAGTATTCCAGAGCTGGTGGCAGCAAAAATACTGTCGTTCAGAAATGCCGTAGAAAGCACTTCGACAACAGAGCCATTGTTACCGATTTCAATATAAGACTCACTGATTTCATTTTTAGAAATGTTATAAACCACTATTCCAAAACTACAGGAGATATAAGCATTCCCATTGTAAAAGGCCACATGATTGATGGTCTTTTTACCTGAAAAACTTTTACGGTAAATATCGGGAAGGGTAGTAATAACATTTCCTTTCAGGAGATCAATAAAAGTATTGGTGTAAACGATCATCAAAAGATCAGAAGCAGGCTCATATTCAATGGTTTGAACCAGATTGTCGGAAAATCCGTCAGTCTTTGAAAGTGCTACAATGCTGTTATCCGACTGGTTGACATAAAAAAAGCCATTTTCAGACACGCAATACACTTTGTCCTTGACTTCCTCGCACTTTTTTCCTTTTGAGTAATTCAGGTGGGATCTCCATTCACCAATTTTGAGAGATTGAGAATAAAGGGATTCTGCCCAAATCGCTAAAATCAGCAGAAAAATCAGGTTTTTAAAATAAAAATTCATACGCAAAAGTAACAACAATAATTAGTTTTTATTGTGGTTATGCCAATTGATAAACAGCCATTAGCTTTGAGGAAAGAAATGAAACGTAATATCAGCAATATTTTACAATTACTTAATAAATCTGACACGTTGCTGTCTTACTATTATCGCCCTGCCGTAAGTAAGTGGATATTTATCCTGAGTTTTATTATCATAAGCTTATTTTACGACTTTCAGCAGATATTATTTTTAAGACCACAGGGGCTACATCAATGGCGGCAATGTGACGGTTTGTCGATCACGATGAATTATTACAAGGAAAATCTTTCGTTTTTTAATCCTGCTGTTCATTCCATGGAAGCAGACGAGGGAAAGTCGGGACACACCATCAGTGAGTTTCCGCTGGTCTATTATCTGACAGGAAATATCTGGAAACTGACCGGCCATAAGGAGTATATTTTCCGATTAATCGATTTGTTATTGGTTTTCTTTGGCTTATTTGCCTTTTTCAGGTTGTGTGAGGAGATATTAAAGGACTCTCTTATAGCCATGATTTGTTCATTCATTCTTTTTTCTTCTCCTGTTCTTTCTTATTATTCATGCAATTTTATTCCGAATACTTCCGCATTTGGATTGATACTTATTGCATGGTACTTTGCGTTTTTATATTTCAGCAAGAACAAACGAAGATTCCTGTTTCTGAGTTTTCTGTTTTTTTTACTTGGCGGATTAATTAAAATTACCCATAATCTGAGCCTGCTTTCATTAATACTCGTATTGATTATCAATATCATAAAAAACCATAAAGACAGAAAGGAGGTCATCTTACGAATGTTTGGCTGGCTGGCATTGGCTGGTCTGATTTTACTGATAGTGTTTGTTTATTATTACCGGGCACACCTGTATAATGAAAAGCATCATTCAGGAATGTTTTCTTTTCAGTTGCATCCTGTCTGGAATTTGAAAAAAGCCGCTATTAATGAAATTTTACATAATTTTAGGACCTTTTGGTTTAAGCAGTATTTTTCCGCTGCCATACAATATTTATTGGCTTTTTCATTGGTTTTCATTTTGATATACAGAAAATTTACCGGCAGGTTTTATTCAGAGATGCTGTTTTTTTTACTGGCAGGAAGTCTTGTTTACGTAATTTTTTGGTTTTCAGCCATGTCGAATCACGATTACTATGTTATCGATCTGATGATATCAGTTTGTTTTTTACTTTTGACCTTTTTTATGGTGTTAAAATCAAGGGTTCCGGTTGTTTTTAACCATGTTTTAACACGTATTATTTTAATTATCTTACTGATATTCAGCATTAAAACAACAACAATAAAAGTCAAGGACAGGTATTCAGGCTGGATGAACGAAGTGCACAGGAAATATTATTATTCACTGGAAACCATAACTCCTTACCTGAGATCACTTGGAATAAACAGAAACGATGTTGTTTTAAGCATCCCTGATCCAAGTTTTAATATAACACTTTACCTGATGGATCAAAAAGGATTTACTTCAGGCGGGAGCAATACTGATTCATTTCTGATGGAAAGAATGTTTAAGTGTGGTCTAAAATATATGATTGTCAATGATTCAACAATAATCCGACATCCTCAGATTCAGCAGTTTACAAAAAAACCAATGGGTAAATACCATAACATTATCATTTATGATCTGCGGGAATTTTCAGAGCAGTTTACCCAATGAAAACCCTATTATCCAATTATTAATACCTCCGTTCGGCCTTTTTATTCCTGCATTTGAAATATGACGGATGCCTGAAAATATCTCAAATTCAAAGTCCGAATCAATTCCCGTTTTTTTTCTGAATACCAGTAAAAAATTGTCAGAAAAGATAAAACCTTTTGCCTGGCGCCTGGATTGATAAGTAATAAAATGAGGGCCGCTGCCTGTTGAGTAGGTTAGCATGCTGTTGTCTGAAAGTCTGACACTTAGATCAAATCCAACATTGAGCCCTGTTTCGTGATGAAAATGTTGATTGACATATAAACCAGCATATTGCGGTTTAAACGATATCTGAAGATTAAAAGCATTTTTTGTTTTAAATACAGGCAGACGATAATATGTGTTTAGAATGAAAGGTTGGTAAAAACCCCCTTCGGGCAATTCATACAGGGGTAATCCATTGCTTAAACTTAACCCCACTGCTTTCTGATTTAAATAAGAAACATTCTGCGACCATAAAAAATTACTGGTTATCAGAATAGGGAATAAGAGTAAAAACTTTTTCATTGAATCAGGTGATTATTCGGCCAAAACAAGTCCTTTTGAGGTCATTTTTAAATATCTGTTGAAAAACTTATCCGGATAAATACTTCTATCTCCTTCAAAGTCGGTTATTAAGTTTTTAAAACTTTCATCCAAAAAAACATATTTGCCGACAGGGATAAATAATGTGTTTTCAATCCATTGACCCCTGTATTTTTTGTGTTTTTCAATAGTAAAATATGGAGAAAAACGGATTGAATCTTTATTCGCAATAATGGTAAAAGATAGATTTTCAATGTTTTGCTTTGCATCGAGGGTGTTGTTACCACGTGCAGTTATATTTTTCTCAACGGAAACAAAATAGTTGAAACTTCCTTTGATTCTGTAGGTTGGAGATATCATAAGTTGTGGCCTTACTTTGGAAGTGAATATCTTAAAATCATTTGATTTCAGAAGATAAAATCCATTTTCAGAAGAATCTGGCAGAAATCCTAAATAAAGAGTATCATTGGTTGCCTGTGGAATAATTTCTTTAAGGGTTGTTCGGGATTCGGCCCTGAAATCTTTACCGATAATTACTGCAGAAATGAATAGAATAGCCAATCCGGATACGAAAAGGAATGATGTCAATATGTTGAAAATTCTATCATGTGACCGGATTCTGAAAACGAGCCGGATACCGCTATAAATAAGCCATACCATAGGAATCCCTGCTACAAGGATAATTCCTATCGATGTAAACGTTGCAACCGGAGCCGAAGTTATAGTGGCGAGGAGATTAGGAAGCGAATAAGAGGAGGAAAAAAAAGATGACGCAGAAATGTACAATTTATTTGACCAGAATGATCCCGTAAGCATTAAAAGCAGAAATAAGCCTGTTAAAAGAAGCAGAATGCCAATGAATATCCACAATGATTTAAAGGCTGCCAGAATGCCCTTACCAAGCTTTAACAATAATTTTTCAAGGGAAAGTCCTAAATCTCGAAGTTTTTTCGAAAAATCAATTTTTTTAATGTTTTCTTTAACAGTGTTGAATTCTTGTCTTACCGTTTTTTCGATATTTTCAAGGTTGACATGTTTGCCTCTCATTTCAAGCTTCTGAGCTCTTGTTTGGGCTTCAGGTATAATAAACCATAGAACAAGGTATGCAATAAAGGCCGTACCGGCAGAAATGATCAGGACAATGACAAACAAAGCGCGGATAAAAACTGGGTCAGTATTAAAATATGCGGCAATACCACCACAAACTCCCCCAAGAATGCGTTTATCCGGATCACGATACATACGTTTGTACCCTTTCTGAGCTTCTGAAAACGCTTCATTCTCTTCCTTATATCCTGAAGATTCAAAATCTTCAGGCTTCCCGATTGTAGCCATTATTTCTTCAATATCTTGAATTTCAATCACCTGTCTGCCCTGCAACTTTTCGCTAAATATTTCAGCAATGCGTGATTCAATGTCTGCCATGATCTCTTTGGCCTCATTTTCATCGGAAAACCGGGCATTAATAAGATTTAAATAATTGCTGAGTAATTCGTAAGCATCTTCGTCAATATGAAAAACAATTCCACTCAGGTTGACGGTTACGGTTTTTTTCATTTTTACATTTTTTGAAGGGTTTCAATACTATTAACAAGTTCAATCCAGGCTTTTTTCAGCTCTTCAAGAAAAAGAAAGCCATCTTCAGTAAGACGATAATATTTTCTTGGAGGTCCCTGAGATGATTCTTCCCAGCGATAACTGAGCAATCCCATATTTTTCAGTCGGGTTAGAAGGGGATAAAGTGTACCTTCCACTACGAGTAATCTGGCTTTCTTCAGCTCATTCAGAATATCTGTAGCGTAAGCATCACCATGTGAAAGTACCGATAAAATGCAAAATTCAAGTACCCCCTTTCTCATTTGTGCTTTTGTGTTTTCTGTATTCATTACGGTTTTTCGAAAAAGTCCTGTTTGTTTTTATTGCAAAGATACTGCAATAAAAAGGTAATATGCAATACATAGTACTAAAATTTTTAAAAAAATACATCTTTGGTTTTAAGTGTCAGATAATCAAATGATTATTTTACTTCAAACACAGCGGCAGCAGGAATTTGGCGATTCCCTTGGGTTTCAACGAATGCAAAAATATCCGTAACAACAATGCGGTCACCGGGTTTTGACGAAGCAATATAATCTTTCATGGTTTGATTGAATTCAGGGCCGTTTGATTCAGCAACTTTCACCGGGCCATCTAAAAGAGGCTGAATGATAAACCTGAATTTACTGATTTCTGAAATTTTACGGTTTTTAATAGTATCTACCACTTCTAAACGGTCGATTTGCTGCAACTCTGAAGCTGTCCATTCAAAATTTGCCACACTACCCCAATACAATACGATTTTTCTGGCAGCCGTCTGGTTATGAGATGAGACGGAAATTAATAACAGTAAGGAAACAAGAATAAATCGTTTAGCGAATAAATTCATAAAAAGGTCAATCGTTATGTGTGCAAAATTAGGCCGATGTATTTACCTTGGCAGTGAATAAAAAACCACAAATTCATAAAAATTTGTTAATAAAAGCCGATGGCAAAAGAGATAGAAAGAAAATTTCTGGTAAATCTGGCGGAATGGAAGCCCGGTTCATCCGGTGTTTTTTACAGGCAGGGCTATTTATTTACCAGTGAAAAATTAACTGTCAGAGTAAGAATTTCAGAAGAGGAGGCCATTTTATCAATAAAAGGAGAAGATGTTGGTTTTCAACGAAATGAATATGAATACAGCATTCCCGTTCAAGATGCTGAAGAAATGCTGGAGCTTTATTGTGAAGGATTCATCATTGAAAAGACAAGGTATATTGAATTAATTAATGGTAAGAGATGGGAAATTGATGTATTTCATGGAGAAAATGAAGGGCTTGTTCTGGCAGAAATTGAATTGGAATCAATGAACGAAGAAATAGAAATTCCACGGTGGGTGAAGGAGGAAGTAACAGGCATTGCCAGTTACTACAATGCAAACTTGTTTAAAAATCCTTATAAAAAGTGGTAAATTTGCAATATTTAATTTTCCGCATTACAAATGAATTTGAAACAAACGAGTGCTGTCTGGGAGCAACTGGCAAAAGAAGATCCCTTGTGGGCGATTTGTACTGATCCGGAAAAAAGGGGAAATAAATGGGAGAAAAATGAGTTTTTGCAAGCCGGTTATGAAGAAGTAGAAATTATATTCAATCATTTATTTACCAATCATTTTCTGCCGTTCGACAGGGACAAAGCACTTGATTTCGGATGTGGAGCAGGACGCCTGACCCGTGCATTGACAAAATATTTTACAGAAGTGGTGGGCGTTGATGTTTCGAAAAGCATGCTGGAAAAGGCGATGGAATTAAATGCAGATATTTCTGAAAAAATTTCTTTTATTCATAATACCTCTTCCGACCTGAAAGTACTTAAATCCAATCAGTTCAGTTTTATTCTCTCAACCATTGTATTACAGCATATTCCGCCACAGAACAGTTTATTGTATATCGGTGAGTTTGTCAGATTGCTGAAACCCGGGGGCATTCTTGTTTTTCAGATCCCCGTAAAAAGAAGCCGCCCGTTATCTCTTGCCAAAAAGATACGGTCGTCTCTGAAAATACGTAAAAGACTTGCCAAATTAGGAATGGGGAAAGACATACACATGGAAATGTTTGTGGTGCCTGAAGACGACATCAAACTTCAGTTATCTTATCCTTTCATTGAAATTCTGGATATTCCTGAAACAAATCATACAGAGCCAGATTTTAACGGAAAACTAAAGCTCAATTATCATCCTGAATTACCTCCTGAATACATCAGTAAAATGTATATTGTCAGAAAAAATTTATCAGCTTCAACAATTTTATGAAAAAAATCCTCATTATTTCTTTGATAATCAATTTTATACAATTGAATTATCTGCAGTGCCAGGATATTAGGTTTAAAAGAGAACCTTTTAATGGGAAATATTATTTACTGGCTGAGTTCAAAGAAATTCCTGCCATTGAAACCCAAAATTTTTTAAAAAATAAGGGTGTTGAATTGCTTGAGTTTGTAAGCGGAAAAACGTATGTAATTTCTGTCAGAAGAGAATCCGTTTCATGGTTGACACATTCAGGCATCATTAAGGAAATCAACGAAATAAGCACAGAAATGAAACTCGACTACAGATTACTTCAGCCCCCTGCTTATGCTATACAAACCAATGGAGAAACAGATGTAGTCGTTTTATATTTTGAAGATATTCCTGAAAGCCTGATTCAGAGTGAGATCGTTGAAAATAAGATTAGTGTGATTCATTTTGTGCCTTCGTTATTTCATTTTGTCGCACGGGTTACAACAGAGGAGGCAAAACAAATTGCAGAACTTCCATGGGTGAAGTTTGTAAGCATTGTACCACCTCCTTTTGTTTCAGATAATCTTGTTGAAAAAGCCAATCACCGCTCAAATGTTATTTCGGCAAAATATTCCGGAGCATTAGGGTTAACTGGTAAGAATGTCAGGGTAGGCGAATGGGATTCAGGCCCGCTGGGCGTTCATGTTGATCTGAAAGACCGTACATTTATGCGTGAAAATAAGGTGGCTGTATCAAACCATGCCACCCACGTTGCCGGTACAGTATTGGGATCAGGAGTAATCAATCCGGCTGCTGCCGGAATGGCTCCGGAAGCTGAAATCTATTCATGGGATTTCTGGGACTGGATTCCATGGGAAATGGATACCTGCGTAAAGTACGACAGTATTGTTATTACACAGAATTCCTATGCTTATGATCCAAACTGGGATACCTGTAAAAACAGAGGTTATTACGATATTTACAGTTATTTGCTCGACAGACTGGTCAGAAATCATCCATATCTCGTGCATGTTTATGCTGCCGGCAATTATCAGTCACAATGCGCAAAAGGTGGTTACCGTACTGTCAGCAGCGGCCCTCAGTCATCAAAGAATGCTGTGGTGGTAGGAGCAGTAAGCTATACCGACCAGATGACCAGTTTCAGCAGCTGGGGGCCTGTCAGAGATGGCAGGCTAAAACCTGAAGTATGTGCTGTCGGCTCAAATGTTTATTCCACATTACCAAACAACAATTATGGATACTATAACGGGACATCTATGGCGTGTCCGGGAACATCCGGTACCATAGCCCTTTTGTTCGAACACTACCGGAAAGTGTTCAGTAAGGAGCCGGACGCTTCAACCTTAAAGGCTGTTTTATGCAATACGGCTACGGATTATGGGAATCCGGGCCCTGATTTTAAATTTGGTTTTGGGAGGATCAATGCTTACAAAGCTGCACAGGCCATTCAGGAAAAAAGATTTATTTTCGATTCTTTATCCAACAACCAGACGAGGAAAGATACGATTGCTGTACCTTCTGGTTTCAAACAATTAAAGGTATTACTTTGCTGGAGTGATGTCCCTGCTTCCATGTACAAACCTTATGATTCCATGTCGCTGATTAATAATCTTGATCTGAAAGTAATTGATGTCAACAACAACCAATATCTTCCTTTGGTACTTGATACTTCAAATTTTTCAAGTACTGCTGTACAGTCTGTTGATTCTGTCAATAATATTGAGCAGGTAGTCATCAGTAATCCTCCACAGGGAAATTATGTTATCAATATTTTTGCCCGAAGAGTACCTCTTGGTTATCAGACATTTACGATGACCTATGAATTTCAGAAAGAAGAAATAAAAGTAACTTATCCCAACGGAGATGAGAGTTTCACACCCGGGACAACAGAAACCATTTTTTGGGATGCCTTTGGAAATACCTCAAATTTTAAAATCGAATATTCTATTGATTATGGACAAAACTGGCAAACCATTAACAGCAATGTTTCGGCAACACAAAGATATTACAACTGGACAGTTCCTGCAGTTGTCAGCTCAATGTGTTTAATAAGGGTCAGCAGTGGAAGTCTTTCAGATGTCAGCGATACTGCATTTTATATTATGAACAAACCCGGTGTTTTAAATGCCAAATCATGCAGCGAACAGGTTTATTTATATTGGCCAAAAGTAGTAGATGCAGTCAATTATGATGTTTTTATGGAAATGAACGGGCAGATGGTCAGACAAGGCCAGACGACTGATACTTTTTATACTGTAAAAGGATTAAACAATATAAATTCCTATTATTTCAGTATCAATGCCTACGATAGTTCAGGCAGCAGAAGCCAGCGGATGAATGCGGTATTGTTTAGCCCCGATTCGAATATATTGCCTCCGAAAATATTGTTTTTATCATCAGATGACACCGTTTGTCCGGGTTCTTCCAAAACATTAAGCTGTCAGATTTCCGGTAAATCTCCTGTAAATAAACAGTGGCAAAAAAGCCTTGATGGAGGAAAAACATGGTCAGATATCAGCGGAGCCACCGATACATTTCTTGTGTTGACAAATATTCAGAAAAGCCAGGATGGCTGGCAATACAGGATAAGATTGTTAAATGAGTGCCTGAATGTTGAATTTTCAGATCCTGTTACCATAAGGGTTGATCAGGGGTTTCATTTTGATGTTTTACCCTCGGGTTTCACTACCTGTATTGGCGATTCAGCCGGATTAAAGGCAAAGGTTACATCGCTGCTGCCTTATTCTTTTACCTGGCAGAAGAGCACCGATACAATTAATTGGCTGGACATTTCAGGCGCACACGACACCCTTTTGATATTTGATAGTCTGGTTTTCAGTGATATAGGTTATTACAGGCTTCATGCATGGAATGCCTGTGTCAGTGATACGGCTACTGCTCACACAAAAGTCATTGTTCATCCACCGCTCAGCATTGATTTAACTGCCTCACAAGATACAATTTGTTATGGAGAAGCCATATTTTTGACAGGAAACACTTCCGGTGGTGACTCAACAGCATATTTTTATGTGTGGGACAATATTGGCGGGAATAATAACAAGGCGACAACCACGCTTTATCAGACAGGCAGATTTTTTATTACAGTGTATGATAACTGTTCCCTTTACCCGGTAACTGATTCAATTGAAATAACCGTCAGGCAGGAAATCAATGTAAAAATGAAAGCTTCTTCCGATACGATTTGTCAGGGAGAAGAGGTTGTTGTAAAGGCTATGGCAAGTGGCGGAAATGAAAACTATTATTATTTGTGGAGTACAGGATCCCAATCCGATTCAATAATCGCCATGCCCATGCATGATACGGTTTTTAAAGTGGTGATCACCGATAGCTGTTCTTCCAATATGGCCAGCGACAGCATTGTTGTTTATGTCAGAAAGCCATTGGGTATTGATATTACTACTCTTTCAGATACCGTCTGTTATGGAACACAGGTGATATTTTCTGCAAGTCCTTCGGGTGGGTATTTCCCCGGCTATCAGGTTCAATGGAATACGGGAAGCCTTGGTTATCAGTCATCATTTACAGCGGATACTTCACTGTGGATCAAGGCAATTCTGGAAGATAACTGTACGGTGAAAGTAGCAAGCGACAGCTTTTGGCTGGTCGTCAGAGAACCCCTGAAAATTAAACTTAGCTCAGACTTTGATACCCTTTGTTCAGGGAATAACCTGAATGTTTTTGCTGCTGCCTCAGGCGGAATGAAGCAAAATTATCTTTTTACATGGGAAAATCTGGCAGTAAATGATACTTTCGTTTCAGAAAAAATATATTTCAGCAAAAAATACATTGTTCATCTGTCTGATGCCTGTACAATACCATCAGCTACGGATTCCTTATCAGTATTTATATGGCCCCCGCTTAAAATTCAACTGACAGCCAGTGATGATACTTTATGCGTGGGTCAGTCAGTAAATCTTAAAGCGAAAGCTTCGGGAGGAGATACCACATCTTACAGTTTTATCTGGAACTATACGGGAGACAATAGCCCCGATCAAAGCTTTAAAGTTTTTGAAAACACTCTTTTCAAGGTGGTTTTGAAGGATGATTGCTCGGAAAAAAATGCTGAAGACTCTGTTAAGATTTTTGTCCATGAGATAAATGCCGGGTGGAAGTATAATGAAATAACCTTCAGAAATGTACTTTTTGAACCTGAAGACACTAATGCAGTGAAATACCATTGGGATTTTGGTGATTCAACTTCTTCTGCTGATAAAAAACCACAACATTTATACAAACAAAACGGAACTTTTCACGTTTGCCTGACTGTTTTCAATCATGAGGGTTGTGATTCAAGCTACTGTCAGGATATTTATGTTGAAAATCCAACAATTGGAGATCAAAGGAATTTAAGAAATATCAGTGTTTTTCCAAATCCCGGAAAGGGTCATTTTACTGTTTTGAACAGCAGTGGCAGTGATGATTATAAATTTATGTTACTAAATGCTTTAGGAGAGATAGTGCGGGAAGGCAGAGTCAGGCAGCATGAAAGTATTGAGTCCGGAACATTAAGCAAGGGCTTGTATATCCTGCTTTTATTAAATGAGAAAGAACAGATTTCAATCAAAGTTATTGTAGAATAGAAATGCAGATCAATCATTTAGGAAAAGACCATTCACTGATTGGCAGTTTCATGGCCGAGCTGAGAGATGTTGTCATTCAGCAGGACAAATTTCGTTTCAGAACAAACATTGAAAGACTGGGGCAGATTTTAGCTTACGAAGTGAGCAAAACCCTGACCTTTGAGCCAATAAAAGTAAAGACACCATTAGGTGAAAAAATAGTATTTGTTCCGAAAGATAAAATAGTCATTGCCAGTATTTTAAGGGCAGGATTGCCTCTTCATCAGGGTATTTTGTCCTATTTCGATAAAGCTGAAAACATTTTTATTGCGGCATACAGAAAACACACAGAGGGCTACGACTTTGATATTCAGCTTGATTATGTCTCGGGTCCTTCTGTTGAACAAAAAATACTGATTCTTGCCGATCCAATGCTCGCAACGGCTTCATCACTGGTGAAAGTTTACAGGACGTTGACGAAGGAAACAAAACCACTTCATACACACATTGTATCTGTTATTTCTGCTGTTCAGGGAATCAGATTACTTGAAAATGAACTGAAAGGGGAAAATGTTTCTGTCTGGACCTGCGCAATTGATGAAGAATTAGACCAGAAATCATACATTGTACCTGGTCTCGGAGATGCAGGGGATCTGGCATTTGGGGAGAAACTTTAATCCGTCTTTTTCCTTAAAGATGAATCGGGTTTACTTTTGCAGCGTTTGATAAAAAGTAATGTCGAGGCATAAGCAACGAAAATTCAATGAATTAGCGGGATTTGAGAATTTTTACGCAAATCCTTTTTCTTTCAAAGGAGTGTGGAGCGAAAAGGTTTTTTCAAATCAAAGGCCAATAACGCTTGAGTTAGGATGTGGAAAAGGAGAGTTTAGTCTGCAACTTGGGAAACAGTTTCCTGAAAGAAACTTTATCGGTATCGACCTCGATGGGGCAAGGCTTTGGCGGGCTGCTAAAAATGCATTGGCAGAATGCCTTTCGAATGTCGCTTTTATTCAGATGAATATTGATAAAATAGAAGAAGCATTCGCCCCCGGAGAAGTCAGTGAAATCTGGATTCCTTTTCCTGATCCCTATCCCAAACCCAGTAAGTGGAAAAAAAGACTCATTTCAACAGTTTTTCTGGAACGCTATAAGAAAATCATTCAGAATGGCAGCATTTTACACTTTAAAACAGACAACAGTCATTTATTTGATTTTGGAATAAAAAGCATACAAGAGTCAGGCTATTTAATAATTTCTCAAACCAACGACCTTTACCATTCTCCCTTACAGAACGAGTTCAATACGATACCTTCTTATTTTGAAAGTATTTTTATGGCAAAAGGTGAGAGCATAAAATATGTAATGTTTAAGTTTGTGGATGAAAAATAATAAGTTGCAATAAGCGTTCAGCGTCTTTAATGTAATTCTTCTGTTTAGATCCCTGTAATTAATAATCAATCCAGTTGTTTGAAAATATCACGGATGATTGATCTGGAAATTTTGTCAAGTGGAACAATGGCCATGGTAAGAACGCTAAAAGCAACACGTTCGTCATTTTCATCCCGGGTATCAATTTGCCAGACCTGAGTAGTAAAACCTTGATGCAGCGGTGTTGCGGTTGCAAAAACATATCCGCTTCTGACAGCTTTGATATGATTAATTTTCATTTCAAGTCCGACACAATAATAGTTTTCCCTGTCGATGGAAAGATATGCAGCCATACTTCCTGTCATTTCAGCAAGGGCAGCAGAAGCACCTCCATGCATCAGTCTTAGTGGCTGAACAGTTCTGCTGTCAACTGGCATTCTTGCCTTCAGATACAGGGGTGTTACTTCGATATATTCGATGCCGAGGCTTTCAGATAATGTGTTTTTATTGGTCATATTTAATTTTTCGACCGGGTATGAGGTGTCTATCATAATAATACAATAATTTTGGCGGTTCAAAAAAAATGTAAAGATAGCAACAAGTGACAAATCAACCCGGTGAAAAATTTATTTATCTGATAAGACATGGAGAAACCGACTTCAACAAAAAGGGATATTTGCAGGGATCCAGCATTGATGCATCCTTAAACGAAAAAGGCCGGATACAGGCGGAACATTTTTATCATAAGTATAAAAACGTGTCTTTTGACAAGATATATACTTCGGTGCTGAAAAGAAGTATAGAAAGTGTTCAAATGTTTATAAATCAAGGAATACCCCATGAGTCTTTTGCAGAGCTGAATGAGATCAACTGGGGAGAAATGGAAGGGAAGCTTTTAACCCCGGCTGCATGGATTAAACTGAGAAGAATTGCCAGGCGATGGGGGCAGGGATATACAAATGAAAAAATCCGGATGGGAGAAAGTCCTGAAGACGTTGCACGAAGGCAAAGGAAGGTGCTGGAGTTGATTTTATCAAGGCAAAGCGAAAGAAACATACTGATATGTATGCATGGCAGGGCACTTCGGATTTTTATCTGCCTTTTGATGAACCTGCCGATCAGCGAAATGGACAAATTTCCGCATTCAAATCTGGGGTTATATCTGATGAAGTATGATTATCAACTGAAAAAAGCAGAGATTTTAATCAGAAATGAGCATCATCATGAAAAAAGCAGTTAAATTTGAGCATTTATTAATTTTCAGGCATACTAAGGTATGTATTTTGTATAATCAAACATCGTCTTAAGTTTGTCATGAAATTATCAACAAAAAATTAAGTATATGAAAAAGATTCTTGTTTTACCGTTTGTCATGTTGGTGAGCCTGGTTTTTGCACAGGAAAATAACCCCAATGCAAATGCTGTTGGCCCGAAAATTCAGTTTGAAGAAAAATCCCATGATTTTGGGGAAATTACAGAAGGGACTTATGCCACTTTTGTTTTTAATTTCACCAATGTAGGAGACAAGCCGCTGTTATTAAAGGATGTAAGACCATCGTGCGGCTGTACAGCTTCGGAATGGACGAGGGAACCGGTTATGCCAGGTGAAAAAGGAATGATTAAGGCTGTGTTTAATTCAAATGGGTATGGCGGAAGAGAGTTTTTTAAATCCATTACAGTTACTTTCAATGCAAATGAAAACAATACGGAAGTAATCTTTTTCAAGGGAAAAGTTAAACCCAAGCCAGCAGAGCCTGAAACACCCCAATCACCTGTAAGAATTGACAAATAAATTTTAAAGCTATGAAAAACATATTGTTAGCGATTTCAATTTTTGTATTTTTATCAGGTGCCAATGCACAGCAAAAGACCTCAGCAACCAAAAGTCCGAAACCTGATATTTATTTTGAAAATCCATCCTATGATTTCGGCACTATTAACGAGGGTACATCCGTTGAAATGACATTCAAGTTTTTTAATTCCGGAAAAGCTCCCTTGTTATTGAAAAACGTTAAACCTGCATGTGGATGTACAGCTTCAGATTGGCCAAAAGAGCCCATCATGCCCGGAAAGTCAGGAGAAATTAAAGCCACCTTTCATTCCAATGGATATAAGGGACAGAATGTTCATAAATCCATTACTGTAACCACCAATGTGGATGATAACGGGTCGGACAAAGTAATAGTCTTATATTTTAAAGGTTTTGTGAAATAATTTCATACCTTTACATCCTGAAAAAATCTTTAAATCCGGAAATATGAAGGCATTTTTTATTATTATTGCAATGTTAGTTACTGTTGCAGTAAATGCCCAGCCGGCCATCAGGTTCGACCGGACAAGTTACAATTTTGGAAATGTAATTGAAGGGTCTTATCCTAAAACCACTTTTACATTTTACAACACAGGTAATGAAATTCTTCGGCTGAATGATGTAAGGGCAGGATGCGGATGTACTTCCCCCGCATGGCCAAGAGGAGATATTGCTCCCGGTGACAGTGGCAAAATTGATGTTGTTTTTAATACCAACGGATATACTAATCGAGATTTTGCCAAGAGCGTATCGGTAACATCAAATGCCAAAAATGAGCCTCAGGTTACACTTTTTATCAGCGGACATGTCGTTCCTAAAAATGCAGCCCCTCCGCAGTATCCGTTTGTTTTATCAACCAATCATATTGATTATTCTGTCATTCAGCAGGGTAAAACAGCCTCCAGAACACTGGTGTTGAAAAACAACGGAGATTCAACCGTAAAAATAAACAGGTTTAGCTTTAATTGTCCCAATTGTCTGACTATTCAGGCCAATCCAATGACCATTGCCCCTAAAGACAGCGCTGTCATTACCATTACCTATAATGGAGCTGCCCATGATCCGAGAAATTTTATTGAAACCATTCGTATTTTTACCAATATTCCGGATAAAAATGCCGGCATTCTTGTTGAAAAAGGCGTAAGTGTTTATGGCGAGGTGGTGACCAAAGAAAAATACAAAGAGATTCAAAAAGCGAAGAAATTAGCAGAAAAAGAGCAGAAAAGTAAAAAATAGCTACCTGTTTTTTAATGCTGCATTAAAGGTTTTTATACATCTTTCCCTGGCAAAATTGTGATCAATGATGGGCTTGATATATTTATTGCCTGACCATTCCGGAACCCACCTTTTAATGTAAAGCTTATCAGGATCAAATTTTTCGGCCTGAGTAATTGGGTTAAAAATTCTGAAATAAGGAGCAGAATCGCAGCCACTGCCTGCTGCCCATTGCCAGTTGCCGTTGTTGGATGAAAGTTCAAAATCCATCAGTTTTGAAGCAAAATATGACTCGCCCCACCGCCAGTCAATTAACAGATGTTTTACCAGAAAGCTGGCTGTAATCATTCTTACCCTGTTGTGCATATTCCCTGTTTCATTGAGTTGCCTCATGCCTGCATCCACGATAGGATAGCCTGTTTCACCTCTGCACCATCGTTCAAAATCCTTTTCATTATTCAGCCAACTGATTTGATCATAGGCAGGGCGAAATGACTGGCTGACCACATGAGGAAAATGAGCAAGAATCTGCATAAAAAATTCCCGCCAGATCAGTTCATTCAACCAAGATTCTGAATAAATCAGAGCCGTTTCAACCAGTTTTCTGACACTGAGAGTTCCAAACCTCAGGTGAATGCTTACGCCTGAAGTGCCGTTTTTTGCCGGAAAATTTCGCTCTTTTTCATAATTTGTCAGTAGTGCAGCGCTGAGATTATATGCCCATTCATTTTCATCGGTAACCATGGGGCAATTCAGTTCAGGAAATTCAAAAGGTTGTGTTTTCAGGAAATGATCCATTAACTTTTCAGAAGGGAAGTAAGGGATGGTGCCGGTTTTAAGTTTCTCCTTCCATTTTTTGCTGTATGGGGTAAAAACGGTATAAGGTCTTCCGTCAGGTTTTAAAATTTCATCTATTTCGAAAATTACCTGATCTTTGAAGTCGTGAAAACCAATATGATAGGAATGAAGGAGTTGCCGGATTTTATGATCACGGTCAACTGCATAAGGTTCATAATCGCGGTTTGTATAGACAGCTGTTACAGGAAAACGTTGGATTAGCTTAATAAAAGCATTTTCGGGAGTTCCTCTTAAAACAAGCAAAGAGCTACCATATTTTTCAAGTTCAGTTTGAATTTTTTTAAGATAAAAGAGAATAAATGAGAGCCTTTTGTCTGTTTTTTCGTTGAGGTTGGAAATAATATGTTCGTCAAAAATAAATACAGGAAGAACAGCTAATCCGCTTTTCAAGGCATGGAACAATCCTGTATTATCAGAAAGCCTGAGGTCACGTCTGAACCAGAAAATATTTATGGATGAATTCAAAGCATTTTTAATGAATAACAAAAAACCTGCTTGTTTTGTTCCCCATTTTCAGGAGGTATAAACCATTTTCAAATTCAGAAACATCGATTTGAATTTTTGTTGCTTTTTGAATCTCTGTTTCTTTGATTTTCTTGCCCATCGAGTTAAAGATTTCTATTTTGTCCGGGAGAAATTCAGGAAGACATTCAACAGTAATGAACTGATATGCAGGATTGGGAAAGATCACGATTTTGTTGTCATTATGTTCAGCAATATAGCCAAATTCAATGTTTTGCTGATTGAAAGTTGGCGGCATGGGAATGAAATTTCCTGTTCCGTTCGGGTATCGGCCTAAGCTTATATCATCTTGCTGAGCTCCGAAATTCAGACTGTCAACCAATTGTTTACTGCTATCATAAAGCAGGACTTCTTCCCCTGATTTCGATAATTTGAAATTGACATGCAAACCGGGCTGTGTCTCATCTTCATCTGCCCAAAGTATCAAAAATGAATTGGCACGGATGAAAGTATCAGGAAATATCCATTTGAACGGATTGGAGTTATTGTCGGAAAGGTAAAACCCTTTTAAGGAAATATCTGTGTTTGCGTTGTTATAAAGCTCAATCCAGTCGTCATACTCTCCGTTTTCGTCCTGCACGGTCTTGGTGTTGGAAGCCATAATTTCATTAATGACCACCTTATCAGATATAGCCGAATTTCCTGTTATTTTAACGAGATAGTACTGGTTTTCTGCTCTGGCCGGAGAAAATGAACCGGCTTCATTATTTTCAGCGTAAATATAATAGTGAACCGTAATTCCTGCATCCTGAGCCGGAATCGCAGCACCAAAAATGTTGTCTCCTGCCTGATTATCATAATGTTGTCCATCATCATACATCTGAATAGCCTGAAAAGGAGCAAATGAACGGTTTCTGTAATAAAGCCAGACTTTATTGGCATCGGAAATGACAGCAGTAACAGGAATTGCTTTTCCAAAAGGTTGTTTGCTGTCAAATTGCTTAACAATTTGAATAATTGGCTGCGGTATTGTTATTTCAGGATGATTGGCTAAAAAACTTTTTCTGACCGACATCAGTACATTCAGGCCAATAATTTCCCCTTGTCCGCTTCCGATGTTTTGATTGAGGGAATTCTGGAAATCTAAATAAGAGTATTTTTTATTAGGGTCATATTTAACCTCGTTATCAATCAGACTTTGAAGTGATTGAGCCATTGTCAGAAATGAATCATTTTGAACAAATTCATTAAAAATAGTGCGGTAATGGGCAAAATACTTTTTTCTGTATTCGGTGTTTTTGAGCAATTTTTGAAGCAAAGGCCTGTTGTTGTTCATCACATTTAAGTCGGGAGCAAGAGTCTGCATCTGTGAATTATTCAGCATGGTGATTCCTGTATTTCTGAAAACGCCAAAGCATTCATTCAGGTCCCATAAAACCGGCTGAAAACGGCCATAATTATCTTCACAGAGATAGTAATTGTGTCCTGAACCATTATAAGAATCAAGATTGACAAAGATATTGTTAAAGGCCAGCATCCAGAGTGTCCGGTCAATATTCAGGTATTGAGGAAGTGCTTCAAGGTTCAGGTTTAGTGATTTGATCAGGTTCAACAGCTTTGTCCATCCATAATCCGACTTGATTTCATAAAAGACAGTGTAACAGGAAGTATCATCATTCAGATAATTCAGGGAAGAAGATATTCCGGGAACGACAGGACATCCTGCGGGAGGAGGCTGAGGTTTTCCGCTGATAGATACCGGATCACATTTAAAAAAACTATTTTCCTTAGAGCCAAAATGTTTCTGGACAAATGTTTTATTAATACTTTCCGTATTGGTATAAAGGCCGATATATTCGCCATCAATGGAAACATTGATAAAGTTGCTTAAGGGAGAAGGCAGATAATTACCTGCAATCTGATAACCCAACACTTCCCGGACAAAAGTAGGGTCTTTAAACATGTTGGAAAGTTTAAGGGTTTTATATCCATTAATCGATTGATTTTGAATGTAATCCAATTCAATATGAAACGGATTTTTTTTACTGTTTGGGTTGTATGAGCTGTTGCCTTTAAACCTGATTCCCACCTGATCGAATACCGTACTATCATAAGTTATTCTGGCTAAAATGCAGGAATCTGATCCTGCTTGTTTGAGGGAATCGAGCAATTTATCCCAGTTGATATTATAAAAATGAATATCCAATGTTTTTATACTGTACAGGCTATAAAGATCCTGTGAAAACAAACTGAAAGGAAATAAGAAAACGAGTAAAAACAAAAACCTGTTCATTATCAGAGATTTAAAATGATTATCATAAAATTGTGTAATTCCGTCCATATTTTGACATTGGTTTGCCTCAATAGTTTAAACAGTGATTTTTAATCATTTAACTTCCGTTAAATCAATTTAAATAAAAACCATTTTAAGTCTTTCATCTTCAGGTTAAGAAGGTAAAATCTCCCGGTGTTCATTGCCCAGATATTTTGAAGGGATTCTATTTCGGGGAGTTTCATAATCCCAGACAATATTGGCGATCCACCATCTTCCCTTATCAAACACAAGATGGATGCTATTAATGCCTCGTTTTCCGGCCTTGTTTCCTTTGCTTTCGGATGTAATAAAAACCTGAAATACCTGAGCGATATTTCCGAAAACCTCTATAGTTTTATTAAGTTCCATTTCATAAAAGGAAGTTTCAGCAAACTTTCTGTCAGCGAGGTTAATATATTCATCGATGGTTAGCGTAACTGCACCGGAATGGTTGCCGATATAGGTAATACCTGTCAGTGTGGCTTCAGGTAAAAAAAGGTTTTTAAATCTTTTCCAGTCACGTATTTCACCTGCTTTTCCTGAAATAGTCTGAACCAGCGCTTTTGTCATGGTATCAATGGCTTTAAGCTGAAGTTTTGATTGCTCTTTCTGATACTTTGCCGGTTTGTCAGATGTGCAGGAAATTGTCATTATCATTGAAAATAAAGCAAAAGCAAGAAAAATCTTTTTCATAAAATTAAATTTACGTGAGAAAATCAAATGTTTTTCACTGAAGAAAGATATAATTTTACCTTTGAACAATAAAATAAAAGCATGAAAAAAATCATTGACGAATTTCTTGAGCAGAAACATATTGCCATTGCAGGTGTTTCGAGGAATAAAAACAAATGGGGCAATGGCCTCATGAAAGAATTGCAAAAAAAGGGAATTAGGATTTATCCTGTTAATCCATTTGCCGATGAACTGGAAGGAGAGAAATGTTATCACGATGTTAAATCGTTGCCGGCAGAAGTTGAATCCCTGATTATTGCAACAAAACCCGGGGATACAGAAGATTTGGTCAGACAGTGTAAGGATTCAGGAATCAAAAGGGTATGGATGCAGAAAGGAGCCGGAAAAGGCTCTGCTTCAGAGGAGGCCATCCGGTTTTGCAGGGAAAACAACATCCCTTATGTTTACGGTTTTTGCCCGATGATGTTTTTTGGTAGCGGTATGCACAGTTTTCATTTCTGGCTCAGAAAAACATTTGGCAAAATGCCGCCTGAGTTTAGCGTTTAATGGTTTTTTGCATACTTCAATGAGGGAAATCTGTTTCATTTTGGGAAAAATTTCCGGAATCATATCATTGATAAAAAAATGCATTCTTTTTTTTATCATTCATGGGTTTGAAATGAAAATCGTTTATAATTCATTGAAAATAGAAATTTTATGATTTTGTTGTTTTAATCAAAGTCGTATTTTTGCACCTGATTCTGCTGTGAAATTACCTTGTATGTTTTTTGATTTCAGGATATAGTCCAAACAGAGAGTAATGTATAAATTTACCTACAGAAATTATTTGTTAAGCCTGATTGCTCTTCTTTTTGGTTTTGCACAAGCCCAGGTCGTTCCTCCTGCAGAAATAAATATTAACACTACCGACAAACTCTCAAAATCTATCAGTATTTCATTTTCAAAGTTTGAAATGGTTAAAGAAAGTATTGATGGAATTAACTGTTTCGACATTTCATTACCGGGTTTACAACAATTGTGTCGCGAAGGTTATCCTGCAGTTCCTGTGTTTCATAAATTTGTCGAAGTACCGGAAGGCTATGAAATTCAGATAAATAACACCGACTTTACCACGAAAACATACGAAGGAGTCAGGCCATTGCCGTGTCAGAAAGTACCGGACAGAAATCAGCAAATTCATAAAACAAAGGGGAGTCTGACATTTAATCCGGAAGTTTACAATGGAAAGGATATTTATCCATTGTCAGTAATTGAAATAGGTGGTTATCAATATATTGCAGGGAAAAGGGTAGCCGATCTGCTGATTTATCCATTCAGGTATAATCCTGCTGAAAATTCATTAATCGTTCATTTTAATATAAATGTAGATATTAGCCTGAGCAAGTCCAAATCAGTTAAAAATTTTGAAGTTAAATATTCCGGAAAAGTTCAGCAGATTGCAGATGAGATAATTATCAGTTTTTCCGATCCATCGAGGCAATATACCGAGCCAAAAAGCCCGTCAATGCTGATTATTGTTCATGACGAGTTCTATGACAACATTCTTCCCTTTGCCGAATGGAAAAACAGAAAAGGTATTGATACCAGGGTCGTGAAAGTGTCAGAATTAGGAGACAGGGGTACTGATGATCACCTGAAAGAAAACATCGTTGGTTATGTGAAAAATACAGACGGTCATCCTGCCTTTGATTACCTGCTGCTGGTGGGAGATGTGGCTTATATTCCTCCCTTTTATGGAGTCAATGAAGCTTTGAACGACCACAATTATTCCACCCTGAATGATGGTGATTTTTTACCAGATATTATGGTGGGCAGGTTTTCGGTTAATTCACCGGAAGAGTGTGATATTTATGTTAACAAGATTATCAATTACGAAAAAAGCATTTATCAGGCAGATAGTTTTAACTGGTTAAAAAATGCCACCGTTGCTGCGAGCAGCGACAAACTGGACGATCGTCATGGAAAACATATTGTATCTGTTTTTAAAAATTCAGGATTTTCCCTTATTGATGATTTGCGTCATTCCATACAGAAATTCACTAACTATAATATTATCAATGCCTTAAATAGTGGCAGAAGCTGGTTGTTTTATATCGGGCATGGAGATGAAGTCAGCTGGATGACAACAGGTACATTCAGCAATTATACAATTAAAAACAATCTGACTTATACAGGAACTCTCCCGATGATTGTCAGTGTAGCCTGCCTCAACAATGATCTGGATTACCAATATGGCAATAGTTTCGGAGAAAACTGGATGACTACCGGAGTTGACAAGGGAGCCATAGGGTTTATCGGAGCCACAGAGCTAACCCCGTTTTATTATTCAGATACGCTTGGCAAACAGGCTTTAATTGCATATCTGAACGGAAATGTTCAGACAATAGGAGAGGCACTTGTTTATGGCAAACTGAAGATGTATGAAGCCTTTACAAACGATTCCCCTACCGGACAAACCCTTGAAACCATGCAACATTTTCTTTTGCTGGGTGATCCCACCCTTATGCCTTATACGGATAAACCTGCAAAAATAACCGCAAATGCCCCATCTCAGCTGATTCAGGGGATTAACAATATTTCTTTTACCGTAAAAGTCAATGGACTACCGGTTAAAAATGCATTGGTTTCACTTACCTCTGCAGATTTCAGTGTGAAGCATTCAGCTTATACAGATGAAACGGGAAATGTTTCCTTTAATGTTGATTTGAAAGACACCGGTCAGCTTTCTCTGGTCATTACGGGAAGAAACCTCATGTATTATGAAAAGACAATACAGGTTTCAAATTACTCCTCTCTCGGTCATTCATCAGCATCAGGAGAGATAACTGTCTATCCCAATCCCGCCAGGGAACATGTAACTGTTTCTGCAGGCTCAGAAGGTATAAATAAAATAGAAATACTTGATATACAGGGAAAAAGGGTCTATTCATCCTACTTTAATGATGTACAGAATTGTATTGTGCCGGTTAATGAATTGCCTTCAGGTCTTTACATTACAGAGATAACCCTGAGCAATGGCAGCGTTTTACAGGAGAAACTAACTGTATTACATCGCTGATTTCCCATCCCCCGATTAGTCGTATTTTTATACCTGAATAAAATCAGCGTGTAAATCATTTTGACCAATGAAAAAGACGAATATTCAGACAAAGAACCAGAAAAAACCAGTCAGTAAAAAGCAAGTTAATCCGGAAATCAGAAGAACAATTGTCTGGACAGCAGGCATTATCTTGTTTACCACTTTTGTGTTTTCTCCTGTTTTTAACAATAAACCCACCAACTTCGATGATGTAGTATATGTTACTGAAAATCCATATATTATCAACTTATCATTTCAAAACATCGGCAAGATATTTTCTGAGTTTTACTACGGAGGCTATTACCCGCTGACACTTCTTTCCTTTGCAACCGACTATGCCATCAGCGGAGGAAATCCTTCCTTTCATATTCTTGTCAATTTTCTTTTTCATCTGGCCAATACACTCCTTTTGTTCTGGATAGTAGTTTTAATATTTAAAAACAGGACGGTTGCATTAATTTCTGCTTTACTTTTTGCCGTTCACACACTTCATGTGGAGTCAGTTGCATGGATAAGTGAACGAAAAGATGTCTTGTATGCTTTTTTCTATTTCCTCTCGCTGATAATTTATCTGAAATATATTGAAAAACAGAAGATTAAGTATTTGATAATTTCCATGATTTTATTTCTGATGTCGGTGTTGTCAAAAACCATGGCTGTGGCGCTCGTAGGTGTTTTGCCATTGCTTGACTGGTTTTATGGAAGGAAATGGCTGAGCAGAAAAGTATTGATGGAAAAAATCCCATTTGTACTGATAGCTGTTATTTTTGGGATAATTGCCATTAAATCGCAAAGCTCAATCGGAGCCATAGCAGAAGAAACCACATTGCCATTATTGCAAAGGATTGTTTTTGCCGGTTATGCGTTTACCATGTATCTGGTCAAACTGCTTTATCCGTTTCATTTATCAGCCTTTTATCCATATCCGGTTCAGGCGGGAGCCGAAATTCCTGCCTTATATTGGCTGTTTTTATTGCCTCCTGTGGGCGTGCTTGCATTAACCGTTTTTTTATTCCGGAAAGTGAAAGAATATGCTTTACTGCTTTCGTTTTTTATCCTGAATATTGTTCTGGTTCTGCAACTGATACAAATCAATGATTTTGTCATGGCCGACCGTTTTGTCTATGTGGCTTCTGCCGGTATTTTTATACTTATCGCTTTATTTTTCAACAGGTTATCGGAAAAATTTCCGCTTTTTAAAAATACAGTTACTTTTGTCTTGACCGGATACATTGCCATATTATCATACCTGACTTATCAGCGAACCGATATCTGGCAAAACAGCATAAGTCTCTGGACAGATGTTACAGAAAAATATCCTCAGGTTTACCGGGCATGGGATAAGCTGGGGATGGCCAAAGCCGATGAGGAACAGAATTATCCTGAAGCCATTAATGCCCTTAATAAGGCACTTGAACTGAATCCTGAATTTTATCAAAGCTATATCAACAGAGGAAATATAAAAGCAACACTGGGCGATTTGAACGGGGCACTGGATGATTTTAACAAGGCCATCAGTATTAAACCGGATTATTATTCAGCTTACAACAACAGGGGAGCCACCTATGCCCAGGCAGGGAAAATAGAAGAAGCGCTTTCGGATTTTAACAAATGTCTGAATCTCAATCCTGAATACAGCAAAGCATATTGCAACCGTGGGCTGGCTTACCTTAATTTGAAAAATTATGAAAAAGCCATAGAAGATTTTAATAAATGTATAAAAATCAGCCCGTTATATTATCCTGCCTATAACTTCAGAGCCTTGGTGTATGTCAGAATGAGAAACCTGAATGAAGCATTAAAAGACCTTGATAAGTGTCTTTCGATACAACCAGATTTCCCTGATGGCTTATACAACAGAGGAGTATTAAGGTTGCAGCTTAATCAGAAGCAATCAGCCTGTGAAGATCTGGTCAAAGCAGCTCAGTTGGGGCATCCTAAAGCGGAAAACATGGTGCAGACTTATTGTAACTGATTCTCTTCCTTCAGTTGTTTGTAAATATTTTCCATTTCCTCATACCAGTTTTCCCCAAAACGCCTGATTAAAGCGGCTTTCAAAAAACGAAACATAGGCTTTCCCTGAAAATGACCTTTTACGAGAGCCGGTTTGCATATTGACCATTCATGATAATTCACGGTAATTAGTTCGTTTTTAATTTTTCCAAGCCGGATAGGATACAAATGACAGGAAATGGGTTTGATAAAGTCAATTTCTTTGTTACGATAAGCCGTTTCAATGGCACAGCGGTAAATCCCTTTATGTTTATAGGAAAATATACAGTCTTTGTTTTCAATACATCTGGTGCAAAAATCTCCATCCGGATCTTTCATCATAAATCCCTCGTTATCAAGAACATGAACAAATTCCGGATTCATAAAGGGTTTTATTTTTTCAAGATGGCTGCTGATAATATCAGTTTCCTCTGGTTCGAGTGGTGCTCCGGAATCTCCTTCGATGCAACAAAGACCTGAACAGTTGGGCAGATCGCAACAGAATTTTACCTTAAAAATGTCGAGTGAAATCAGTGTATTATCGTATAGAATCATTATTCAGCGAAATAGTTGGAGTTTCAAATATCAGTCAATCAAATAATTCAGGCGTATGTAGATCCATTTTTCCTGATAATTCTCAACGGGAATTTTATCTTCCTGATAGGAGCCATATCCTCCGTTAAGCGTAATAATCAAATTTTTAACAGGGGAATAAGAGATTTCTGCTTCATAAGTCATTCGATCAGATGCTTCCATTAATCCGCTTTCTTCATTGACCACACGGCTGATTCCACCTCCTGTTTTCAGTTTCTCATTCCTTGAAATCAGGTTAATTTTTATTCCTAACATATTGATAATACCCAGATCGGCTGAATCATTTGTCATAACAAAACTGTTAAAATAAGCCGAAAACATAAGATTTTTGCGGTATTGCTCATTAAGATAAAAATTAAGCGAGCGGGAAGCGGTTGGTGAGCCGGGAGTCTTTCTGAGATAATAATTATAATTTACCTGAAGAATATGTTGAAATGAGCCTGTTTTCAGGTTCCACGAAAATCCGCTGACCAGATTATGTAGCTCGGTAAGTGATATTTGCTTTCCTTCCTGAATGCTTTTTTCCTGCCGGTTGAAATAACGGTAGCTCAGGTCGAAAGAGGGTAGTTTTTTGGAAGGCCTGAAGTTGAATGAAATCATACCAGTATTTGTATTCTTTTTACTGTAAAAAGTCTTGCTGAGATTGTTGGTAGTGTAAGTATACTGAATTCTGGTGCGGAGTTTTTTGTTAAATGTGGTAAAGCGATCTTCAAAACTCATATATCGCCTGTCGTTGACCAGAAATGGATTGCCAAAGGAATAAAATGCACTACCGGTTCGATGATAGCTTACTAAAAATGACTGTTTTAAGGCATTCAGCCTGTAATCGCCAAAAAATGCCAGCGGAGGTCTGTTTTTCCATGTCATGGGAGTGGTTGTACCGTTAAATATCATCAGCCATTTCCAGTTTTCAGGATAGAAGGGAATATCCGATCCGAAGATGTCGTCAATCATTTGTTTACTGTAAACGCCCCTGCGGATATCGAAAGTGGTCAGGCTGAGTGCAACCTGCATATCTGCAGTAAACCTGTTGTTTTTCGTCTTGACCTGATTGCCTGCTCCGAAAACGAAATTTTGAGAGACCTGCCCGCCATATCTGATAGAATTAGAATCATCCGTTGATTTTAAAAACATAATGTTGAACCTGGTTCCGTCTACTGCTGTAAAAATAACATTCATGGCTGATAGTTTTCGCCTGTATGTGCCTTCATTCAGGTAAAATGAATCAACAAGCATATTTCCGGGCGGAAACCCGATTCCATCAAATTTCAGCTTTTCGCCTTCAATGGCGCGGTTTACGTAACCATGGAAAAAACTGTATGCGGTACTTCTGATTTTAAACTCAAACAATAATCCCCTGGCGGATGTTCCATTCAGGGCAATTCTGTTGAAATTCAGGTTGATGTCGCCTGCCAGCAAGCCTGTTTTATCTGTCTGAATGCCGCTCATAAAACGGTTTCTGAAGGGGAGAAATTTGTTTTCCTGATTGGTCAGATAAATTTTCAGCGGAATAGAAATGTTTGACAACTGAAGAGTAGCATTCATTCTGAAATCATGCATCTGAGGCGGTTCCTGACGCAGGTAGGCCCCATTACCATGTAAGGAGGTGAAACGCATTCCTGAAAAAACAGTCCCTTTAAACTGGGGTTTAATTTCCTGCTTCTGGCGAATGGGTCTGACTTCGATGATGGAATCTTCAGAAGATTGGAAATTTCCGACATAAAAAGCCCATCTTTTTCGGTATAATTTTCCGCTTTCTGATCTCAGCCTGAGCTCAACATTGTATTTGTCGGGACGCAATTTGTTCATAACCAGTATGGAAATAGTAGTGCCGTTCACTTTGATCAGCGGACTGACTTCGGCTCCTTCAATAAACATCTGAACTGAGCCGGGTAATATTTTCAATCGCGGATCGACCACACAGACAATCCATATTTCTCCGTTTCTGACAACACTGTCCGGTAAGGGGCTTTTAATAGAAATGACATTTTGAGCATACGACCGGATCAGAATTAATTGAAAAAGAATCAGAAAACAGTATTTGGTTATCGAACGCAGAATGTCAGTAAACTTTAATCGTGAATGAAGCAGCTGCCGTTTTCATTACCGGGTTGACCACCTGAACAGGATAATTGCTCTCGATCACATAAAAAGTATGTTTTCCTTTGGAGATAAAGTCTTTTCCGCTGATATTCAGGGTAACTCTTTGCCATGAGTTATCCATGTCTCTCATTCCTCCATCCTGAGCATAGCTAAAAACAGGTTCACCATCGATATCACGGAAAACAATCAGCCAGTTTCGTGAAGCAGATAAATTAAATATGAAGCTTTTTGATTCGGTCAGAGAGATACTGTCGGGAATATTCAAGAAGGTAGGTGTTTTAAAAGGTTGAGGCCTGAATTTCCAGTAAAGAGCAATATTCCATGAAACAGGGCTTTTATCGGCTAAGGCCGACAGCCTGTATTTGCCTTTTTCTATAACGAAATAATTGAGGTTAATGCCCAGATTTTCAGTTTCGACTACTGCCATGTAACCGCCCTGATATTCAAAACCCATTAAAACTTTTACTTTACCGCATTCCGACAAAGTTTGCATGGCCGACTGGGCATTTTCTCCTTCAAATACTTTACTCACTTTCTCCTGTGAACTTTTGTTGTAAAGACTCTTTATCTTTCTGACATCTTTTTTCATGTAAGCAAAAACCAGCTCTGATAATGTTTCCCATGGTGTACTTTGTGTGGTTTTACCGTTAAAACCATCTGAAGCGGTAGGAATATAACCCTCATTTTCGTTAAAAATCTGACCTTTAAGTTTGTAAATCAGCTCATTATCAGAAGTGTGTTCCGGATCATTCATACATCCGTTCAGGTATTTGGTGAACTTTAATTCAATGTCGTCAGTCCTGAATTCCGGGAATCTGACCTGAGAAAATGCAAGGCTGTATGAGAAGCCTAAAATTATGATAATCAATCCAATTTTTCTGCTCATAACAATTTCTTTAAAATTCAAAAGGAGGAGAAGTATAACCTGACCACAGAGGATAATCGACCGAATGTGAGGTCAGTCCCCAGAGAGTTTCAACGGTTCCGACCACACTTCCCGCACCAATAGTAAGTTTGACTTCTCCTTTGGCCGGTGGTGGCGAGAAGCAATAACTTCCGTCAATGCCTATTCCTTTGATAACCAATTGCAAATCACCAGAAATAGCTCCTGCAGCAAAAGTAAATCCGAGCCCGCCACCAATGTTGGCGCTTGCACTAACATTACCACAAACTTTTGTTTCTTTGCACTGTGTGGTGGCATCTACTCCGATAGAGGCATTGGCACTTGCAGATACAACCGCATCAAGGGAAGCAACATAAGGACATCCGTAGATCGGGAATTTACATTTTATACCGTATTCCCACGACAAATTTCCCGCCCATTTTGTTCCGTCAATAACTCCTCCGTCATTCGGACAACACAGCTTGAGTGTTCCCCTCGAAATGGAACCTTTAGGAATCAGGCTTCCGCTTTTGCTACATGGGCCTGTATTTCCAAAAGCAGCATTAAGAGCACCCTCCACTACGCCCATCAGGTCAAAATTTATTTGTAAAGGAGTAACATTCAACACCTTATCTTCATTGACCATAATGATATTGTCGGAAAGGACTACCCCGTTTGAAGCAGCGGTAACATTTACTGTCCAGAATTGCATAACAGCTGGAATATCAACGTTTGCAGGATTAAACAAAACCAACGGATGACAGTTGCCATTGAAGGATAAATCTGCGATGCCTGCAACTGCGGTGGCTTTGTTGGCACATACAGGCAGGTCAAATCCTGTAAGTTTAGCTACTTTTATGGTTCCTGCATCCTGATAACTGACACCCTCGATAGTAAATTTAGCACTGACAGGGATATTCATTAATGCAGGGGGGAGAACATAATTAACAGTCTGACCGTTAAGCTGACCGCTGGGTGTTGTCCAAAGCACTTCTCCGTCATGACCGGGAAAGATATCTGCGGTTAACTCTGCGACACCATTAATACATTGAATATCGTCTGAGACATCCACTTTTATGCTGTAAATGGTAAAATCCCTTTGTTCTGTTCCAATTTTGTTAATAATATCATGATGTCCGCCATCAGGATGAGCCGGACACTTACCGCAATCATATCCGCCCACCACATTTCCATCTCCCCCTCCAACCGATGGCCGGCTAAATGTTACGTTATAATTTCCTTTTAAAGTGGCCTGAACAGAACTACCCGGTGCTGGTGCTTTAGCGGGATCAGGGGCTACCCAGCCTGTCCATGTTTTGGTTTCATTCGGCCCTATCGATAAATCGGCAGGGTTGACTGACCATTTTAACGGCCCCTCTGCATTGATTGTTACCGTTCCACTTTCATAATCATCTGTTGTTTTTGTTCCGTTCCCGTTATGTTTGCTGAACTCTCCCGTTTGCTTGCTGACATACAGAAAATATTGGGTGAAAGACTGCCTGGGAAAAAGAAGAACAAGCAGTGTAAATAAAAGTATTAGCTTTTTCATAATGTTTATTTTTGAGGTAAACCAAAAATATCATCTATTAATTGCCCGATATCGAAGTATTGATTGTTGATGTTCCATAGAATATTGACGGTTGAATAGCCGCTAATTCCCTCATATTCTGCAAGTACTGCCACAGGCTTGGGATATTTACCGGCTTTAAACAAACCATTTTGCGAAATACTTCCGCCATCAGAAGGAATAATTTTCCATGTTGCCATCATTTTAATTTTTTCTCCTTTATCGTCATATCCGTAAGCTGTAAACTGATGAGTTTCTCCTGTAGAAATATTGATCATCTCAGGCTCTACTTCAATCCGCTGGATTTTCAAATGACTTTTGTCGCTGCCTCCGATAGTAAACCAGTAAACATCACTGATGATTTCTTTCTGGCCGGTTGCGGTAGTAAAATATGCTTTTACCTGCCAGGCATAGGCTTTGTTGGGTAAGAGCTTTTCGGCACTGGAAGGATAAATCAGGCTGGTGGCTGAGATATTCTTTTGTTGAAATACTGGTACATTACTCAGAATCTCATCTTTTGAGCTTTGTCCCTGTAATACTTCGTAAAGGGTAAAATCATAACTGAAAGCCTGCGAAAACCATTGAAAATATGGGAATTCCGTAAAAATTACCTCCGGACTGAAATCAAGCCCTTCTCCGGGACCTATCAGTTCAATGTTTGTTATGTCATTGGTCAGTTCGTCACTGATTTCATCTTCTGCAAGCAGATCACCGGCATCATTGAAAACTTCGATTTTATAAGTATAAGTGCCGGGAGGAAGCATCCCTGTCTGAGCAGCTAATTTCAAAAGCTTATCAGCCGAGTTGTTGACGTTATATTCGTCAAACTCACGGTTGTTATACGATATTGTTTTTCCGGGCTGGACTGCGGGATGACTTTTTTCTGCTCTTATTATTTCACCGTATTCACTGTGAGAAATCGTCAGCTTTGATTTCAGGTTTCTGATTTGTTGGTCGTTGATAATTAATACATTGAAGATTAATGGGGCGCTTTTGATATTATTCGGGTCGAAATCTGCAAGATATAAAGCCTGCACCGGCATAAGGCTAATCACCGCCCTGACCTCGTTTCCCGTTTCAATTACCTCAAGGGCATCATCCATTTCGACAAATTCCTGACTGGTTTGAACAACAAGTTTTCGGCTTCCTGTCGTAGCAGCGGCATCTACCTGTATGACCGCAGTCAAAATGGTAGGTCCCGAAACACTGACCGATTTCACAGAAATACCCTGTCCAAAGTCAATACTTGTTTCTGATTGGACAAAATGGGTGTTTTCACCTTTAATGATAATATTAATCTGTTGTCCTTTCAGAACGGTGGAAGGAACAACAGAAATAATACCGGGCTGCGTAAATCCTGATATGGCATGAAATAATACAATAAACAGGAGTAAATATTTTCTCATATTTCCAGTTTAGGGTGATGAGACAAACTAAGTTATTTAGAACAATTTTAAACAAAAATCATGCAAGTTGAGTTTCAGTAAATTCAGTAATCAGACAGAAGGAATTTTAGCTAAAGAAAAGTGCTGAGCAACTGAGATTCAATTATTTAACCTTATACCCCTGTTCTTTCAGAAATTTAGTGATTTTTTCCCGGCAATCGCCCTGAATTAAAATAACCCCATCTTTGACCGATCCACCTGCTCCGCACTTTGTTTTGAGGGTTTTGGCAAGATTTTCAAGATCTTCCGTTTTTCCTTCAAAGCCTTTTATCAAAGTTACAGTTTTTCCTCCTCTGTGTTTTTTTTCAAAACCGACATGTAAACATTGCTCATTCGGAGGCGGGGTAAAGCTACCGGGATTAATATCAGGATTGGTGGAATACACCAGGCTCCACAGTTCTGAAAAGTCTTTCTTTTTCAAAATAACGCAGTTAAATTTGAAACCAAAATTAATTCAACTTTGGCTAAATTAAATTAGAAAAATGAGAAACATTTATTTGCTCTTAACCCTGACAATAATAGCCTTTCCGGCTATTTCTCAAAACACAAAGACCAATCCGCTGGATGTTAAAGAATATCAGCTCAGTAATGGTTTAAAAGTATATCTGAATGAAGATCATACGGCCCCGGTGGTCATGGGTGCTGTTGCAGTGAAGGGCGGGTCAAAACGTGATCCGAAAGAAGCTACCGGAATTGCCCATTATCTTGAACACATGCTGTTCAAAGGAACAGATCAGCTTGGTACTACGGATTATCAAACTGAAAAGGTATGGCTCGACAGCATTACGCTCAAATATGAGGAACTGGCCAAAACCAAAGATGAAAAGGAAAGAATGAACATTCAGAAAAAGATCAATGAATATTCGCTCAAAGCAGGAGAATATGCCATCCCTAATGAGTTTGACCGTGTGGTTGCCCAGATGGGCGGCACATTTGTCAATGCTTTTACCAGTGAAGACAATATTGTGTATTTCAATATGTTTCCGCCCAATCAGATTGAAAAATGGATGATGTTATACAGCCACCGCTTTACCCACCCTGTCTTCCGTCTTTTTCAGTCGGAACTTGAAACGGTATATGAAGAAAAGAACATGTCGATGGATAATTTTTTCAATGTCATGCTGGAAACATTTTTGAAAAACTTTTACAAAGTCAGTCCTTACGGACAGCAGACCGTTCTGGGCAGTACCGATCATCTAAAAAATCCTTCTTTGCAGAAAATGTATGAATACTTCCAGACTTATTATGTGGCAAACAACATGGCTCTGATGCTCAGTGGCGATTTTAACACACAACAGGTGATGCCCTTGATTGAAAAATATTTTGGTGAATGGAAGAATGCGGAGGTTCCCAAAATGCCTGAATACAGGGAGGAACCATTTAAAGGCAGGGAGTTTGTGAAAGTAAAGATTTCTCCTGTTCCTTTGGGGATTATCGGATACCGTGGAGTAGGTGACGGACATCCTGGCCAGCCAGTATTGGATATTATTACGGAATTACTTTACAACAACTCAAATACAGGTTTTTTTAACAGGCTTTACACTGACAACAAAATCATGATGGCCATGCTCATGCAACAAAAACATGTTGATGACGGTGGCATTTTTGTGATTTTTGTTCCGAAAATCTTCAAACAATCGCTTAAAAGTGCTGAAAAATTAGTGCTTGCTGAAATTGAAAGGCTTAAAAACGGAGATTTTGATGATACCTTGCTGGAGGCTGTAAAGCTTAATCTGGTAAAGTATCATAAGACTCAGATGGAAAATATGAGATTCAGGCCTTTTTATATTTTGTCCTGCTTCAATACAGGGAGGCCATGGATTGAGGAAATGATGTATCCCCATCAGATTGAGCAGGTTACAAAAGAACAGGTGATTGAAATGGCCAGAAAATATTTTGGTGATAATAGGCTGGTGATGTACAGCACAATGGGAACTCCCAAAAAGCAGAAATTGCCAAAACCTCCGTATGAACCAGTTATCCCTAAAAATGCTGAAGCCAAATCTGAATTTGCCATGAAGCTTGAAGAAATAAATGTTTCACCGGTAGAACCCAGATTTATTGATTTTAAACATGATGTAGAGGAAATGGAGCTGCGGCAGGGGGTAACACTCTTTCATGCTGACAATCCCATCAATGATGTTTTCAATCTGGAAATCAGATTTGAGGCCGGAACACATCTTTTCCCTGCTCTTAAATATGCGGCACAATATCTTTCTCTGCTCGGCACTGCACAAAAATCTTATGAAGAATTTTCAAAATCGCTTCAGGCGCTTGGCAGTACCGTGAATTTTTCAGCCAGCAGGTCTTATTTTACCATTGATATTGAAGGACTTGACAAAAACCTTGAGCCAACCCTGAGGCTCATTAACGAACTGCTGACTCAACCAAAGGCTGAACCTGCTCATTTGTCAAAATTTCCTCAGGAAGAAACAGCCAACCGTAAAACAGAACTCAAAACTCCGGATGTCATTGGTGAAGCCCTCGAAGAGTATGCTCTTTACAGAGAAAAATCAGACTATCTCAATCGCCTGACCATAAAAGAAATAAAATCTTTAAACAGCGATAGCCTGCTTTCACTTATCCGCAAGGCCATGAATTATGAAGCTGAAATTCAGTATTGTGGAACACTTCCGGCTCAGGAAGTCAAAGATCTGATAGCCAACAACCTGTCGTTTGCTGATCAACTAATTGACGGACATTCCCCCATCATATATCCCCGACAGGAACATAAGCAGAACACCATTTATTTTCTGGATGATAAAAATATGATTCAAAGCCAGATTTATATTATTATGGAAGGAAATCTCAACAATGACAGAGAAAGAGCTATAGCACAGGCATTTAATGAGTATTTCGGAGGTGGAATGAATGCACTCGTTTTTCAGGAAATCAGAGAATTCAGGTCGCTTGCCTATACTGCAAGGGCTAATTATTACACTTCTTTTTACAGAGACCATCAGGGTTATCTTGAAGGCTATCTGAGCACACAATCCGACAAAACGATTGAAGCCATTAAGGCCATGACAGATCTGATGACCAACATGCCCGAAAAACCGGAACGGATGGAAACCATCAGAGCCTCACTGATTCAGGGAATTAATTCTTCTTTCCCGTCTTTCCGGAGTATGGCATCGACTGTAGCCAATCTCAGAAGACAGGGTTATGATGACGATCCCAACAAAAACTATAAAGAAATATGGAACAACATGACTTTTGAGGACATTATCGGTTTCTTTAAAGAAAACTTTAACGAAAAGCCAATTGTCATAGTCATAGCAGGAGATGGCAAACGCATTGATAAAGAAAAACTTGCCAGCTTCGGGACTATTATTGAAGTTTCAAAAGAAGATATTTTTTCAAAATAAAAGCGTATGGATGATTTTAAAAAAGCCATTATAACTGGTATTCCGGATGAATTACCTTCTCATCCAGGATATGATCAACAGGTGAGCCATGCTCCCAAAAGGCCGGATGTATTGACACAGGAAGAAAAAAAACTGGCGGTCAGAAATGCGCTCCGGTATTTTGACAAAAAACACCATTCCACATTGGCAAGGGAATTTGCCGAAGAGCTCAGGCAATATGGCCGAATTTACATGTATCGTTTTCGTCCGGCTTATCAGATGTATGCACGTCCGATAGAGCAATATCCCTGCAAAACAAAACAGGCGGCTGCCATTATGCTCATGATTCAGAACAATCTGGATCCTGCCGTTGCTCAACACCCCCATGAACTCATTACTTACGGAGGAAATGGTGCAGTATTTCAAAACTGGGCTCAGTACCTGCTGACCATGAAGTATTTGTCTGAAATGACTGAAGAACAAACACTTGTCATGTATTCAGGGCATCCGCTCGGACTTTTTCCTTCTCATAAAGATGCGCCAAGAGTGGTGGTAACCAATGGAATGGTCATTCCAAATTATTCCAAACCTGAACATTGGCATAAATTCAATGCACTCGGGGTTAGCCAGTATGGGCAGATGACTGCCGGATCATATATGTATATTGGCCCGCAGGGTATTGTTCATGGAACAACCATTACAATTTTAAATGCAGGCCGGATGAAAATAAAGGGTTCTAAAGACCTGAGCGGCAGGTTATTCGTCAGCTCGGGTCTTGGTGGCATGTCGGGGGCTCAGGCAAAAGCAGCGGTCATTGCCGGAGCTGTCGGGGTTGTCGCTGAAATAAATCCTTCTGCAGCAAAGAAAAGATTCGAACAGGGCTGGGTAAATGAACTTTACACCGATATTAACGCACTAATAAAACGTATTCAATCGGCAAAGGAAAAGAAAGAAGCCGTTTCGCTTGCCTATCAGGGTAATGTGGTTGATTTATGGGAAAAACTGTTGGAGGAAAACATTCAAGTGGATTTAGGCAGCGACCAGACTTCCCTTCACAATCCTTTTTCAGGGGGATATTATCCGCAAGGCCTTTCTTTTGAGGAGGCAAACCGGATGATGGCCGCAGATCCTGAGCTTTTCAGGGAAAAAGTTTATGAATCCCTGAGACGTCAGGTAAATGCCATCAACAGACATACTGAAAGGGGCATGTACTTTTTTGATTATGGAAATGCTTTTCTGCTTGAGGCCGGAAGGGCAGGAGCCGATGTTTTCAGCGAAAACGGTAAATACCGTTATCCTTCTTATGTTCAGGACATCATGGGACCTTTGTTTTTTGATTATGGTTTCGGTCCGTTCAGGTGGGTTTGTACCTCAGGCAGTCCTGACGACTTAAGAGTTACAGATCAAATTGCAGCTGAAGTGCTTGAACAAATGAGCAAAAACTGCCCTGACGACATCAGTCATCAGATTAATGATAATTTATTGTGGATCAAAGAAGCAGAAAACAACCGTCTGGTAGTTGGCTCACAGGCACGTATTCTTTATGCCGATGCCGAAGGCAGAATGAGAATAGCAGAAGCCTTTAACAAAGCGATAAAGGCAGGAAAAATTTCTGCTCCGGTGGTTCTTGGACGCGACCATCATGATGTGTCGGGTACGGATTCTCCTTACAGGGAAACGTCAAATATCTATGACGGTTCAGGTTTTACAGCTGATATGTCGGTTCACAATGTGATAGGTGACAGTTTCAGGGGAGCTACCTGGGTGTCGCTTCACAACGGAGGCGGTGTCGGTTGGGGAGAAGTTATTAACGGAGGTTTCGGGATGGTGCTCGATGGAAGCGAAGATGCCGACAGACGCCTGAAATCCATGCTTTTCTGGGATGTCAACAATGGTATTGCCCGAAGAAGCTGGGCCAGAAATTCGGGTGCCATGGCAAGTATTCAACGTGCCATGAAAAACGAAAACAGACTGAAAGTTACCCTCCCCAATCTTGTAGATGACAGACTTCTTGATAATTTATTTTAATCAAAAACAGCATGTTACCCATTCCACCCATTGTCAGGCGATTTTTTCATGCAGAAAATTTTCTGATGGCTCTCAGGTATATTCAGGGAAATGTTTTGCGTACGCTCCTTACCGTTTTGGTTATCGTTTTCGGCATCATGTCGCTTGTCGGAATGCTGACAGCTATAAACGGATTAAAAAACTCACTGGTCAAAAATTTCAGTCTCCTCGGTTCAAACAGCTTTTCCATCAGCGACATCAATTACATGAGCCGGCAAAACGGAATGCCACGCTATTACAGGAAAATAGATTTCAGAGAAGTCAGACTTTTTACTGAAAAATACAACTATCCTGCGCTTTTATCGGTAAACCTGACCGGCACCGACAGAGCTGTAATCAGATATGCTTCGGCCAAAACAAACCCCAAAATCAGGGTAATTGGCACGGATGATAATTATTTTACCATTTCCGGTCTCGAAATAGCGGAAGGTAGGGGCTTTAACAATGTTGAAATTCAATACGGAGCCAATGTGGCTGTTATTGGAGGTAAACTTAAAGAAGATTTATTCGGCAGCGAAAATGCACTTGGCAAAACAATAACCTCAGGTTCAAGCAAATACAAAGTAATCGGAGTCTTAAAGAAAAGAGGCTCTTCCTTTGGATTTTCTTATGATGAAGTAGTGTTGATCCCCTTACAGGCTGCTCGTATTGCCTATCCAAATACTGAAAGGGGATATACCATTTCCATTAAAGTCAGCAGTTTCGAAAAAGTTGACCCTGCCATCGAAGATGCCATTGCCATCATGCGGATGGTCAGAAGGCTGAAACCCTCGGATGAAAATAATTTTGACATCCAGAAAAGCGATAGTCTGGTGAATATTATCGCCAAACAGTTCAGAGCTATTACAGTATTTACACTCGTTATCAGCTTCATAACCCTGCTGTCATCAGCCGTTGCCCTGATGAATATCATGCTGGTTTCTGTGAAAGAAAGAATCAGGGAAATTGGCACTATAAAAGCTATTGGAGCTACCATTGCGAATGTCAAGATTCAGTTTCTGACCGAATCATTATTAATCAGCCAGATTGGTTGTCTGATCGGGATAATAGCCGGAATATTGATAGGAAATTTGTTTGCCGGCATGATGGGAAGTCCTTTTACCATTCCATGGTTTTGGTTGATAGTAGCCGTTCTGACCAGTATCGGAGTGGGTATTGGGGCCGGTTATTATCCTGCAGTAAGGGCTGCCCGCCTCAACCCGATTGAGGCTTTAAGATATGAGTAAGTAGGAAAAATAGTTAGTTGTACTAATTATTTTTCAGGCAAAAAAAAATTATTTAATTTATTTGGTATTTATTTACCTAAATACCCTTATATTTGTTTTTGAAAATAAAACGTCCAAAAACGATGAATAAAAAGGTTTTTTCAGGATTACTGATTTCATTCCTGATTATTTTATCTGCCAATGCTCAGACCGGTCAGGAAATTTTTAAAGCCAATTGTTCAGCCTGTCATACCATTGGGGGTGGTAAGCTGGTAGGCCCTGATTTGAAAGGTATTACAGAATTAAGGCAACAAGACTGGCTGGTCAGATTCATTAAATCATCCATGACAGTTATTAACAGCGGAGATGAAGAAGCAGTGAGGATTTTCAATGAATTTGCAAAACTGCCCATGCCCGATCAGAACCTGACGGAAGCACAAATTGTTGAAGTAATTAACTATATCAAATCCGAATCGGGTTCTGCTGCAGCAGCGCCTATCGCACAGGCAGAAGAAAAATTCACCTTAGAGCAGGTTGAAGCCGGGGTTAAATATTTTAATGGTGAAAAAACATTTACATCAAAAGGACCAGCCTGCAACAGCTGCCACAGCATTTCTGATAAACGTGTTTATGTAGGCGGCAATCTGGCAAAAGACCTGAGCCTCACTTATAAAAACATGGGCGCTGCTGGTATTAAAGCCATTTTAAAATCACCACCCTTTCCAGCCATGACAGAAGCCTATAAAAATCATTCCCTGACAGATGATGAAGTCAATTCGCTGACAGCTTTTATTGTTCATGCAGGGAAAAGTCCTTCAGCTCCTGTTTACGGATTTTTCGGGCCACAGTTCGGCATGTATGGACTTCTCCTGTTTGTGTTATTGAACCTTCTGATTGTGTTTTATTTATCGAAAGGGAAGAAAGATTCGGTGAACAAAGAAATTTTTAAAAGACAGTTAAAAACTCATTAATCATAAAGATCTCAAAATGAATTGGATAAAAGATATCATTTCGCCCAAAACCCGTCAGTGGGAAGAGTTTTACCGCAACCGCCACCAACATGATAAAGTGGTAAGAAGTACGCATGGCGTCAATTGTACAGGAGGTTGCAGCTGGAATGTGCATGTCAGGGATGGTATTGTGGTTTGGGAAACACAGGCATTGGATTATCCATTGCTCGAAGACAGCCTGCCACCATATGAACCCAGAGGATGCCAGCGTGGAATTTCATTTTCATGGTATTTATACAGTCCGCTGAGGGTTAAATACCCTTTGGTGAGGGGAGCATTGATAGATTTATTCAGAGCAGAAAGGCAAAAAACGGGAGATGCCCTGAAAGCATGGGAAAACATACAGGATGATCCCGAAAAGAGGAAAAAATATCAGCAGGCAAGAGGAAAAGGAGGATTCAGGCGTATTTCTTGGGAGGAAATATTAGAATTAATAGGTGCGGCCAATATTTCCACGGTTAAAAAATATGGTCCCGACAGGATAGCCGGCTTCTCCCCAATTCCGGCCATGTCGATGATCAGCTATGCAGGGGGGAGTCGTTTTCTTCAACTGATGGGGGGCTTAAATCTGAGTTTTTACGACTGGTACTGCGACTTGCCCAATGCTTTTCCTGAAATCTGGGGGGAACAGACCGATGTTGCCGAAAGTGCCGACTGGTATAATGCCAAGTTTATAGCCGTCATGGGAGCCAATCTTGGCATGACACGTACCCCTGATGTGCATTTCTTTTCAGAATCAAGACATAACGGAACCAAAACAGTGGTTTTCTCTCCCGATTTTAATATGGTGGCCAAGTATGCCGACCAATGGGTCCCCTTACATGCCGGTCAGGATGGTGCCTTCTGGATGGCTGTTACCCACGTCATACTGAAGGAATATCATCATGAGAAAAAAATCCCATATTTCATTGATTATGTTAAAAAATATACCGATAGCCCCTATCTGGTAGTAATTAACAGAACAGAAGCAGGTTTTGAAGCAGGGAGATTGCTGAGAGCCAATCAGACAGATAAATATAAAAACATCGAAAATGGGGACTGGAAATTCCTCAATATTGATGAAAAAACAGGAGATTTTATTTGTCCGGGTGGAAGTTCAGGACATCGCTGGGGGAGTGCTGATGGAAAATGGAACCTGAAATTTGAAGATGCTGAAACAGGACAGTCTTATCAGCCCTTACTCAGTCTGATCGAACAGCATGATGAGATATTGCAGCTTGGATTTACTGATTTTGCATACAACAAAAAATCTTACAGAGGAGTACCTGTAAAAAAAGTCAGGACGGCCGAAGGAGAACTCTATGTTACAACGGTTTACGACCTGATAATGGCACAATATGGAGTTGACCGTGGACTGGGAGGTGAATATCCGTCCGGTTATGGTGATGAAAAAGCGGCCTATACGCCTGCATGGCAGGAAATATTCACAGGCATCAGTGCAGAAACTGTTCTGAATTTTACGCATGAATGGGCCAGGACAGCAGAAGCAACCAAGGGAAAATGTATGATTATTATTGGTGCCGGAATCAACCATTGGTATCATAATAATTTGATTTACAGGGCAGGAGCAATGGCGCTGATGCTGACAGGCTGTGTCGGAAAAAATGGTGGCGGACTTAATCATTATGTCGGGCAGGAAAAGCTGGCACCTATGGACTCATGGAGTACCATCATGTCGGGCAGGGACTGGCAGCCGGTTGCCAGACTCCAGCAAACCCCGATATGGCATTACATGAATTCCGACCAGTGGAGATACGACCCCAATCAGAAAGATTACCATACCTGTCCGGAAAATGAATTTACCGGAATGCATACAGCCGATATGATTGTAAAATCGGTAAAAAACGGATGGATGCCCTTTTATCCTCAGTTTGAAAAAAACAATCTTGTATTATGCAATGAAGCCATTCAAAACGGGGCAGATAATGATGAAGCAATAAAAAACTATGTACTTAACAAACTGAAAAACAAAGAATTAAAATATTCAGTAGAAGATGTTGACAATGAGGCAAATTTCCCGAGAATATGGTATATCTGGCGTGGAAATGCCATCATGTCGAGTGCCAAGGGACATGAATATTTTCTGAAACATTATCTGGGCACCCACCACAATTCAATAGCAGAAGAAGTGGCAAAAGATCAGGTTCTGGATGTGAACTGGCTGGAAAATGCTCCGCAGGGAAAAATGGATCTGATAATAGACCTGAATTTCAGAATGGATACCAGTGCGTTGTATTCTGATATTGTGTTACCCTCCGCCTCCTGGTATGAAAAAGCCGACCTGAACAGTACAGATATGCACTCCTTTATACATCCCCTGTCGAAAGCAGTTCCGCCTGCCTGGGAATCCAAATCAGACTGGGCAATTTTCAGAGAGATAGCAAAAATTACCAGTAAAATTGCAGAAACTCATCTGCCACAACCCGTTAAAGACATTGTGGCTACTCCTCTTGCCCACGACAGCAATGCCGAGATTGCTCAGAAAAACATTAAAGACTGGAGCAAGGGAGAATGTGAGGCTATTCCGGGTAAAACCATGCATAACCTGGTGGTTGTGGAGAAAGATTATACCCAAATCTATCAGAAATTTATCAGCCTTGGTCCGAATATCCTGAAAAATCCGCTGGGCGCTCATGGAAACGCTTATATGGCCGATGATTTTTATACCAAACTTCTTGAAAACAAGGATCATTTACAGATTATTAATGACAAAGTTTATCCCTCCATTCTCGAAGATGAGGAAGTAATCGAGGCCATCCTTCATTTATCCACACTCACCAACGGGGAACTCAGTTACAGGGCTTATAAAAATGCAGAGAAAAAAACAGGGCTGCAGTTGGCAGACATTGCAGAAGGAAGTAAAAATGTGAAAATCAGCTATAAAGACCTGCAGTCGCAACCCAGAAGATACAATGCCTCACCACTTTGGTCTGGATTGATGAATGATGGTAGGGCTTATGCAGCATATACCTACAATGTTGAAAAGCTGATCCCATGGAGAACCCTTACCGGGAGACAGCATTTTTACCTCGACCATGAAGGTTATCTGTTGTTCGGAGAACATCTGCCCACCTACAAGCCACAACCCACACCGGAGGTTTATGGGGAATTAAGGAAAACCATTATTGAGGGTAATGTCAAGGTGCTGAATTACCTGACGCCACACGGAAAGTGGCACATTCACAGTACTTATGGGGACAATCACCGCATGCTGACATTGGGCAGGGGAATGGTTCCCGTATGGATTAACGAAGAAGATGCTGCAGAGCTGGGCATTCATGACAACGACTGGGTGGAAATCTACAACGATAATGGGGTGTATAGTGCCAGAGCCTGTGTAACCACAAGAATACCACGAGGCTTATGTTTTGTCTATCATAGCCCCGAAAGAACTTATACCGTTCCAAAATCGGAGGTCAGAAATAAAAGACGCTCAGGCGGACACAACAGCCTGACCAGGGTACACCTGAAACCCAATCTGCTTATGGGAGGATACGGCCAGTTTACCTATCATTTCAACTACTGGGGGCCGGTTGGTGTAAACAGAGACACATTTGTCGTTATCAGAAAAATGGAAAAAGTGGAGTTCTGAAATGGAAAAAACAGCAAACAATATTATTTCACAATCATGCCACATGGCAGACAAATCCGCAATCCGAAATTCACACTTCGCACTCCGCACTTCGCACTTCGCACTTCACACTACTCAATCCGCAATTAAAATTTAAAAAAGATGGATATACGCTCACAAATCGCAATGGTTTTTCATCTCGATAAATGTATCGGATGTCATACCTGTTCGGTAGCCTGTAAGAATATCTGGACCGACAGAAAAGGGGCAGAATATATGTGGTGGAACAATGTTGAAACCAAGCCCGGCACAGGTTATCCTGGTAAATGGGAAGATCAGGAAATTTATAAGGGTGGCTGGAAAAAGAAAGGAGATGAACTGAAACTTGCCAGTTATGATAAAAAAGGTACCCTGCTTTCCCTGTTCAGCAATCCCAATATGCCGGTCATCGAAGATTATTATGAGCCTTTTACGTATGATTATCAGCACTTAACGAATGCACCGGCAGGAGAAGACCAGCCGACAGCCAGACCAATTTCCATGATCACAGGCAAACCCATGGATATTAAAATGGGACCTGCATGGGATGATGATCTGGGTGGTACGCCAGATTTTGCCAGGCAGGATTCGAATCTGAAAGACATGACGGAGGAAGAAAAAGAGTCAATATTCCAGATTGAAAGAATGATGATGTTTTATCTGCCAAGGATATGCAATCATTGTTTAAATCCGGCCTGCGTGGCAGCCTGTCCTTCAGGGGCCATTTACAAAAGAGGCGAAGATGGGATTGTGTTGCTGAATCAGGAAAAATGCAGGGCATGGCGTATGTGTGTTACCTCCTGCCCTTATAAAAAAAGTTATTACAACTGGAGTGCCGGAAAATCGGAAAAATGCCTGCTTTGTTATCCAAGGCTTGAAACCGGTCAGGCACCAGCCTGTATGCATACCTGTGTCGGAAGAATACGTTATCTGGGTGTATTGTTATATGATGCCGACAAAATCAAAGAATATGCTTTGGCCGAAGAACATCAACTGGTTGACAAACAAAAGGAACTTTACCTGAATCCTTTTGACCCAGAAATAATCCGTATGGCGAAAGAAAACGGTATTGCCGATTCAACCATCGAAAGTGCTCAGAAATCACCGGTATGGAAGTTTTTAATGGAATGGAATATTGCCCTTCCTTTACATCCTGAATACCGTACCCTGCCAAATTTGTTCTATGTCCCTCCTGTTTTGCCCATTATCGGCATGATGGAAAACGGCCACTACAATACCCATTCAGCTTCATTTTTCGGCAATGTGGATGAAACACGCCTGCCGTTGAAATATCTGGCCAATCTTTTTTCTGCCGGAGATACCTCAAAAATAGCTGAAATTCTGAAAAAACTTTATGCTGTCAGGCTACATCGCAGGAACGCAACGGTAGGTGATCTGGATAATGAAATGGTCAATAAAGCAATGCAGGAAGTCAATCTTAGTCATGAAGAGGCCGACAGTATTTTCAGGCTGACTTCGCTGCCCAAATGGGAAGACCGTTTTGTCATTCCGCCAGCACATCGCGAGCAAGCCATCGAAATGCTTGAGGATGTTCATGAATACAAGGGAAACCATGGAATTGGCTTTAGTGAAAAACCTAAAAGAATCAATTGATGAAAACCTACAGTCATTATGAAATACTGGCCGGATTGTTTGATTATCCTGACGAGAATTTCAGAACAAGGCTACAGGAAAGCCTTAAAACAGTACAAGCTGATTTTCAGCAGTATAGCTATTTGGTTCAGCAATATGCCTCAGCAACAGAAAAACTGAGCTTGCACGAACTGGAAGAGTATTATCTGAACACTTTCCTGTTAAATGCTGTGAGTAGCCTCGACATAGGCTTTGTTTTATTTGGTGAAGATTATAAACGCAATATATTTTTATCGCAGATGCAATCGGAGCAAAATAAAGCAGGGAATGACTGTGGAGTCGAATTAGCCGACCATCTGCCAAATGTGTTACGGCTGCTTCCAAAACTGGAGAAAGACTTCAGGGAAGAGTATTCATGGTGTCTTTTGTTACCGGCAGTTAGTGAAATATGCCTGAAATTCAGCACTACAGATAATTTCTATTATGAGCTTTTTTATCTGCTCGAAAACATTCTGAAAGATGATTTCGGGCATTGCACACTTGAACAATTTGTCATCAGAAAAAAAGAAAAAGTTGAATATGAGTAACTTATTGTTTTTTAATGTGTTACCTTATGTAGCACTCTTCGTTATGATTGGCGGTTCGTTTTACCGCTTTTTCAGCAAGTCGTATCAGGTTTCCTCCCTCTCGAGCCAGTTTCTGGAATATAAAGGCTTGTTCTGGGGAAGCAATTCATTTCATTATGGGCTTGTTTTCCTGTTTTTTGGCCACCTGACGGCATTTTTATTTCCACGCAGTGTGCTGGCATGGAACAATCAACCAGTCAGGGTGATTATTCTGGAAGTTTCTGCCTTTGCCTTCGGACTGGCTGTACTAACAGGACTTATTTTGTTAATAATCAGGAGATTAAATAATAAACGTCTGCTTACAGTTGCCTCCGGAATGGACATAGCCGTTTATCTGGTATTGCTGGTGCAGGTGATTTCAGGGCTATGGGTGGCATATTTTAACCGCTGGGGTTCATCCTGGTTTGCCAGCGTATTGACTCCCTATCTGTATTCCATTTTCCGTTTTTCCCCTGACTCCACAGCTATTTCCACCATGTCACTTTCCATTAAAATTCATGTGGTCAGTGCATTTCTTATCACGGCCATGTTTCCCTTTACCCGATTTTTCCATTTTATTGCATTTCCTTTTACCTATCTGTGGCGTAGCTATCAGGTGGTTGTCTGGAACTGGGACAGAAAGAAAATAAGAAAAACCGTTTAAAATGAAATAATATGCAGGAACAGGTTACTGGAAAATCACACCGGATGCTGTTTTTCAATACACTGGCCTTTACAGTGTGTTTTGCTGTCTGGGTGTCGAATGGTGTCATGATCACCTTTTTAGTGGATAATGATGTATTTAACTGGGATTCGGTACAAATCGGCTGGCTGATGGGGATTCCCATTCTAACTGGTTCGATTTTCCGACTACCTATGGGAATGCTGACCGATAAATTTGGTGGGAAATGGGTGTATTCAGCCTTGCTGTTTTTTTGTGCCGTGCCTATGTTTCTGTTGAGTTATGCAACCACTTACTGGCATTTTGTCCTCGCTGGTCTGGGTTATGGTATGGCAGGAACCGGCTTTGCTATAGGAATAGCCAATACTTCTGTCTGGTTTCCCAAACACTGGCAGGGAAGGGCTTTGGGAATTTTCGGGGTTGGGAATGCCGGGGCAGCGGTTACTACTCTTCTTGCTCCTAAAATTCTTCAGATTCTGACCAATAGCGGTGATTTTACCGAGAATTGGCGTATGTTGCCAAAACTTTATGCCCTCGTGTTGGTAGTCATGGGAATTTTATTTGTGCTTTTTACCGAAAATAAAAAACATGCCATTCAAAACCGTACGACACGCCAGCTTTTACAACCATTGAAAAACATAAGGGTCTGGCGGTTCGGGCTTTATTATTTTTTGGTGTTTGGTTGTTTTGTGGCATTCAGTCAATGGCTAATGCCATATTTTGTCAATGTTTACGGTGCTTCTCTTGTCATTGCCGGACTTTTAACTTCTTTATTTAGCCTACCATCAGGCGTCATCAGGGCATTGGGTGGCTGGATGTCGGACAAATGGGGGGCACGTCAGGTGATGGTTTGGGTTTTTGTTTTGTCTATGCTTTGTTCCTTTTTCCTGTCGGTTCCGAGAATGGAGATTTATTCCCCGGGTAAAGGCATCATGGCTGCCCGTTCAGGAATTGTCAGAGAAGTCAGCGATACACACATCAGGGTTGATGTGAAACATTACAAAATTTTAAGCAAAAGCGGATTAAATCAGAATTATGATGAGAATTTCCTGATCTTCCCCACAAAAGACCAATGGCAGGAACCAGTCGTTAAAGTGGGAGATGTCGTGAAAAAGAAACAATTGCTTGCAAAAGGGGTAACAAGAATATATTTTCAGGCCAACCTCTGGATTTTTGCTTTTCTTGTGCTATTCATCGGTATTGTATGGGGAATAGGGAAAGCAGGGGTTTACCGGTTTATTCCTGATTATTTTCCGAACGAAGTCGGTGTGGTAGGCGGAATGGTGGGTGTCATTGGTGGCCTTGGCGGTTTTATCTGCCCGATACTTTTCGGTTATCTCCTGAAATGGACAGGTTTGTGGACAAGCTGCTGGATGTTGATGCTGGTTCTTTCGGTTGCCTGTCATTTATGGATGCGTTCAACTGTAAAAAAACTGACTAAGGAAGCCGCACCTGAAATTGCTGGCGATTTTGACAGAAAATCTTAAAATGAATTATATGACAACATGGTTAAAAAACTGGACACCTGAAGACCCATCGTTCTGGGAATCAACAGGTAAGAAAATTGCATGGCGGACACTTACAATTACCACCATTACACTTTTGTTTTCATTTGCGACCTGGTTTATGATGAGTGCGATAGTTACAAAATTACCGGGAATAGGATTTAATTTTACCACCAAACAATTGTTCTGGCTGGCGGCAATGCCCGGTCTTGCAGGCGGAACACTGAGGCTCGTTCACATGTTTTTAATTCCCATTTTTGGTACCCGACACACTATTACCATCGCCACACTGATCAAGTTAATTCCGGTCATCGGCATCGGACTGGCTGTCATGAATCCGGGAACACCGTTCTGGGTATTTATTGTGTTGGCACTTACTGCTGGTTTTGGCGGAGGCGATTTTTCATCCTATATGCCCTCAACTTCTTTGTTTTTCCCAAAAAAAATGATTGGCACAGCGTTGGGAATTCAGGCCGGTATTGGCAATTTTGGTGTCAGTGTTGCACAGTTTATGACTCCTGTAATGATTGGCATTGCCACGCTGGGTGCCTCTCAGGTTTTCACTAAAATTGATAAAAAAGAAGTGATTGCTTCATTTACCGAAGTTAATCATGATCAATTGGCTGCTGATTTTAATAAACTGAATGCTGATATTCAGGAAAAAATATTTGCCGGTATTGAAAAAAAAGCAATGGAAGGCATAGACATCAAAAATGCTGATAATAAAGGATTTATTTTTGCCTCTTTGCCTGAGAAAGCCAAAGCAGGAGCTATTTTAAAACTGCATCCCAAAGTGGCGAAAAATGTTCTTGAACAGCTTTCCTGCAAGGGGGCAAAAGATAAAGAGATTTATCTGCAGAGTGCTTCATTCTGGTATTTACCCATATTAATCATTCTGGTAATTTTATGCTGGCTAATGTTAAGGAGCGTTCCGGTAAAAGCTTCTTTCAGGGAGCAATTTGATATTTTCAGGGACAAACACACCTGGTTTTGCACCATTACCTATATGCTGACTTTCGGAACTTTTTCCGGTTTGTCAGCGGCTTTCCCCATGATGATCAAAGCTCTTTACGGAAATTTTGAAGGCGCTCCCGACCCGCTGACCTACGCATTTTATGGCCCTTTGATTGGTTCTGCCAGCCGTGTTTTATTTGGCTTCGTTGCCGATAAAACCGGTGGAGCTATTCTGACAACTATTACGGGACTTGGTTTAATAACGGGCATTGTCATTATGTTGAGCATGAATCTGATAGCTCCGGAATCTATGGCACAATTCCCTTTGTTCGCAGGCATCATGCTGGCCATGTTTTTCTTTACCGGAATGGGTAATGCAGCTACTTTCCGTCAATATCCGATTATTTTTGCCCATAACCAACGTCAGGCTGCCGGTGTAATTGGTTTTACCGCTGCTATTGCCGCTTACGGCCCCTTTATTTTTTCAAGTATTATCGGAGCTGTTATTGCTGCCACCTCCAAAGCCAACGGATTCTTTTACGGCCTGCTGGTCTTTTGTTTTATCGCCACCTTTGTCAACTGGTATTTCTACAACAGAAAAGGATGTGAAAGGCCAAGCTAAAAACTAAACTGTTATGTATCATTAACTTTTTTATTATCATCATTATGAAAAGCTTTAAACATTTAATGTTGCTGTTTGTCTTACTGACAGCAGGGCAAACAGCTTTTAGCCAGAGTCTGGCAGGTAATGCTTTCAGGTTCCCTAATGGAACAAAAGAATGGTCGGACCCTTTGGATAAAAACCTGCAATCTGTTAAAATGGACAAAAAAGGGATTGCTCCTGTGCCGCTTGTTTTCAGAATTAAACTCCAGAAAAGAGTTACTATGGGAAAATGGTATTATGTTGAGGTAACAAACAAATCCGAACAATATACCATTCAGTTTACCATGCAGGCCAGTGGAGTAAATCAGGATAAATACTCCATTAAACTAAAACCTGGAGAGACCAAAGTCTATGAAAAATTCAACTGGCATTTAAACAGTTTTGGAGATAAACTCAGGCCGGATGAAGAGCCCGAAAGCTGGGCATTTGTTTTTGAAGGGATAGGTGTTAAGTAACCATTAAATATCAATAGTTTATGAAAAATTTACCGGGAATTTTATGCTTAATGCTTTTAACGGGTAATCATTTGTATTCCCAGAGTCTGACCTACACTAATTTTCTGAAAAGTCTATCACTTACACAGCATGTAATTCTGGCAGATAAAAATACTTTCAATACCGGGTTGCTTACTATAACCGGAAATGGGGTAACATGGGATGCTTCAGGAATTAAACAACAGACAGGCACTCCTGCAATAAATTTTATTTATGGAGATCCCTCCTTAACACCCAATGGTGCGCTGTTCCCAAGCAGTAATTATGCTCAGTACGATCCATTACTGACTTCAGTTTTGGGTTATAATTACTATCAGCTGACCAACGACAGTTTCGTAAGTTGGGGAGATTATCAACCGTCCACACAACATGAAATTTTTCAGAATCCTGACAAAAGACTTGTATTTCCATTCTCTTTCGGGAATACATTTGTGGATGATTATGCTAAAACCAATTACAGCGATGCCACTACCATCAGCAGCTACCAGACCGGCACCCGGACAGTTATTTTTAGCGGGTTTGGTACGCTGGTACTGCCACAGGGAAGTTTTAACAATGTTGGCCTTGTCAGTGAACTCAGAACCAATAGCTTAGGCCCAAATTCAACTGAGTTTACATGGTTTAATCTGGATGATGGCAGGCAGTTGATGTATTATGCTGAGAATAATGGGAAAATAACCATTTTTTATTCGACAGATTCTCCTTCCGGCATGGCAGACAATGATCTGAACCAAAAACTGATGATTTTTCCTGATCCGGTTAGCGAAAAACTGCATATAATCAACTCATCAGAAAATTTTGATTATCAGATATTTGATTTAAATGGAAGGTTGATTAAGATAGGTTATACGGAAAACAGTGAGATAACGACAAATAATATTCCTGCCGGATTGTACATATTGAACCTGTTCAACAACGAAAATTATCATTGTTTTAAGGTGAATATGAGCCATTAGTCCTCTGTCAAAAGTTTTTCTTTTCAGATTTCAGCTTTTTAATTGCTGAGGTTCTGATAATGACGTCATTGATGAGCCCATGAACTGAAACAGTGGCACCACTGATGGCATCAATGTCTTTTCCGGCTATCAGACTGTTGTTACCGTTGTAACCGATAAACTGTTTAAGCCAGCCGTTTGAGGTAATTTCATTTCCATGGCTTGCCATGTAATTAAACACCATAACCTTTTGTATGCTTATGGTGCTATCAAAGAGGATAAAATAGTCAAAATACTCAGCAAAAGAAGATTTGCTGTTTTTTAAATTTGAAAAGCACATGCCCTGTCGGCAACTCATTACCCTACCGATATAACCATAACCTGCTAAAGTATTTCCTGTATAAATACTAAAATATTTTCCAGTATTACTATCAGGTTGATTTTCTGAAGATGGATAATACGCAATTTGAAAATGATCGGTATGATAGATTTTACGGATTTCTCTATCCAGCTGACGGGGGTGAAAATCTGGAGGTCCGTTAAATGTAAAGGCAAATGACTGGAAAAACAAGATTAAAACTAAACATTTCAGTAAAACAGATTTCACAAATGCTGATTTAAAAGGTTACACCAAATCCAAAATTAAGGTATTTTTGCCAAAAATGGACATTGGCAGGTTTAATCCATTGAAAATCAGATTTGATAATGGCATGGTCGTTTAATCTGAAAGAAATACCAGCAGTCAGAATTGTATTCATCAGGGATTTATCTGCAACAACCGGTTTTTCAACCTGGTGATGAAGATTATAAAATTCATATCGGAAAAAAGGTATCAGGCTGTATTCAATGTCAGGGAAAGGACGTAAAACATTATATCCAGCCTCTAAATAATAACCTATTATTTGTTTGCCAAGATTATTGAAAGTATTGCCGGACTGACGAAAAGTATTGTATTGATCAGTATTGCTTAAATTGATGAAATAGAATTGCCCCCTTAACTGAAAGCCTTTGATGAAATACCTGAAATCGGCTCCTATCATGCGAATTCCAATTACCGATGAATCAGCTGTTTTTTTTAGTCTCAGGCTGTCTTTATTTAAATCTGAGTAAAGCTTACTTTGAGAATTACCGGAATAGAATGAAATACCTGTATGGAGATTTTTAAAGCCAAAATATTCAATTCTTGAACTAAGAGCCGGAGAATAAGTATAAGCTTTTGAACCTTTCTGACGACCATCCCGCAAGGGATTGGCTCCGTTAAAAACAGCTTTACCATCATATCCATTAAGTCCTCCGGTCATATAAATCTGATATTTGATTTTAAATGGGAGAAAGCTTCCCCAAAAGCCTGTTCCAATTTCCCTCCATGTTGAAAGCGATATTTTGTTGTCGATAACCGGGCGTTCAACTCCGTTAAAAGTTACGGGTTCATGAGTCTCGTTAATGATTCCCATAGGAATGAGCAATAATCCTGCTCTTAAATTCAGGTATTTGTTAAGTCGATGCTGTAAAAATGCCTGTTCAATCCATAACTCTTTTGCATATTCAAATTCAATTTCCGAAACAAACTGAGTATGTTGAGAAAAATTATAGCCATAAAATAAAACCAGCCGGTGAACATCAAGCTGAGATGCTTTGTATAAATCATTAAAATAAGGCTTGTTAAAATGAACCTCACCATATCCGCCCAATTGTAATTTCCCGTCATTTTCAAGCATTTGTTCAACGGAATTTTTATATACCACAGTGGTGTCCTGTTTTTTCTGTCCTGACAGCCAGAAAGGTAAGATGATAAATAAAATTAAAACAAATCTTCTCATTGTAGTGAATAATTAAGTTTACCGGCAAAAATCAGCTGTCTGATAATTTGAACCAATACCTAAAACTAATGATATTGATGAAAATAGATACCTGAAAGGTGGTAGGAATTATTTCAGATTGTCAATCGAAGCAATATTATGGGTCAAGGCAAATATTGTCAATCCCGGTTGACTTCGTGTTCCGGTTTTAGCATAAATATTTTTGCGGTGAGTCATGACAGTATGAATACTGATATTCAGTTTTTCAGCTATTTCCTTGTTTGAGTATCCTTTTATCATTTCAAGCAATACATCGGTCTCTCTGCTGCTCAGCGGGGCCGATTTATTTTTCTCTGAAGAATGGGCAAATCTTATTACTTTTCTGGTTATAATCTCAGCCGTATCATCCAGGTAAATGATTTCATCCAGACAGGATAAAATTTCTTTTCCGGGAAAAGACGATTGTAGCCCGATCCATTTCAGCTCAGGCCGGGATAACCTTGCATTTCTGACCTGCTTCAGGCGGCTGATAATCAGACTGGTATTTATCAGTATAATATTAAGTTTAAGCCGGTTTGCATGTATATTCAGGTTGTCAATATCTTTTATCAGGAAAGTAACAATATTTTGCCCTGATTTCTGAAGTAAATTCTGAATGCCCTCCCTGATGATATCTGAATCTTCAATTATTCCGATTGTCAGGTATTTATTATTGCTCATTCCCTTCATTTTCAATTCTTTCTGTTAAAGGAATTAATATCATATCTTCAATCAGGGAGTGAATTTTTAATTCAAAAGCTAATTCATTGAGCATCATCATCAGCTTTCGTCTCACAGATAATGGTTTTGCAAGTGGAATATAATGGAGGATAATATCTTTAAGTGCTTCAAGGCTGGTTTCGATATCGGTATGATGTTCTTTATAGTATCTGACTGAAAAATTTTTAAAACTTATTTTTTGCTTGTCTAAAAGTGAAAAGAAATATGGAAAAGCAATTTTTTCCTCATAGGCTATGTGTTCTTTTACATCATTGAAATACTCCATGAAATAGGTTTCAATAATATTAAAAATCTCCTTTCCTGTATTCTCACCTAAAACCCTTATTAATTCACGTATTTCAGGATATTTTTCATTCAGATAATATTGGTGACTGTTTTTCAGGTAAAAGATAATTTGCCTCAAAGATTCATTGGGTAAGTGATCAGCTTTGTCCAGATAATAACCGGAGTGTAAGTTGCAAATAAGCACCAATAATTCCGGATTCAATTGATTTTCAATAGATAATTCCTCAAAAGTCTGATTTTTTTTCATTTGAAAAATTCCAAAATTCTCCAGCACCAATAACAGGATCGGATTTTCCTTAATAATCCTGCTTACTTCCATATCTGCGGTTATATAGGAACCTGAATTAAAATGCATAACAGTATTTATGATAAATGATGACTCTGTAAAATTGAGCAAAGATAATTGAAAAGGAAGAAAAATATTAAAGTAGCAATAAACAATAAGAATTGAAAACATTTTCAGCAGAATGTAGCTTCAGGCGATACGAATCCTTATAAAACACAGAACTGATTCATGGGATGATGGATTACATTGATTGATTAACCCAAAGGACCTTAACGCCAAAACAATAATAATAAAGGAACCAGCACCATTCCCAGTAAAATTGAAAAGGAGACAAGATTTGCGGCATAGCGGGTATCCAGTTTCTCCAGTGAGGCAAAAGTGAGTGTATTGAATCCGACAGGTGATGAAGCTCCGGTTATCAGAATGATTTTCGCAAGAGGATCAAGTGGTAATATTGCAATCATTAATAAACCCAATAAAAAGCCAAATCCCATGCGAAGGGAAATACCTGTTAATAGATCCCTGAAGTCAGAAAAAGAAGGGGCAAAAAACAAAGATAAAGCAATCAGAAACAAAGGGATGGTCATTTGACCGCTGAAATCAAGAAAGGATAACAATGCATATGGAAGTTGTATGTTTGAAATATTGAGCGTTAAAGCAATCAATAGTGCCCATATTGGCGGAGAAGTGAAAACTTTTTTGTAGATTTTACCTGAATTTCCCGCATTTTCACCATGCCGGCAGGCAATATAATACACCACACTGTATGCCATTATCCCGTTGGAAAAATCAAACATAAACAGGTATCCGAGCCCTTTTTCACCCCAAACAGCATGAACGAAAGGAATGGTAAATCCGATATTCATAATCATGGAAGATGTCAGCAAAACACCTGATTTTGAGGCTGATAAACCCGAAAGCCGGGAAAAATAATAAGCCAGAATGCCTGACAGCAGGATGATGACGGCAGATGCGAAAGGCAGCCAGAACAAAGCCGGAATCAGCTGAATACCTGATAATGTTTTTAACACAAGAGCAGGCAAAGTAAAGTAGAAGATGAATTTCAGCATTCGTTCACCGTCAGTTTGGGAAAGGACATGAGTCCAGCGGAGTATTAATCCTGAAAAAAATATCAGGTAAACAGGCAAGATATTTTGGAGCATTTCTGCCATGGGACAAAAATAAGCTTATTATCGGGGCAAAAGGTTTACCTTTACACTTTTTTTAAAAAAGCAAAAAGCGAATGAAATGGCATGTTATTGTTAATCCTTCAGCCGGAGGAGGCAGAGGTGGGATGAAATGGCCAATCATCAGAGCAGAACTGATAAAAGAAGGGTTTGAGTTTGATTTTCAAATTTCAGAAAAGAAAGATCAAATCATCACCTTAAGCAAGGAAGCAGTCGAACAGGGTTCAAAAAAGTTAATAGTTGTCGGGGGAGATGGTTCTCTTTTCGAAATGGTAAATGGTATTTATTTACAAAATAAAGTCAGCCCCAGCGATATTGTTATCGGGCAAATACCGGTAGGTACAGGCAACGATTGGGGAAAGATGTATGAAAACTCACTGGATTTCAGAAAATCCATCCAAATCATCAAGGAAGGCCGGACATTCAGGCAGGACTTAGGGACTATTTATTTTCCGGAAGAAAAGAAGCGTTACTATTTTGTCAACATTGCCGGTCTTGGTTTTGACGGTGCTGTGTTAAAGGAAGTCTGGAAACAGAAAGAAAAGGGAAGAAACGGAGCCATGATTTATTTACTGATGCTTGTAAAAAGCCTTTTTGGCTCTGGTTATCATAAGGTAACTTTAACATATTCAGGAACTAAGGAGGAACAGATTATTTTCAGCATGGCTGCAGGCATAGGCAGATACAATGGCAATGGCATGATGCAGCTTCCTTTTTCTCACCCTGCTGACGGAATGCTGGATGTAAGTATTATCAATAAAATCGGGAAGATTGAGGTAATACGGGAGGTGAAAAATCTTTTCAGTGGTACTTATGTGAAAAACAAACATGTCAGAATCAGGAGAACGGATAAAATCATCATCGAATCGGGGAAGAAAATACCTGTTGAGGCGGATGGTGAATTTTTGGGATATTCTCCTGTTGAAATCGGCATTCTTCCTGCCGGTGCCAGTTTTTTTATAAATAAAACAGATTTTAGTATTGACCCTAAAATAAAGGATTATGCACCCGATATTGTTCAGATTTAAACTTCCGGAGTTTTTACAGGCATTACTGCCCGGGAATGCTGAATATCTTACGATGTACACTTACGGATTTTGTATTTCACTGGGAATCATTGCCGCATACCTGTATGCCTGGCGTCAGGCAAAAAAAGAGCTGAATGTTCCTCAGGAAGTAATGACAAGGCTTCTCATCATATTGGTCATTGCTGCTGTTGTCGGAGGCAAGGTATTTACCTTTCTCGAAAGGCCGTCTTTCTATTTCAGCCATTTTGATGTTTTTCTGAGGGGGTTCAAGTCGGGTTTTGTGTTTTACGGCTCCTTGCTGTTTGCCATACCTGCCATGATATGGTTTTTCAGGTCGCAGCAACTGCCTGTGCTTCAGATGTTTGATATTATGGCCATCACGGCTACCATTGTTCATGCTTTCGGAAGAATGGGCTGTTTTTTTGCCGGCTGCTGTCATGGAGTTCCGACTCATAGCGTTTTTGGTGTTGTCTTTTCTGACCCCTATTGTGCGGCTGACCCCAAAAATGTCCCCCTCCACCCCACCCAGCTCTATGAGGTTTTTCTTTTAGTATTGATTATGAGCTTTTTATTGTTTTACAAAAAGAGAAAAAGATTTCACGGAGAATTGTTTTTAATCTACCTCATTCTTTATGCAATTGGCAGGGGTATTATTGAATTTTACAGAGGTGATGAATCAAGGGGTTATTTATTTAACCACCTTTTGTCGCATTCGCAGTTTATTGCGTTGATTGTGCTGGTAGTAACAGTCGTTCTCTATTTTATTCTCCTGAAAGCCGATAAAAAAAGAAAAAGCACAATTGTCAAAAATCAGGGACAGTCTTCAGAATAAACATTAATAAAAGTTCTGATTAAATCAATGGCCTCAGGAAGCATCAGGTCGGTGAGTTCGGGGTTGGTCAGCTCGTTATTTACAGTTTTCCATGCGCGGCATTTGTCGAATAAAAAAAGCTGCTGAGCCATCGACAGGGCATAAATGGTGTGTATGGTAAAAGATTTCGGATTTTTCTGAAGAGCTTTGTCAAAATAAGGAAACCCGGCTTCCGGTACAAAATAATCATCCATCACGGTAAGGTAACCCAAACAGAACAATTCGTCAGCTGTTAGTGTATCAAGATGATATTCAATATTTTCGAGTTTATATTTTTCCTTCAGGAATCTGATAAACCTGACCGAATTGTCTTTCCCGAGAATTTCGAAAGAAAGTGCATTGATAATTGCTGCTTTGACATCGGTCGCCAGCTTTGGACTGAGCAGGCTTTCCGCAATTTTTTCATCCAGATAGCCTTTCTGCTCTGCATAGGAAACCACGCCAAAATCATTGTAAACCTTATAGAAAACAATATTGGTCAATGGAGATTGTGAATAAGCAGTTTTTTCGGACAACAATATGGAGAAAACGAGAAGAAGACTTCCCGTAAGAAAATATTGCTTCCTGCTGACTTTCCTCATTCTGGTTCTCTTTTACTCAACTTGTTGTCAATCAGATAATAATACTCAATGTTTCTGGTAAATTTCATCCCGTTGTCGCAGGAACATTGCCGTTCAGATGGTTTTGTTCGGATGGTTTTTACCCTTATTTCCGGATTTTCATCAGGTAGTTTTTTCATTTTGATGAAATATCGTTGTGAAATATATTCAGGCCAGGAGACCTGTCGGTTTAAATAACCTGTCTTTAAACGGTATCCGCTGAAAGTGGCCAACATCATGGTGTCTGTATGCTGAATCATTATTATTTTACTGACAAAGTTAACACAGCTGTCGTTTTCCCTCAGAATTTCTTTTTTCAGCCAAAGAATTTTGTGATCACCGAGATGAATTTTATTGGGAATAGAACTGAATGAAGATTTTGTCATTAAGAGGCACAGGAGCAATCCAGCTGCTGAAAAAAACCTCATTTTTTCTGCCATTTTCTGAATTCTTCCACGAGGCTGATGGTTTCTTCATCCGGTTTTTCGATGGTAGTAGTCAGGGTAAGTGTTTTCAGGTTTTTGTCCCAGAAAACCACCGGCAGTTCTTTTCCCATGAATGTGCCGTTTGAGTTGTAGTAAAACTCGCTCATCGTATTGATATACATCATATAAGGACCTTTTCCCTGATACTGGTAAAGTTTTATGTCTTCCGGTTTTTCAAAATAAATAATGACTTTTCCGCACAGTACGCCATCTTTCTCAAAAAGTTTACAGGTTCGGAGATTGCCGTTCGGATATTGCTCCTTGATTTTTTTTCCTTCAATGTATTCACTGGTGAGCTCTGTAAAATCTTTTTCTGTCATGACTTTTCCGTTTTCCTTCACCGACATGATGTTGTAAAAGATAATGGTCAGTTTTCCGACCCCCTTACCGGTAAATTCAATGGTATATTCTTTTTTTTCACAGGTGAGGCATGAGCTGAAAAACAGGGGTGGAAAGAGAATCAGCAAAAGAAACAGTAAATATCGTAAAACACTAATTTTCATGATTGAAACTTCTTTTTTTAAATTCAAGAATTTTCTTTTTCAGGTTAAGGTCGCCAGCACTGAAAGGAGCCGGGAGCAGCTCAAGGATAGAGGTAACGATTATTTTACTGAAACCAATATTGGCAGAAATGATTTCAATGTCGTCATTGGCAATATAACTGGCTTCGGATATAATCTGACGGCACCGGCCACAGGGAAGAGGAGGAAGGCCGTCTGTTTTATCAGTAAAACCGCCAACAATAGCCACCATTGTAATTTGAGTTTCACCATGACTCAGAGCCGACTGAATGGCACCAGGTTCGGCACAGATACTAAGTCCGTATGAGGCATTTTCCATGTTACAGCTTCTGAAAATTTTCCCTGAAGACGTCATTACTGCACAGGCAACGCTGAATCCGGAATAAATATTATATGCATTTGGTAAAATTTCTCTGGCCTGAAGGAGAAGATTTTGTTTCTCTTTGTCAAGCTCATGATACTCAGGATGGTATATTTTCATCTCTTAAAAATGAGTTTCAAAAATAACCTCATTCTTTTTTATCGGAAGGAAAAATTATCAACAGTAAATAAGCCGTCAGCACCGTACCAAATAAAAATCCTGCTGAGTTGAGCAGCATGTCACGAATATTAAAGGCTCTTCCGGGAATAAAAAGCTGGTGTAGCTCATCAATGGTACCAATGAATGTGCCGGTAAGCCAGAATATCAGAAATGTACGAAGCGGGAAAAATGTTTTTCCTTTTGCTATGACAAAGAAAAAAGCCAAAACCATGTATTGAAAGAAGTGGATCAGATAGTCGGTGCGGAACAAATCGGCTATTTTTTTTTCAGGTACAGGCAGGTCGGGAACGGATGAAAAAATAAAAATGAGAATCAGCCATATCCAGAAAAATGCCTGAAACAAACCTTTGTTTGACAATATGTTGCGAAGAGAAAACAAATTAACTTAAATCAATGAATTTCAGCAAATAAAAAACCTACTGAACCTTCAGGTATTTATCGAGCCAGGCAAAAAATTCCCTTTGCCAGAGCACTGAATTCTGAGGTTTCAGGATGAAATGGGTTTCTTTCGGAAAAACGATCAGCTTACTGGGAATTCCGAGCAGTTGAGCGGTGTTGAAGGCCTGAAGGCTTTCCGTATAAGGTATTCTGAAATCATTTTCGCCAGTGGTAATCAGAATGGGGGTATCCCAGTTTTTGACATACAAGTGAGGTGAAAACTTAAAGCTGTTTTTCTTTTCCCAGTAAGGTCCTTCGAGGTCTTTGTTGACAAACCAGTATTCATCGGTGGAGGCATACTGGCTTTCGAGGTTGAACATACCGCAATGGGCAATAAAGGCTTTGAAGCGTTTCTGATGGTTACCTGCCAGATAAAACACGGAAAAACCACCATAACTGGCTCCCACAGCGCCAAGATGCTCCTTATCGATCCAGGGTTCTTTTGACACATCATCAATGGCTGACAGATAGTCTTTCATGTTTTGTCCGCCATAATCCCCGCTGATCTGATCGTTCCAGGCTTCACCGAATGAAGGAAGCCCTCTTCGATTGGGTGCCACTACCACATAACCGTTGGCAGCCATTATCTGCAGATTCCAGCGATAGCTGAAAAACTGACTTACAGCACTTTGCGGTCCGCCCTGACAATAAAGCAAAGCAGGATATTTTTTGGAAGAATCAAAATCGGGAGGAAGGACAACCCATGTCAGCATTTGTTTGTTGTCGGTGGTTTTAATCCAGCGTTTCACAACTTTTCCCATCGAGATTTTTTCAAAAATCCAGTCGTTGGTATGCCCTGTCTGAGTTTCCTTGCCATCTGAAAGTGAGATACTGTAAATTTCAGTCGGATGAGAAAGACTCATTTTTGTACCAATCAGAAAATCCGGACCCACTTCAAACGACTGATAATCATGATCACCGCTGGTTATTTGAGTAATTTTTCCTGTTCCGAGATCGGCTTTACAAATCTGATGCGTTGCCTGAATGCCACTGATGAAATACAAGGTTTTACTGTCGTCAGAAAAAACAAAATGACTGGAACTGTAATCGAAATCTTTGGAAATATCAGTTGCTTTCCCTGTGGAAAAATCATAAACGATAACCCTTTCCTTGTCCGATTCAAAACCATCTTCTTCCATGCTTTTCCATGCCATTAATTTACCATCCGGAGAAAAAACAGGGTCGAAATCATAGCCGTCAAAGCCTGGTTCTGAAATATTTACAGTTGTTTTATCATCGAGGTTGTAAAGGTATATTTCGGAGTTGGTACTCAGGGTATATTGTTTCCCTGTCATTTTTTTGCAGGCATAGGCAATTTTTTTGCTGTCGGGGCTCCAGTTGATTTGTTCCATTCCGCCAAAAGGATTCATCGGGCAGTCAAAACGTTCATTTTCCATGATGTCGGTGCCTTCTTCAACTTTCCCGTTTTTTACATCGGCAATGAAAATATGGCTATAGGCAAAGTCGTGCCATGCGTTCCAGTGTCTGTACATCATGTCGTCAATGATGCGGGCTTCGGCAAGAGGCAGGTCAGGATAAATTTCATTTGGCGTTTTATCAAGTTTTACGTCCTTGATGTACAATACTTTGCTCATATCCGGAGCATATTTGAAGCCATTGATACCTCCAATGACAGAACTGATTTGTATTTTTCCACTCCCATCGGGGTTCATTTCCCAGATTTGTGTCCAGCTGCTGTCGTCAGGGGCCAGAAAGCCAATTTTTTTCCCGTCCGGACGCCATTGTGCATTGCTCTCGCTTACATCAGGTGTATTGGTCAGGTTGATGGCTTCTCCGCCTTTGGCAGGTTGAATAAATAAATCCGTATTGCTGTTATTTTCAGCAAGGTTGTATCTGGTCATTTCATATAAAATGGTCTTTTTATCGGGTGAAAGCTGAATTTCAGGATTTATCCTGCCAAATTTCCAGAGGATTTCAGGTGTAAGTTTTCCGTTGGCTTTAACAAAATCGAGCGAATCTGCTGATGAAGTGGCAGCAGTTGTCTTTTCACTCTTTTTGGGTTGACATCCGCTGAAAAAAATCAGCGTCATTACAGCCATCATAAAGAATAATGCTTTCATCATTTTTTTTAAGTTTATTTTTCTGGCTTCAAAGGTAAGATTTTGAACGTATTATCAGATTTTGTGAAAAAAATATCCACCGCTGCCAAATCAGCAAGAAAGGAAAAGAAGGTTAACTTTGTGTGCTTTTATGTTTGAATAAAAATTCTTTGATGACCCAAAGGCCTGAAACAAGGAATGATTACCATGTTCGCATCAACAAGGTGCTGGAATTTATTAATGCACATCTGGAAGAGAGCCCTGAACTGGAAAAGCTTGCTTCAATAGCGAATTTCTCTGCTTTTCACTTCCATCGAATCATGCGGGCATACCTGGGAGAACCTTTGTCTTCTTTTATTCAGCGTCTTCGACTCGATAAGGCTGCTAACCTGCTGATTAATACCAAATTGCCAATTCAGGATATCTCATGGATGGTGGGTTATGACACTCCTGCTTCTTTGACAAGGGCTTTTAAAAAACGTTTTGGCGTGTCACCGGCAAATTTCAGAAATGAAATTGTTTTTCAAACTCAGGCATTACAATTTGTTCAAATCAATAAAAGTGAAAAAATTATGAAAATCAAGCCGAAATTTAAAAAACGAAAAGAAAAAAGGGTAATTTATGTGATGAGCATCGGCCCGTACGACAGTGCAGGTACAGCTAAGGCATGGGAAAAAGTCAGTGCTTTTGCTTCGGAAAAAAAACTTTGGGGCTTTGGAACAGAATTTATCGGCATTAGTTATGATGATCCGCATATCACAGAGGAAGAAAAGCTGAGGTATGAAGCATGTATCACTGTCAGCAAAGACGTCAGACCTGAAGGCGAAATTGGTGTTAAAACCATTGAAGGTGGTAATTATGCGGTGTTCCGACATTTAGGGCCCTATGAAAAACTGAATGAGACCTGTGATTACATTTACAGACAATGGTTGCCTGAAAGTGGTAAAACATTGAGGGATATTCCCTGTTTCGAAAAATACCTGAACAGTCCGGGGAAAACTCCTCCGGAAAAGCTGAAAACAGACATTTACATTCCTTTGGTTTAGTAAAGAAGTGTAGAAACAAAATAAGGCAGCAGATACCATTTTCTGTTTGCTCAACCTCTTTAAATTTGTATTTTAAAAAAACACAAATTATCAGGGATGAAAGCAATTGACAGGTATTTTGATGTAACTGTCCATGGCAGCAGTTACAAAACGGAAGTTATGGCTGGTATCACCACCTTTGTAACCATGGCTTATATCATCATTGTTCATCCTAAAATACTGGAAGCAGCAGGGTTTCCTTTCGGGGCAAGCATGGTGGCCACGATTATCTCCGCATTTTTTGGTACCCTGTTGATGGGTGTTTACGCCAAAAGGCCTTTTGCCATTGCCCCATATATGGGCGAAAATGCTTTTATTGCCTATACAGTGGTTAATTTGCTTGGTTTTAGCTGGCAACAGGCTCTGGCAGCTATTTTTATCAGCGGAATTATCTTTACTTTACTAACTTTGTTTAAAATCCGCTCGTGGCTGGCCAATTCAATACCGGAAAGCATGAAAATAGCTTTTTCTGTCGGTATTGGCTTGTTTTTGACCTTTATCGGACTAAATGAGACTGGTATCGTTACGCTGGGCAATCCCGGGGCACCCGTTCATGCTGGCGATTTTTCAAAACTTAGTGTGATGCTCGCCATTGCCGGATTTTTAATGATGGGTATCTTAATGGTTTTCAGGGTAAAAGCAGCTATCTTATTCGGGATTATCCTTATTACGATTCTGGCTGTAGTGTTTGGAGAGGTCAGCCTGCCTGATAAACTGGTCAGCCTGCCGCCTGATATTTCTCCGATATTTCTGAAGCTTGATTTTAGTCAGGTTTTCACATGGGGTATGTTTCCCGTTATACTGGTGGTTTTCGTAATGGGTTTTGTCGATACGATAGGTACCCTGATGGGTATCGCTTATAAGGCAGGTATGGTTGATGATAAAGGAGAATTACCTGAAATCGAAAAACCTATGTTGTGTGATGCCCTGACTACCGTTGCCGGGTCGTTACTTGGAACTACAACCTGTGGGGCTTTTATTGAATCAGCTACAGGAATTGAAGCCGGAGGAAAAACAGGCATGGCTTCAGTGGTTACTGCTTTATTGTTTCTGACAGCTTTATTCTTTGCTCCACTGTTTACTATCGTGCCTGCTTTTGCTTACGGACCAGCTTTGATAATTGTCGGAATGCTCATGCTGTCTCCGGTGGTGAAACTTAATTTTACCGATTTGACAGAGTTAATTCCTTCATTTGTCATTATTACCTTTATGTGCTTCACCTATAATCTTGGCCTCGGCATGACAGCCGGCTTTGTTGCCTATGTGCTGGTAAAGTCTGTCAGCGGAAAAATAAAGGAAATTTCATCGGGAATGTGGATACTGGCAGTTCTTTCCCTGATGTTTTTTATCTTTTATCCGTATTAATCAGCGTCAATTCCCAAACCCCTTACGAACCCCGAAAGGGTGAAATTTTTAAAAATCACACAAATATAAAAGAGCAGGTGTTAGTTATTCATGTTTCCCTGCCGCATTGATCATCTGGATCAGTTCAGCATTAGCTGAGTGCATGATTTCGGAAGGTTTTCCGTTCCACCAGAGTTGGCCTTCATAGATAAAATACACATGGTCGGCAATATCAAAAACACTTGTCATGTCGTGTGAGTTGACGATGGTAGTTGTTTTCATTTCATGAGAAATTTCTTTTATCAAGGCATCAATAACCCTTGATGTTTTGGGATCAAGGCCTGAATTGGGTTCATCATAGAAAATATACTTTGGGTTGTTGGCGATAGCGCGGGCAATGCCTACCCTTTTTTGCATGCCACCGCTGAGTTCCTGAGGATATAGATCAGCAACTTTTTTATCCAGATTGACCCGTTCGAGGCAATACTCTACGCGTTTTCTGATTTCTGCCTTGCTCATACTGGTGTGCATGACCAATGGAAATGAAATATTTTCAAATACTGTCTGCGAATTAAAGAGGGCAGAGCCCTGAAAAAGCATTCCTATTTTCTGACGAAGTCTTTTCATCTCGAAATACCCCATGGCTGTAAAATCCTGATGATCGTAATAGATTTTACCTTTATCAGGCCTGAGCAAGCCGACAATACATTTCAGTAAAACGGTCTTACCGCTTCCACTTGACCCAATGACCATGTTGATGATGCCTTCTTCAAACAGGCAGCTGATGTTTTTAATGGCATCTTTATCTTCGAACGACTTATATAATTCCCTGACTTCTATCATATTGTCATAGTAACAATTGGGCTAAGAGGTAATCAAAAAACAGGATAAGCACTGAACTTTGAACTACTGCACGTGTGCTGGCACGTCCTACTTCGATGGCTCCACCTGTAACGATAAATCCCTGATAAGATGAGATAGTGCTGATGATAAGGGCAAAGGTGAATGCTTTTATCAGTGAAAAAACAAGGGTGAAAGTTTCAAAGGTGGACTGAGCTCCCTGAATAAAATCAAAAGAGCTGCAAAATCCGGTAATATGCCCAATAAACAAGCCACCGGTTATACTCAGTGCATTTGAAACAATGATCAGCATGGGGATAACAATGATAGAGGCGACAATTTTCGGCATGATCAGGTAGGAGGCTGCATTAACTCCCATGATATTCATGGCATCAATCTGTTCACTGATTTTCATATTTCCGAGCTCAGCTGCTATGTTAGATCCCACCCTGCCGGCAAGCACCAGACAGGTGATGGTAGGAGAAAGCTCGAGCATGGTCGTATCACTGACAATTTCGCCAATGGCAGTATCGGGTACCCATGCAGAAACTAATTGGTAGGCTATTTCGAGTGTCAGAACCATTCCCATAAACAAAGACACCATAAAAACAATACCGAGGGATTCTATTCCGATGATATTCATTTCGCGGAAAGTTCTTTTCATCAGGATACGATGGTTGTCGGGTCGTCCGAAAGCCTCCCTGAGCAATAGTAAAAAGCGTCCGATATGATAAAAAAGGTACATGAAGTATAATTTCTGACGCTGCAAAGGTATTTATTTCAGGCTTACCATAAAGAACATATAGCAATTGTATTTTGGCATATAAATTTTCATTCCGGGCAAGTGAACAGGGCATCAGGTATGAAAATAAATACAGATAAATGATTTCTCAATGTTTGCCAGCCTGCAGGTTCCCCTCTGTTATTTTGAATTTAAATGAGGAAAAAATCGAATAATCAATTGTCTGTCAATGCTTTACGTTTTGGCAATCTGGCAGTTGGCAAAGGAGTCAGTGTCTGATATTTCATGGTGTAACTCAGTGGTGAATCCAGAACTTCAAAAACCCCTTTGAGGTTGTTGGTAGCTATTTTCCCTTCAAATCCCAGATAACTGTATTTTCCGTAATGAGGCAATTTATTGGTAAGCGACTGGGTTGCCGTAAAATCATGTATTCCGACAAATGCAAAAGTCTGATAGGGTTTATCGGGATGGGGATAGACAAAGATCAGTTCATTTTTGACTTTGTCGAGCTCCCATTTGGCTAATGTTGCCGAGTCCAGCAGGTTTTTAAACTTATCGGCAAACTGATTATAGAAGCAAAACTGGTTGCCATAGCCGAAAATCCAGATGGCCTGATAATCAATATTGGTCAACAGGTTTTTGTCGTAAAGAATATCGGCCACTTTTCCTTCTTTTCTGAAGTTTTCCTGCCATTGTTTGGCCAGCAGTTCATATTCATAGGCTTTCGGGTCGCTCACGGGTACAACGAGTAATATTTTTGTTGCTCCGTACATGCGGGAAAGAGAAGGTGGAACCTCACGTTTATCTACCAGTCTGAAAACATCAAACTGAGGATCCACGCTTATTTTTAACGGCCTTTTCGTAAAATTCCATTTTACCTGAACGCTTCTCCTGTCGGAAATAACGTTTTTCATTGTAACCGTAGTATCACCTTCAAGCCAGACAGCCACCGGAACATTCATTTTGAAAACTTCTTCCGTCTGCACCTGATCGAGTTTGAAATAAAGGACAAAATACTCACCTTCTCTGGAAACCACCACGTCTTTCAGGGAAAAGGCTGGAGCTCCGGTTCGGTTGACCCATTGATCAAAGAAAAAGTCAAGGTCATCGCGGGTAATTTCCTCAAAACTTGTTTTGATGTCATTAAAAGAAGCACGTTTGAATCTGTTGTCGTTGAAAAACTTTGAATAAGCCCTCAGAAAAACTTCATCGCCATATTCTCTTCGCAACATGTGGTTCATCATCAGGCACTTGCCATATCCGATGGCTTCCTCGACAGGATTGTTTCTTGATTTAAACTGACTTAATGGAAAATCATTTTCTGGATTGACAAAATCGGCATATTTCTGCAGGGTACTTCTGCGGTATTCCTCTCCTTCGCCTTTTTGCTCCTTGAAAAGATGATCGGCCATATAGGATGTAATTCCTTCGCACCAGTTGCCTGTTGAATAATCTACATAAACGCTGTTTCCCCAGTAATTGTGTAAAAGTTCATGAGGATAACTGGAAGAAATAATCCATGGGAAACGGATAACTTTTTCTCCGAGCAGGGTAAAAGAAGGCATCCCATAGCCTGTTTCCCAGAAATTTTCGACAAGGGTAAATTTTGAATATGGATAAGGTGCTATAAGATGATGGTAAAGGGTTAGGTATTCTTTTGTGGCATCCATGTATTTTTTTGCAAGATCGGGATCAGGCTTTGCCAGAAAAGCTTCGATAGAAATGCCGTTATAATTTTGGCGGTAAATGATCCATTTTCGGGCTACCAGATATATTTCATCCTGTGGTTCAGGTGAATCAAAAACCATCACACGCGTATCTTCCTGAATATTTTCGGAAATTAAACGGCCCTGAGAAACAACCGTATAGGCAGAATCAATAGAGGCAGTCAGTTGGAAAGAAAATAATTCAGCCTGAAAATCAGGAACCCAGGCCGTAGAGCCAGCCAGATAAACACCTTCCCTGGAGATAATACCGTCTGTTTCACTGAATCCACGTGCATATTCGGATGTGCCCGGAGTGATAGCACCTTCTACCTTTCCCTGATATTTCAGCAAAACCTGATATTGTCTGTTTACGGCTGAATCATTGAAACTAATCCGGTAATAAGTCAGCTTATCATCTGTTTTTATCTGAGAAATATCATAACCTAGCTCAATTTTTTCATGAATAAGGCTGAAATTTTTATTCAGGCTGAATGTCAGGTAGTTGTCATTATTTATGTAAGAAACCGGAAGAATAATTTCGTCTTCAACAAAAAGGGATTTTTCATTCACGTTTACCCGGCACTTAATATTCTGGTGAATGGTCTGAGAAAAAGCACTGATGATGGAAATCAGGATAAAAGTTACTATCAGCAAAGATTTTTTCATATTCTTTTTTTTGCAAAGGTCGGAGAATGTCAGCAATATCAGTGCAGGACTATCCTAAGTTTTAAAAAGCACAAATACCTTTGCAGTATGAAAACAGCCCGACTATATTTTATACTTATCCTTGTTTTTCATGGAGTTACGTCTTTTTCGCAATCAAGGCTGATTTATATTACCCATCATACCATTTCGGAGGTTTGTTTCGACAGGGGTCGTTTTGTCAGTTTCACTTCGCGGCAGATAAAGGTTCTTGAATCTTTTCAGCAAAAGCTGAAGACCCCTCATCATCTGATAGTTCAAACCATCATACGCAAAGATACAAGTCCGGTTTTCTTCCTTGCCGCCTGCCCGGAATTAAATCAGGCTGAAGAAAATGAATTGCTTGCCGAATTGGGCAAAATCAAACCGGTTAAATCATACCTGATTGATTTTGTTTATGCTATCGAATTGTTGGATAAGCGAAAAACAAAAGATACCACAGATGTTTACCTGCCACCTGTCAGAAATCCACTTGTGGAGGCGGAAAACAATTTTATGAAAGCATCGCTGGAGGGAAAGATTTTTTACCTGAAGGAAAAAGCAAGGAATGAAGCTCTACCTGTTTTATCTGCATTTGCCAGCAGCAGCCATCAACGTTATCAGGATGTGATTTCGATAGGAAACAGGATAAACAAGGTGATGAAAAACTCAAATCCTGATGTGGATTCAATGACTACGTTTAATCCCCGCTACTGGAAAGCCCTGATTGAAATGATGCCCGACAATTACCTTCTGTATGCCATTAAAATATATTTACTTATTTCAAACGGGGAACTGGATAAGGCCTATCGGCTTTTGTCCGTCCTCGATTTGTTTAAAAAGAACAACTCCATTGCCGATTACTACTTCGATGAACTGATCTGGCTGCATGTTATTTTCAGGCAGCAGGATCTCCTTCTGGATTCTGTTCAGAAACTCATTGATCAGCAGCAGTTTCATCAGGCTCAGGAAAAGCTTCATCATCTTTTAGATATTTTTCCAACCTCAGCCCTTGCATGGAATAAGCAGCTTGTATTGAATCAGGCTGAAGGAAAGGAATATGATTTTGATATTGAAACACTTATAAACCGGTACGATCCGGTTTTATGCCCCCACGTTGACTCCTTGCGTATGAGTAGCGACAGAATCTGTCAACTCAAAAAGGAAGCTGACAGTTTATTCCAGAATACAGCTGCCTTTCACAGGGATTTCATGCGTTATGCCGATATTTCTTTACAGTCGGGAGATTATGATTTTGCGGCTCACCTTTATTGGCTGGCTATTACTCATTTTTCAGATAAAGAGGCAGGGAGGGACAATTTGAACGCATATTTTCTTTACTGTCTCGACAAGCTGGGACATCATGATCTCGTTCTTCAGCTCGATGCGGAGGCTTACCGGAAATTTCAGGACATAGAAGCAAAGCTGAGGTAATATCAAAAAAGCCTCTTTTTTCAGGGAAAGCGTTTGATGAAGTGTTCATTCTGCTTCAATTTCATCAAAATGATAATTATCTGAGGCAGACACTTTATCCCGGATCATATCATTTGTCAAGGCCGTAAATAATTCTGAAATGATGTCCGTATGCAGTGAAAGTCAGGGCATCAACCAGCAGGGCAGGGCGTCTGAATAATGTCCAGAACAGAAATTTCCAGAATTCAGTCCGACCTTTGTTCAAAATTCCGATAATCAATATGAGTCTGACCACTGCCCTAAGTTGGGCAATGCTGATGTTGTTATTTTTTACCCTGTTTTTTCTGAAATTCATCATGAACTGTCTTGTCCGCTGATAAAATGGTCTCGACTCATAAAGGTTCCTGATTAAAGATTTATAACCCGAAATCAGATCATTAAAATTCATTTTCGGTACAAAATTCATGGAAGAATCCGTATTGTTACCGGTAGCTTCAACGGTCAGCCTGTTCTCTTTTTTCAGACGGTGATAGAGTTGTGTGTTTTTGGGTGCATTCAGTAAACCCACCATAGCCGACACTATTCCGCTCTTCTGGATAAAATCAGCCTGGCGTTGAAAGACTGTTTCATTATCACTGTCGAACCCGACAATAAAGCCTCCGGAAACATTGAAGCCTGCCTGCTGTATTTTTTTCACGCTTTCGAGGAGGTTGCGGTGTTCATTCTGATGTTTGTTGCAGGCCTGAAGCGTATCTTCATCTGGTGTTTCGATGCCGATAAAGGTAGAATTAAAGCCGGTTTCGGTCATGAGAGTCAGCATTTCATCGTCATCAGCAAGGTTTATCGAGCTTTGAATATTAAACGAAAAGGGATAGTTATGCTCCTGCATCCATTTTTTCATGGCTGGCAGCAAGTGGTATTTGACTTCTTTTTTATTGCCGATAAAATTATCATCTACTACCGAAACGGGGCCTCTCCAGTTTAAATGGTACAAGGTTTCAAGCGTTTCGATGACCTTAGGTGCCGGTTGCATCCTGACCTTATGTCCCAAAAGGGAAGTAATTTCACAGAAATCACAGTTAAACGGACATCCCCTCGAAACCTGTATGCTCATAAAAGCATAGTCTTTCACTGACAATAAGTGATAGTCAGGAACAGGAGTATTTGATAAATCAGCATATTCGTTGGTTTGATAAATCCTTTCAGGAGTTTTTCCCGTTTGAATGGCATTCAGAAATGGGGGGAGTGTGATTTCTGCTTCGTTGAGAATGAAATGATTGATTTGCGGATAATTAACATATTCCTGCGTAAACAGAGGCCCTCCGGCAACAATGGCAGTTTTGTTTTTCAGACATAATGCAATGACTTCATCTACCGACTTTTTCTGAATATACATAGCGCTGATAAACACGTAGTCGGCCCAGGTAATATCTTTTTCCTGCAGTTTATGTATATTCATATCAATCAGTTTTTTATGCCATTCCTTTGGCAACATGGCTGAAACAGTAATCAGTCCGAGGGGAGGAACTGCTGCCTTTTTGGATACAAATCGCAGGGCATGTTTGAAACTCCAGAATGAATCAGGATATTCGGGAGAGATAAGTAATATATTCATGATGAAAAATTTCAGGCAAAAATATACTTCAGAAATGAGGAACCGAAAAAACAGGGACAAATGAAGATAAAATGGGATAAATGCCGGTGTTTTGGGATAAATGGTAATTGTTAATCCCTTTGATCTTTAGGTGAGGATGTTACAAACTCTTTAATTTTCAATAGATATACCCTTGAAACAGAGATTTTTTCCTCCAAGCCCTTGATCAGCAGAAAATGATTGCCAAAGCTTTTTTCCATTCTTTCGACATAAATGCTGTTGACGATAAATGCCCGGTGGCAACGGACAAAATTGGGGAAAACTGACAATTGATTTTCAATGTTTTTCAGGGTGTTTCTAAGAAGCGTTCTTTTGATTTGTCCTTCTTCCAGAAAAAAAATCTCGGCATAGTTGTCGGCTGAACGGATTAAAACTAAATCTTTTGCCGGAAGACTAATGTTTTCTGATTTGTTTTCGGAATTGATGACGATGGTCTTCTGCAGAACATCCATGCCAAATTGCTCCACCATTTTTTGAAGACCTTTCTTTTCAAGGATTAATTCCTCCTGACGGTTTTTTAATTCATTCATAATGTCGTAGTAGCGCAAAAGGACAGGCGGAGCCAGGCAAATCAACAGAACCTTAAACATGATGAAAAAGGTAATCTCGATACCTGCCACATAACGAAGATAGAAAGCAAAAGCTATTGTACTTAAGACAAGCATCAGCAAACTACCGGCATATTGAGGAAAAACCATTTCATTTTCAGTATTTTCCTGCTTTTCAAACACAACGGGGATTATATCCCTGGAGAGCATAATGAAGAAAAAAACAATAGCAGCCAGTCCAGCCACAAGCACCAGATTATCATTAAGTTCGGGATTTTTAAACGGAAAAGGCTGAAAGAAGAGAATAAAAAGGTAAATGCCCAGACTGATGCCAACAGATAAGCCTGCCTCTGCCTTTACCTGTGCAATAATCCGGTTGATTTTGTCATTCATCAAAAAAATCTGTTAAAATTATACGTTCAAAGATAATCAAACCTGAATAATTGTACAGAAGGAATTAAAGACCTGGTGACTGAAAGCAAATGAATAAAATCGGGAACATACCGGGCGACCTTGTTATGATTTCCCCATAAAAGCAAATTGTTATGTTTGGAAAAAATGCATTTATGCAAAAGTGAGGCAATGAAGGGAGCGAAAAATTATCAGGCCGTCCCTACGGGACTTGGATTTTTTTTTGTTGGTGTTACCATAAGATCGTCCCTACGGGACTTGAACGGATATTGATTTTTTGTTTTATGAAACAATCTTAAAATCCTGAAACGTTATAAGCTCCCCTCTCTTTTTGAAAGAGAGGGGCCGGGGGTGAGTTAGATACTGTTTCCCAAAAATCCTCTCTACGGGACTTGAGTGGGTGTAGATTTTTGTTTTATGAAACAATCATAAAATCCGGAAACGTTATAAGCTCCCCTCTCTTTTTGAAAGAGAGGGGCCGGGGGTGAGTTAGATACTGTTTCCAAAAAATCCTCTCTACGGGACTTGATTGGGTATTGATTTTTGTTTTATGAAACAATCTTAAAATCCTGAAACGTTATAAGCTCCCCTCTCTTTTTGAAAGCGAGGGGCCGGGGGTGAGTTAGATACTGTTTCCAAAAAATCCTCTCTACGGGACTTGATTGGGTATTGATTTTTTGTTTTATGCGACAATCTTAAAATCCTGAAACGGTATAAGCTCCCCTCTCTTTTTGAAAGAGAGGGGCCGGGGGTGAGTTAGATACTGTTTCCAAAAAATCCTCTCTACGGGACTTGAGGGGTATTGATTTTTTGTTTTATGAAACAATCTAAAAATCCGGAAACGCCATTAGCTCCCCTCTCTTTTTGAAAGAGAGGGGCCGGGGGTGAGTTTATCATACCATAACCTTTGCAAGGCAAGAAGACTTGTAAAAAATTGAATATTAATGACTTAATGGATTTCACAACTGTCTAATAAGTGATTGTTATCTCCTGTCCTTCATAAGCGTCAAAAACTAAAAACCAGGATTTTTCATTTTGCATGAGTTTTTTACTTCCGTATTTCACTTTGACCTGCTTTGGCTCCTGGTGGAGAACAAGAGTAAATCCTTCTATTTTTCTGATTTGATTTTGTTTAAACGTTACTGAGCAGCCTTTCTGATTCCCTTTAACAAAAACCTGAATGTTTTCAATGGCATTCCGGTATTCTGTCATTTTTGAAGGGCTTGTTGCCCAGCCTTTTTCATCAGATACCTTTTTAAAAAGGATTTCCGGAACCGACAAAAGAGTGTCATTGTAAGCTGTGTAGGCAGGATGTCCGATCCAGGTCATTTGTCCCTTGTATTTTTTAACATAAATGCTTAGATAATCAAGCAAATACTGTCTGTAAAGCGAGGCAGCCTGAAGTAATTCACGACCTTGTATATTCCTGTTGTTTTCAATAAGATCGAGAAAATAGTAGTCATCGTGATAGGTGGGGCTTATTTCCATGATTCGGGAAGTTTTGAAATATCCGTTCATGGAAACAGGTAAATGATAAGGGAACAAACAACCAGAAAACAGGTCGGGATGATAGCCGAGGCTCGATTCCCACTGATAACCGAGCTCGTCAAGAGACAGCAGTCCGTTAGCTGAGGTGGTGGTAAAAGGAAAGCGAAAACCTTTGAAAGGAAGATGAAAACGGGACTCATTAGCGACCATGTCTGACCATGCCTCAAGATAAGATTTATCTCTGAAATTCAAACGTTTATAACCAGATGAGGCCAGTTCAGCGCGGTAATCTTTCAGCAACTGAAGGTTCTCCTCAGTTATTTTACCGGTCAGGGTAACTGTTACAGGAATTTTAAAATCACGGCAAAGCCTGAGTAAGCTTTCGAGTTGTTTTTTACTTCCGTAAGGTTGAATGGTGGCACAAAAAGCATAGGGAGAGGCATCCGGCCATGGATGTATTTCAATCCTGGCGGTTTTGTTCCGGTAATAATCATCCAGCACATATTCGTAAAACTGTTCAATGGCAGCCATGTCCCAGAATCCACCCTGATTGGTAACATGCAAATAATAGGAAGATGGAAACAGAATGGCTGAACCATTTTCATAACTGTTTTGAATAAAAGCAGGGAAATGAACATCATGCTGTCTCCATTCTGCAAATATTTTCAGTTTTTTTGAAAGGATAGAATCCGCCACCAACACCCAGGTATCTGTTTTGAGTGTGTCAGTGTTAAGTTCAGGTAATTTACCGGACGACTGAACCAGGCTAAATCCATTGATGTTTTGTTCGGATAAAATGACTCCAAAACAATTGCTTAAAGGCCAGTTCTGAGGTTGTAGCCGGCCATAAAGGCTGATGCGGTCGCTGCCTTCCTCATTATTTCTGCCTATGTTGTCGCCTGCAATCAGATAACCACCGTTTTTCACCCATTTTTCGATATTTTTCAGCTCGTCATCCGACATAAAGGTCAGGGAATATTCCCTGTCGGCATCATGATAACCGGCTGCTGATGAAAGAATAAGAATGTCGTATTGAGCAAGTAAGTCAGGATTAGTCAAAATTTTTCTGTCGGTATTGACCATCACGGCTCCGTGGGAATTGAAAAAATGAGACGCTACCTGAACGCCCGCAGGCAATGTGCCGTTTTGTAAAGAGTTTCCGGTGGTTACAAAAACTATTCTCGGGATACGGTAATGATAGGCTTCCGTGTTCCTGTCATTTTTATGGCAGGAAGAAAAGAGGAGTATCGCAGTTAGTAAAATTAAAAATGTTCTTGTTTTCATGGCTCCATGATTTCAATGGTTACTTCCTTTCCGGGAAAACAAAAGAGCATTGCTTCGCCACCATGCAGATTGTAAATGCCGTCACTGGCTGATCCGCTGACTTTGATAATTTTTGCTTTCGAACGGTATTTGACTGCCAGAGGGAGGTATTTATCAGGTACATTGTCGGGCACTACACAATTTACAAAAATCAGATTATTGAAATTTTTGGTTTTTATCGTGCATTGACGATAGCAGTTTTGATAGACCAGCAGTTTTTCAGGAGTGGTAATCCAGTATTTGTTGTTTCTGAAAAGGCGTATCAACCGGTGGAGTTGCTCTTCGGTTACAGTTCTCTGATTTCTGACCATTTCAGGGTTTTTGACAATTTTGTCAATGTAGAAATTATACCAGCCTTTTTCAGCGTTTAAAAGTGAATCTATCAGTTGATAATCTGAAGTTTGTTTAAAAAGCCTGAACCCGTTTTGATGTGAACGGTAATATGCATCTGTTTGGCTCATCGCTATCTGAATATCCTGAAAATCAGTAGGTTTGCTTTTGAATGGGAAGTTGTCGGACAGAAGCACTGACGTACATTTTTTTCCTGTCCATTCATCAACAGCAATCATTTTGGTCTTTAAGGCCTGCACAAAATTTTCACTTTGATTTTCAGGCAGTTTAAAGATAAAATCACCTCCGGCTGAATCAATGGAAGCAGCAAGCGCTCTGTTGATATTGAACAGCAGATTTTTTTCATTTGATTGGGGAAGCTCCGAAATAATGAATGAAGCCTGTATGTCATACGTCAGCAAGGAAGGCAAGACTATTTCACGGATGGATTTTTCGGTAACATTAAATACAAGGCTGATGGCTCCCTGATAATCTCCCGGGTATGGCAAAAGGGTAAAATTCTCGTCTGTGGGTTCGGAATCTGTGTTTTGAGGAACTTTTTTTAATCGGGCAAATTCTTTTTTAAGGCTGTAATAAACTGGTTTTAAACGCATTTTGTAGGGAGGGTCAATCCAGCTATCCCATGTATAAAAATAAGTTCCTGATTCCGGAATTTTTTTAACCAGTTGGTCATTCTTGTCGGTTATAAAAAACTGAATATGAAAGCCATCTGTAATGCTGTAATCCATTTCGCGTGTTTTGGGATTGTTGTCGAGAACAGCATGGATGGAAGGATCGGTAACATTCAGCATTTGCCAGGTAAAACGAAGTTCCAGTATTTTTTTGCTGTTGTCCCAATACCAGTCGGCATTGGATGATGCCGGGGAGGATGAAATCCCGTAAGTCAGTTTGCCGCGGTTATGTTTGATCTCCGGGAATTTCTCTCCGGTAACAGATTCCCTTTTCCTGTTGGCCAGCAACCACTGGCTCACAAATTTCCCGTTGTTGTTATTAACCGAATGATAGGGGGGAACAATCTGCTCTCCCCTGTCGGTGAAAACGGTATAATAATCATCCACAAAAAGTTCAGCGTTTCCGGTATTTTGAAATTCTGCCAGAAACTCTATACCATGTTCATTTTCATCTTCCAGAAAGCGGAGTTTATGTTCGCCTTTTAATTTGTCGTAAGTATCAAAAGCAATGTATAGATTATGCTTTTTGAAATCAAAATCAGGCAGTTGTGCAAGAATATAAAAATAAGCCGGATCGGCTGAAAAGTTTACCTGAATATCTTTCCCTGTTTTCAGCTCAGTCCAGTCTTTGCCATTGGCATCAATAGTCTTTTTGATGCTTTCGCAGGCCACAATGCCGTAATTTTGTTCCGGGTTTTCGAGATTGTGCCATAATCTTCTGTTTTCAGCCGGCTCTTCAAAATCCATCACCAGCCAGTTGTGCTTAAACCATTCGTCTATCCATTCGAAATAAACAGCACCTGCGCATCTGGTATTAAAAATATCGCGGGTCAACACTTCTGAAAGAACAGCCTGTTCCATTTCGCTATGCCCACCCTGGTCGAATCCCAGCGGAGTATAATGACTGTTACCCCTGCTCGATGGCAGCCCATATTCTGAAATGAGTAATGGAATACCCTTGCAATGCTCTTTCAGGTCGAGCAGGTAAAAATAAAAATTGTCCTTTTTCCCATCTGGTTTGATTGGATGACTGTATTTGGCTTCGTTACAGATAAAATCAGGGTAGTAGGGATAAACATGATAGCTGGCAAAAAAACCGGCTAAATAATTTGTAGTTTTATGAAAATGAGTAAAATCAAGACTTTTCAGGTCATTGTCATATTCCCTGACATATTCCGCTTCGATATATTCAGAGGAATGAAACATGGGATCCAGCGGCAGCCAGTTGACAAAAGAAACAGGTCTTTGAGTCTGAAAGGTCTGGGTTTCGTATTGTATGGCAAAGTCCATCATTTCTCCCAGCCACACCTCCATGGCATTTCCCTGATGAACATTGATAAAATTACCTCTGAATTCCGTTTTTTTCATCAGTCTGTTGGTTTTTTCCACTGCATCGGGTTCCCATTCCCTGCCCAGCAGAATACCGGCTACGTATTGTGAAATATCCGTCTGATATACCCCTGAAGCATGGCCGGGTTTTTCTGCCACCACAGCCTTACCATGAATCAGATTGATGACTTTGATGATTTCTTCCTGAAAATTTCTCACAAACTCCACATTGTAAAAATTTCCCTCTGCAGGAAGTTCTGTCCATACTCCCTGGAATAAATATAGTTTTTTTGAAAAATAACGCTGATTATGAACAGCCAGTGCACGGTAAAATTCCGGTGGCAGAACTGTATAAACCCTGATTACATTGGCATTCATTTCTCCTATCAATCTGAACCATTCGAGGTATTGTTCAAAGCTCAGTGAAAATTCTGTCGGGAATTTTCCCGGGACAGCCGTCCCGATATTGACCCCTTTGAAAAATATTTTTTCCCATTGGTTATCTGATTTAAGAACTTCAAAATAATCCCCGTCAGCTTTAAAGGAATAAGTACTTTTTAGAGAAATGCCGGCAATTTCTTCAGCAGGCAAGGGGTTAAACAATGGTTTTGATTTATCCGTTACCTCAACCAGCTTTATTTTTTCCGAACGTATGTTTTCTTCTATTTTCATCATACTCCTGACTGTCAGTGCCAACAGGACGATTAAAATGGCAATAATCAGATATTTGGCTTTCATTAGAAATAAATGATGAGGTTTCCGAAAATTACCCTGTTTTTGTAATATGGATTGATAAATCCGCTGTATCCGGCAGAAATACTCAGGGATTTAAAATTATACCCTGTTTCTGTTTCCCAGTTAATATTGTCCACATTCAATGTTTTTGCTACGATACTTCCCGGATTCTGAACTGATTCTTCATAATAAAGTTCCCTGCCGATATTATAATTTCCTGCAGCATAAAAATAAAGTTTTTCATGGAAGAAAGCCTGATAAAAACCTGTGGAAATGCCTGTCAGTTTCCGGCCTTTTGGTGTGTAGTAAAGCGGAGAGCTATAGGTGAAATCCATAAAAGAATAGTTCAGTCCGACTGAAAGGGATGGATTATTCAAAATCCTGTATCTGGCAGAAAATGCATACGTATAGTAAGGGTTAACATCCGGTTCATATTTCTGGTGTTCAAAGTCGGCAATTTCATTCTTCCGGATGATGCCATACCTGAATGAAGCATTGAAAGTCAATTTGTTATAAATAGCCGATAGGTTATTTGCAAAATAATCCTGTCCTACCTGATTCCAGTAGTAAAAGTAGTCGTAGGCAGCAGCAGTGGTATTGTAAAATTTAAGGGTTTTGATTCGCCAGATGGCAGTATAATAAGCTCCGTAAGAAGAAAAAATTTTATCAGAACCGGAATAGCCGGCATATACAGTCAGCCTGTTTTTCTCTCCCATGAAGGTTCCTGTAATTCTGAAATTGGTAAAAATACGCTGGGTATCATTGTTTTGCCATTCATAGTGTTTATCGGAAATATCGAGCAGGACAGCTAATGACAGGTTAAAATAATCGGTGATGCGTTTGGTTGAGCTGACAGTAGAGACGAGGGCATTAATCTGATAAGATTCTTCTGCTTCCATGACAGATCGCATGGCTGTGTTGCAGATAAATGCTGTTTCCTTTTTGAGGTTATGATAAATTCTTTCATTTTCAGTATTACCCGGGTCAAGTGCAATGGCATGTTGATAATAAGACAAAGCCTGATAAGGTTTGTTTTGCCAGTAATACATTTTTCCGGCACCGGCCCATGCTTCCGCAAGAGTCTGATCGATCCCGATGGCTTGCTTGTAAATTAAAATGGCTGAATCCAGTTTCCCTTGATATATCAGGGTTTTTGCACGCTCAAGATAAAAGGGGAGAAACGCATCAGTTGGTTTTAATGCAAGATCGTAATAATAACCCGATTTTTGAAAATCCCCTTTTCTGAAACAGATTTTGGCAAAACCCAGCAAGGCTTCCCCATCGCTGTTATCTGATTTATAAATCTCACCATAATGAAAAAAGGCTTTTTCAAAGTCTTCTTTATTCAGGTATAAACGGGCAAGTGCCAGATGGGCATCATAATCAAATCCATTGATTTCTAACACTTTGGAATAGTAATAAATGGAAGAATCAGGTTTTGCATTGATTCGGGCAAGATAACCCAGATAACGGTAGTGTTCAGCTCCCGGAGACTGGCAAAATGTTGATATTGCTAAGAGCATTAAACTAAATGAAAGCAGTAAACGCATAATATGAGTTTTAACATCAGACACGTTTTATTCCTTTTCTTTCGAATTTATTCCAGGAACTTTTTTTCAAAGCAAAATTAACAAGCCCGTGAAGTTGAGCAAATGATCTGAAAAACGAATAACTGAAGTCGGACATAATACTACTGAGAATCAATAATAACCATTCCCGGAAACTTCTGTACCTGAGGGCTGAACGGTTGGCTTCGTCCTGCCGGTAACTCCAGTATTCGGTAATCACTGTCATACTGCTGGTAATAATGGCTGTGATTAAAGTTGTACCGATAATCAGCATGATGACCCACGATAGGTTAATCAGTCCGGTAACAGAAGCAGGGATAATGAAAAGGACGGTAACAACTTTCATCAAAGGCGACATCAGTTCAAAGAAAAAATAATAAGGCATGGCAAACATTCCGGTGGCTTTATACGAAGGCTCAAACAACATTTTTAAATGAAAAAAAAGTGATTCTGCCAGTCCTGTGTGCCACCTGACGCGTTGCTTGTAAAGGTTTCTGCCATTATCAGGAACTTCAGTCCAGCATACCGGCTGAGGCAGGAAAACCGCTTTTGCTTTCTGCCTGTTTTCATGTTTAAACCTCCAGAGCCTGACCACCACCTCCATATCTTCACACAATGTTTTTTTATGTTTTCCGATGGTTTGAACCAGATATGGGTGGTCGTTTTTCTGCGAAAGGTATCCTCCGGCAGCCAGCAAATCACTTTTTCTGAATACGGAAAATGCTCCGGACATCACCAGCAAAGCATTCATTTTACCCAGCCCGATACGGGAAATAAGGAAAGACTTGATGTATTCCGTAATTTGCCACAAAACCCATAAATTGGAAGGCATTTTCAGGCTTTTAACCCTATTGTTTTCAATGACCACACCATTGGCAGCCGCCAGTTGCCCTCCGGCCACAAATGTTTCTTCCCGTTGCTCAAATTGTTTCATGACATGATGCAGGGCATTTTTGTCGAGTATCGAATCAGCATCAATCGTACAGATGAAATCTTTCACCGAATAATTGATCCCTGCATTTATGGCATCTGCTTTTCCTCCGTTTTCTTTGTCAATGAATTTCAGGTTTGTGCCTTCTTTCAGGTAAAGTTGCCTTATTTCTGAAGTTTTGATAAAATCTGTTCCTGATAATATTTCCTGATTTTGAGGCTGATAAGTTTCGAGCAAGATTTCCATGGTCCGGTCAGATGAACCATCATTTACCACAATGATTTCATAATCAGGATAGTCAAGATTTCTCAACATTTCTATACAGTTCACAATACTGACTTCTTCGTTATAGGCAGGAACAATAATGCTGACAGATAATTCAGGAATATTTTCTCTTTCTGACTTCCTTTTTTTCGAAGAAGAAATGCTTATGATAAAAATCAGATAAAGCAAAATATCAATGGCAAAATAGCTAAGGTAGTAAATGATTAAAAGCTTCTCAATGATGCGTAAAATATACAAATTCAGCTGTTTTATGAAATGTCAAAGGTATGTTAAATTCAGTCTCAGATTCTAAGAGGATTACGTAATTTAATTAAATGATTTGAATGATCAGCCACCGGTGAACAGGCAGACAGGTTCGAAATTTTAACTCCTCCTCCCATTCACTGTTTTTCAAAATCAATTTGGTATAAGATGTTATTCTTATCTTAATTTTGCAGCAAATAACAGTAGCAGGATGAAAGTAAAAGAAATCATTAAAATCCTTGAGGATTGGGCACCGCTCCATTATCAGGAAGATTACGACAACAGCGGTTTGCAGGTCGGCAATCCAGATATGGAGGTTACTGGTATTTCTATCTGTCTCGACATAACGGATGAAATACTGGAAGATGCCATTCAAAGCAATTATAACCTGATAATCAGTCATCATCCGTTGATTTTCAGAGGATTAAAAAAGATAAACTATTTGATGCCTGAAAACAATGTTTTGATTAAGGCCATCAAACATGATATTTGTATTTACAGTTGCCATACGAACCTTGACAATATCAGGAGCGGAGTAAATAAGAAATTAGCCGGCATGTTTGAGCTTGAAGACATTGAAATACTTCGTCCCTTCAGCGGAAAACTTTTTAAAATTACTGTTTTTTGTCCCGATATCAGGCTTTCAGATGGAAGTTACGTCCCTGAAAATGTGAGAAATGCCATGTTTGAGGCCGGAGCAGGAAAAATCGGGGAATACGATAGTTGTTCATTCAATGTCGAAGGTACGGGTACTTTCAAACCGCTGGAAACGGCCAATCCGTTTATCGGAAAAACGGGAATAACTGAATATCAGAAGGAAATAAGAGTGGAAACCATTGTCCCGATTCATCAGTTGAACAGGGTAGTTGATGCCATGATCGATGCTCATCCCTATGAAGAGGTGGCTTATGATATCTATCCGCTTGCCAATGAATTTCCGCTTGCAGGTTCAGGAATCATAGGCAATCTCGTTAAGCCCATGGCAATAACTGAATTTCTGGCTTTGGTAAAAGAAAGTTTTCGTCTGAAAATGATTCGTCACAATTGTTTTCATGAAAAGATAATCAAAAGGGTTGCCCTATGTGGAGGAGCCGGTAGTTTTTTAATCCATGATGCCGTCTCAAAATCAGCAGATATTTTCCTGACAGGCGATCTGAAATATCATGACTTTACATCGGCCTTAGGTAAAATCGTTCTGGCAGATATAGGTCATTTTGAAAGTGAGCAATTTTCTTCAGAATTAATTTATGATTATTTGAAAGAAAATATTTCTACCTTTGCTGCCTTGAAAATAAAGCAAAATTTTAATCCAATAAATTATTTTTAATGGAAAAAGCACCGCAGATTGAAAAGCAATTAAGAGCATTGTTTAATCTTCAGTTGGTTGATAGTAAAATTGACAAGCTTCGTAGTGTTCGCGGAGAACTGCCCATGGAGGTCCACGACCTTGAAGATGAAATCATAGGCCTTGAAACCAGAATAGAAAATACGATGAATGCTATTCAGGAGTTAAAACAGGCTACCGAAACTTTTAAGTCGAAAATACAGGAATGCAACACCCTGTTGCTCAGATACGAATCGCAGCAGATGCATGTAAAAAACAACAGGGAATATGTCGCCATTTCAAAAGAAATGGAATTACAGAAGCTTGAAATCATGGCTGCTGAAAAACGCATCAAAGAAATAAAAGCTGAAATTACTGAAAAAGAACAGAGCATCGAGCAATATCAGCAGGATTTGCAGGAGAAGAAAAAAGACCTTGTTGAAAAAGAGCGGGAATTATCAGAGATCATAGCTGAGACTGAAAAAGAGGAAGAAGAAATTCTCAGGATGCGTGAACAAGCTACCAAAGAAATTGAAGAAAGGCTGTTAAAAGCATACAATAAAATCAGAGCCACCTATCTGAATAAACTTGCCGTTGTGCCTATCGAAAGGGATGCCTGCGGGGGTTGCTTCAGTCAGGTTCCGCCTCAGCGTCAGTTAGATGTCAGGTTACATCTTAAAATTATTGCCTGTGAAAACTGTGGAAGGATTTTAATTGACCACGATCTGGCTGAAGAAATTAAAAACAATAATTCCTGATTACAGACTGTTTATTTTTTCTTGTCTTTTTCCTTATCCTTTTTCCCAAATACAGAGAAATGCACGTAGTGTGAGGGATTTTTCTGAATGTCTTCCAGTAGAAGGTTCAGGTTTTTGCTGGCATTTTCAAGATTTATATACAGGCTGTCGTTGTTGACAAGCATTCCGACCGTGCCTTCTCCTTTATTGATTTTTTCGCTTATTGAATTCACCTTTTCGATGGTTTGGCGGCTCTGAGCAATCACTTCACCGAGATGGGCTGCTTCCACGGTATCTGATATGGCACTCATATTCTGAATGAAATGATTTATTTCATCGTTGTTGTCTTTGAGTGTACGGGAGATCGATGATATGTTTTTCAGTATTTCATTCAGCCTTTCAATGGAACGGTAATTATTGAATTTATCGGTGCTCTGAGTAAGATTTTCAGTAGTTTTTTTCAGGTTCTCGATAATGGCTTCAAGATTTTCAGTGCCTTTGTTTTCAAGCACTTTGTTCAGTTCACTCAAGGATTTGTTTAGTTTTTCCACAACAGGATTTACCACATTGTCCACTGCCTGCGACAGGGTGATGGCTGTTTCTCCTTTCAGAAAATCACGATGTTTGGCTGCAGTTTTTTCATTTGAAGGAATGATTTCGACTGCCTTAGCCCCCAGAATATCGAGGTCGGTTATTTTGGCTACACTGTTTGCAGGAATATGAACATCGCTTTTAACCACAAAAGCCACCTTAATCATATTTTTTTCTTCATCTACTTCAATATCATATACTTTTCCGATGCGATATCCTTTATACACAACCGGATTGGATTCCTGAAGCCCATTAATGTTGTCATAGTAAGCATAGTAAGTGCGCGAAGCACGAAGGATGTCCTTACCTTTCAGCAGGTTAAATCCAAGTATAAGAATGACAAGAGTAAAGACAGCAAAAATGCCTATTTTTGATTCATCTGAAATTTTCACGTGATTTTTTTTATTGCAAAGTTAACATAACAGGCCTATTTCGAAGCAATAAGAATTTATTCTTCTACCTCAAGACGGTATTCTTCAAATGCCTTGAAAATGGCAGTAGCTGTCTGAAGTTGACCTTCTTTGGAAGATAAATACTCACGCTCCTCCTGATTGGAGAGAAAGCCGGTTTCGATTAAAACACTTGGCATCGAATTTTTCCATAAAACAAGAAAGCCGGCCTGCTTAACACCTTTACTAAGTCTTGAAGCAGTTTTTTTGAAATGCTCTTCAATTTTTGAAGCCAGCAAAAGACTTTGATCCTGAAAGGCATCCTGATAAAGTGAAAAAATAATATATGCTTCCGGAGAATTGGGATCGAATCCATCGTATTTTTCCAGATAATTGTCTTCGAGTTTAATAACTGCATTTTCTGCCATGGCAACTTTCAGGTTGGCTGCACTCTTGTTAACCCCCATGACATAGGTCTCGGTTCCTTTTGCTGCATGATTTTCATTGGCATTGCAATGAATGGAAATAAAGACGTTGGCATTGTTCCGGTGAGCAATTTCAGGCCTTTTGTGTAATTCAACGAATACATCAGTCGAACGGGTATAGATGACTTTTACATCTTTCATCTTTTCCTGTATCATTCTCCCCAGTTCCAGAGCAATTTTCAGGTTGATGTCTTTTTCATATACTCCTCCGTACGTACATCCCGGGTCTGTACCTCCGTGTCCGGCATCAATGACAACTGTTTTGACATACATTTTGCTTTCATTAAGTGGCTGAAAGGCTGAAAGCAGTACGACAAGCCCTGTCAGTAAATAAATTTTACAGTTTGGAAATAATAAAAATATATATCTCGTTAAATTTGCCACGGTTTTTTTTGAAACAAAATTAATTGATAAACTTTCTTTGAAAATTTTATATAAGCTATTGATATTAACAACTTTGTGGATATGCTTTGGCCTCCACAACCCTGCTTTTTCAAAAAAAACTTTTATTTTACCCCCTGACAGCATAAAAAACAATGTTGGTGATACTCAGTTTATTAGCAAAGATGCCATTAAAAGTAAAATCAACTATACTGCCAAAGATTCCATTCCTATCGATCTGAAAAACAACCTGATTTATCTCTATGGGGAAGCTGAAGTTAGTTATGAACAAATCAGGCTGAAAGCTGCAAAAATTATTTTTGACTGGAAAAACAGCCTGGTAACAGCTGAAGGAATTGCCGATAGTCTTGGAAATGTTAGCGGAAATCCGGTTTTTTATGATAAAGACCAGGAATATAAAGCTGAAAAAATTATATATAATTTCAAAACCAAAAAGGGAAAACTATACAATCTGCTGACGGTGGAAGGCGAAGGTTATATTCACGGGCAGGAGGTCATGAAAGATGAAAATGATGTCTTATATGCCCGGCAGGCCAAATACACGACCTGCAATGATGAAGAACATCCTCATTTTTATATTTCAGCCTCAAAAATTAAAGTCCTTAAGAAAAACATCATCAGCGGACCCGCATGGCTGGTAATCGAGGATGTCCCATTGCCACTGGGAGTTCCATTTGGTTTTTTCCCAAAAAAAGACAACCGGTCTTCGGGTATTCTTCTGCCGGCTTACGGGGAATCGACCAACAGAGGTTTTTATCTCAGGGGAGGCGGATATTATTTCAGTATCAACGACTATCTTGATCTGGCCTTGCGTGGAGATATTTATTCCAGAGGTAGCTGGCTTATCAACGCCTCATCCAACTATAAAGTCAGGTATAAATTTTCCGGAAATCTGAGTGTTCAGTATGCCAACAACCGCTACGGAGAACCCAATGACCCGGACTTTTCTGTTTCAAAGGATTTTTCGGTAAACTGGTCGCACACGCAGGATCCCAAAAGCATGAACAATGCAAGTTTTCGGGCAAATGTCAATGCCGGAAGCAGGAATTCTTTCCGGAACAATTCCACCAATGCAGCCGACATCCTGCAAAATACACTTCGTTCCAGTATAACCTATTCAAAAGCATTCAAAGGGACGCCTTTTTCCTTATCGGCTGGCATTTCGCATAGCCAAAATCTGAATTCCGGAAGCATCAGCATATCAGCTCCCGACTTTAGCTTCAACATGAACAGGATCACACCCTTTAAATCAAAAACAGGTAAAAGAAGATGGTATTCAGACATCGGACTTCGTTATTCGCTGAACTCCAGAAACACACTCAATACAGTTGACACTGCTTTTCTTGATCCGCAATCCTGGCGGAAATGGGAAAACGGCATTCAGCATAGCCTCCCTATCTCAACCAGCTTTAAAATGCTGAGATACTTTACTTTATCTCCTTCGGTTGATTATACAGGCTATACCTATTTCAGAAAAATTGATAAAACTTTTGTCAAAAACTATCAGGGAACAGAAACGGATACCATCCTCGTTTCGGAAGAAAACGGAATTTTTCAGGCACATGATGTAAGTGTTAATGCTAACCTGAGTACCAGAATTTACGGAATGTTCAATATTAACAAATGGAACCTGGTTGCGATGCGGCACCTGATAACACCTACCGTATCCTTTTCATACCGTCCTGATTTCAGCGACCCCAGATTCGGTTATTATAAAAAAGTAGCTCTCGACTCAACAGGACTGAATTTTGAAACATATTCCGTGTTTAAAACGCCTATCTACGGAACTCCGGGACGATTCAGGCAGGGAAATATCATCTTTAATATTCAGAACAATTTTGAGCTGAAAGTCTTATCAAAACCTGATACTTCAGGAAAACGAGTGGCTAAAAAAATAAAACTGCTTGATTATCTTAATTTTAGCGGCAGCTATAATTTCTTTGCCGATTCTTTTCAGATGTCAAACATCCGTTTCAGCGGGAGGACTTCCTTGTTCAAAAATAAGCTTAATCTGCAATTTTCGGGAGATATCGATCCCTATACCCTGACCAGTACGGGCAAACGTATTTCAAAATATGAATGGGATGTGAACAAAAGGATAGGCCGACTGACAAATGCTTATATTTCAGTCAATTCAAGCCTGAATTCCAATCCCCGCAAAGAAAGGGAACATGAGTTTTTTGGATTTTCAGGTCTCCCTTATGAGAGTTATGTGGACTTTGAAATTCCATGGAACCTGAGCTGGAACTATACCTTTTCATTCAATAAACCCGGGCTTGATGCTAAAATAACCCAAACCGTAACGCTTAGCGGAAATATCAACCTGACGCCAAAATGGAAGATCAATGTCAGTACGGGTTATGACCTGTCATCAGGAGAATTGACCTTTACCTCGGTAGATATTTACAGGGATTTACATTGCTGGGAAATGAGCTTTCACTGGATACCATTCGGGTACAGGCAAAGCTATATGTTTAAGATAAATGTGAAGGCAAGTGTGCTGAAAGATCTTAAAATCGATAAAAAGAAAGAATATTTTGATTACCAATAATGATCAGGGCTACTGACATTATTTTTGCATATAATTTGAGTTTTTCCATAAAAACTAAAAAGCAAAAAATGAAAAAAACATTCATTGTTCTTTTATGCTTACTCACCCTAACCAGTCTGAAAGCCATCTCACAGGGATATGAAATCAAAATTAAATTCACTAACCTGAAAGACACGAACCTGTTTCTCGGACTTCACTACGGAAATAACAAATACATCAAAGACACCACCAGAATTGACAAAAAAGGTGTGGCAGTTTTTAAAGGCAAAACCCCGCTTGCACCTGGAATTTACCTGATTATCACGCCTTCACGTAATTATTTTGAAATACTGGTCAGAGAGCCTTTAATCTACATCGAAGCTGACACCACCGACCTGACCGGTAAAATAAAAGTAATTACCTCGGAAGAAAATAAGCGATTTTATGAGTATCTGGCATTCATGGAAACACAGTATGAAAATCGGCAAAAACTCATGAAAGATAAAGATAAGGTAAAAGACAACAAGGAAGAATCAGATAAAATTAATGAGCAGCTGAAGCAAATTGATGATACCATTATCGGCTTTCGTAAATATGCCATAAAAACCTATCCCAACCTGTTTTTCGGCAAACTGATGAAAATGATGGAAGAGCCCGAACCACGGGAAAAACTGGAAGGCGAAAGCGATTCAATATATGGTCAATACCTCTATAACTTTTATCAGGAGCACTTTTTTGACAATTTTGATTTCAGTGATTCGGCTATTCTACGAACACCTATTTATGAAGCCCGCCTCGACAGGTTTGTTGATAAAATGGTGATGAAAAATCCTGATTCTGTTAAATGTTCCGTTTCGAGGGTGATAGACAAATCGCTCGCCAACAGGGAAGTCTTCAAATTTACCTGTATCAAGTTTTTTAATAAATATGCCAACGAAATGAACACCTACATGGGAATAGATGCCATCTTTTTCCATCTGGCAAAACGATATTACCTGAGCGGATTGGCTTACTGGTCAGATTCTACACAGATGAAAAAAATAGCCGACAGGGTGTGGAACCTCGAAAACAACCTGATAGGAATGAAAGCCAAGGAACTGATTTTGATTGATACCAACAACAATTACAGATCGTTATACCAGACCAAAGCCATCTATACCGTTGTCATTTTCTGGGACGTCAGTTGTGGCCATTGCAAGCACGAAATGCCCATTATCCGTGACTTGTATCATAAAATGGGAAAAGACAGCCTGCAAATTTTTGCTGTACATATCGGAGATGACGACAAGGAATGGAAAAAGTACATCAAAGAACAAAATATGGATTTTATTCACGTCCATGATCCGCAATATTATTCCAATTTCAGGCAATACTACGATGTATATAAAAAACCTATCATCTATCTGCTGGATAAAAACAAAGTTATTCAGGCCAAAAACATTCCTGCAGATAAACTGGTTGACCTGATAGCTTTTTTAAACAAAAATCCGGTTCCGGAAAAGAAACGTGGCGACAGTTGCGAGCCTCTGCCAGCACCCAAACCACTCTGGAAATAAGTTGCTGATGAACCCTGTTTTTACCCTTTCTGCAGTGATTTTTTGCAAAAATTTCGTTTCCTTTGCCTGATATTTATTATGCGTCAGGTTTACTATAAGCTATTGGTTAAATACTTTTCAGGGCCTTTTGTGCTCACCTTTTCCCTTTCCATGTTCGTTCTGATGATGCAGTTTTTGTGGAAATATATTGACGATCTTGCCGGGAAAGGTCTTGAACCTCATATCGTTGCAGAATTATTGTTTTATGCCTCTGCTCATCTCGTTCCCATGGCTTTGCCGCTGGCTGTTTTACTGTCATCCATCATGACTTTCGGGAGTCTTGCCGAAAACAACGAGCTGATTGCTTTCAAATCATCAGGCGTTTCCCTCTTAAAACTCCTTTCCCCTTTGATGATATTCATTTTAATTCTGGCCGGTTTTTCCTTTTATTTCATGAACAACGTTTTGCCGCAGGCCAATCTTAAATTCGGGGCTTTGTTCTGGGATATTAAAACCAAAAAACCTGTTTTTGAAATCACCGAAAATGTTTTTTACAATGGCATTGAGGGCTATAGCATACGGGTTGGTAAAAAAGAAAATAATTCCAACAAAGTTTACGACATTCTGATTTATGATCACACTGAAATGTCAGACAATCTGATAGTTATCAGAGCAGAAAGTGGAATAATCCACATGAATGAAAACTCAAGCATTATGACTTTCCAGTTGTTTAACGGTTATCGTTATGAAGAAATAAGAAATACAAGACTGGCTCATATCAACCTGCCTCACGGACGGCTGAAATTCAGGGAATATACCATGAAATTTGATATGTCGTCTTTCAAACTCGACCGCAGCGATATTTCACTTTTTAAAGGCAATTATAAGATGATGACCATGAAAGAGCTGAATCAGGCCATTGATTCGGTAACCCGTGAAATTGGAATTTTGCCTTATTCTACCCGTCAGCAACTGAAGCCTTTCATGTATATTCTGAAAGACAGCAGCCTGACAAAGTACAAACCCAGACCTGTTACTTTAAAAGGGGATTCTGTGCTTAGTTACTTTGATCCTGCACAGCGGAAAGCCATTGCCCTTCGGGCCAATTCGATGTCGAGAACCATTTATCAGATAGTTATCGGACCATCAAACCTGTTCAAGATGTATCACTCTTCTCTGGCAAGTTACAGAATCGAATGGCACAGAAAATTGGTCATTTCCTTTGTTATTATATTACTTTTTATCATTGGCGGGCCAATGGGTTCAATCATCCGGAAGGGCGGACTGGGGATGCCCACTGTGGTTTCTATCCTGATGTTTATTTCGTTCTATATTATTTCAATAATAGGCGAAAAACTGGCAAAAGAATATCTGGTCAGTCCGTTGGCAGGGATGTGGCTTCCTGTTGCCATTTTGCTACCTGTGGCTGTTTTTCTCCTCCACAAAGCCAATACCGACTCACGCCTGTTTAAACTTGAAAACATTCGGTTCAGATTTCTTGAAAAATTCTTTAGCAGTAAACAAACCTGATTGTTTTATTTTAATACATTGACTTACAGAGTTTTACAAATATGTTTCAGGATGCCATGGCCATTGAAAGATGGAGGGGCAATTGCCATGTATCAGCTTAGCAGCGGTCTTCTTCAGCAAAACTGCCGTCTGACCTTGGCTATCCCAATTACAGACAAGCATGATGTGAAAATGGAGGAACTACCCGACAAAATAAGGTCTTCATGCGATATTTACACCACACGGATTAATACCCGGATCACCCTTGCGGGTGCTTTTTTCAATCTTTTTTCATCAAAGCCCTATTATATTTCAAGATACAACAAAAAGAAATTCAAAGATCTGCTTGTCCGGATTCTTTCTGAAAACCGTTTTGACATCATTATTTTTGAGAGCCTAAAGGTTTCGCCTTATCTGCAACTTGCCAGAAAAATAAGCAATGCCCGCATTTTCTTACGATCTCACAATGTAGAGCATCTGATCTGGAAAAGAATGGCCGGCCACTCCTCGGGATTAAAAAAGCTTTATCTGAAAATACTTTCTTCAAGGCTCGAAAAATATGAGCTGGAAACTATTCCGCAATTTGATGGCTTAATTTCCATTTCTCCTTCCGACCTGACTTTTTTCAGAGCAAGAAACATCAACATTCCGGCTATCAGCATTCCTGCAGGTCTTGAGCTGGAAAAATACCCGTTTCAGCCTGAAAAAGCTGAAAAAAACACCATTTTTCACATAGGGGCACTCGACTGGCTGTCGAACCTCGAAGCAGTCAAATGGTTTTTAGAAAAAGTTTGGCCTGAAATATTTGAAAAACTACCTCATTTTCAGTTTTTTATTGCCGGAAGAAATACGCCTGAAGAAATTAAAAAACTCACCATCCCTAATGTTTTTATTCTGGGGGAAGTTGAAAATGCCATTGCCTTTATGCAGTCCAGACAGATAATGATTGTCCCTCTTTTATCGGGCAGTGGACTGAAAATCAAGATAGTGGAAGGAATGGCGCTTGGGAAGATCATTATCTCGACAACTGTCGGAGCTGAAGGAACCGGAGCTGTTCATCAGCGTAATATATTGATTGCCAACACACCGGAAGAATTTGTCAGTGTTTTTAAATGGATTTCAGAGCATCCTGAAGAAGCCGGAAAGATTGGTTTTGAGGCCAGGCAACATGCTCTTCAACATTTTGACAATCGTTTGCTTATGGGCAAATTAATGCAGTTTTTCACAGAACAGACACCTATTCAGGCTGTTAATAACTTTAGTTGAACAAATTTCAGGAGTTTCAGAAAATTGCATCAAAGCCAAAAAGTTAAATGACTGTCAAAACCACCAAAAAGAGGCAAACAAAACTTAACTGGCTGAAACATTTTGATCCGGATAATGAAAAGTCAAGAGCCGAAGGTATATTCGGATTACCCTGCACGTATGATGAGTCAAAGCTGATTTTAATTCCGGTCCCATGGGATATATCAAGCCCAAACGGAATATTTGCCGCAACACCTGAAAAAATATTCAGCGCCTCAAAAAAGATAAGCCTGCTGACTGAAGAACATGAAGGATTCTGGAAAAAAGGCATTTTCGGGCAGAATATTCCGATAAAATGGAAAGAAACCAGCGAGGAATTTTTAAAAGCAAGGCGGAAAATTTCACGACACTTTTATTTTAACGGTATTAAACAAACTGAGCTTTTTCAGGAAATCAGGCGCATCAACCTGACCTGCCGCCTCCTGAACGAATGGATTGAAAACAAAACAGGTCAAGTATTGAATGACGAAAAAATCTGTGGTCTAATCGGTGGAGATTCAGGATATCTGAGCGGTTTTATCCACTCCCTCTCCAAAAAATTTCCTCAGTTTGGCATATTGACCATTGACGCTTATTCGGGTTTTGAAAAACACCATTACGGGCTTGAGTTTTCGCAATATTCCAATATGCTTGGGGTGGCTGATAATCCATCGGTTAAAAGAATTGTACTTTTTGGTACACGCAGGTTTAACTACAGTTCATCCGAAGAAATACAAAGTAACTCAAAAAAAATAAGGAAGTACAGCCTTCAAATCCTTGATGAGAATAAAATCAGAGGCATGACATGGAAAATGCTGGTCAATGATGCCCTGAGCGCTCTCCCCGAACACATTTTCCTGAATTTCAATTTTCAGTCGATTGATTTTTCTGCAACACCGGAAGGAAGCATCAGGGAACCAGGAGGACTTTCGCTGGCAGAGATGAAAAGCCTGCTGATTGAGATCAGAAACAACTCGAAAAAGCTGATTGGTTTTTCATTAGGGGGGGTAAATGCTGCTCATGATCGGGAGGTGTCATCTGCAGTCTATCTGCTGTATGATATTTGTCAGACTGCATTGGTAACCTCTGAAAAAAAGTAAAGATAAAGTTATGAAAATCAAGATAGTAAACAATTCGCCACATCCGTTACCTGCTTATGAAACCATCCTCTCGGCAGGAATGGACATCCGTGCAAACATTGAGAATAAAATAACTTTACGTCCGATGGAAAGGTATTTGGTTCCTACGGGACTTTTCATAGAACTTCCGGAAGGTTATGAAGCCCAGATCAGGCCGCGCAGCGGATTGGCATGGAAATACGGAATCACAGTTTTAAACACTCCCGGCACTATAGATGCTGACTACCGGGGTGAAATTCAGGTTATTCTGATCAATCTGTCTAAAGATGACTTTATACTTGAAAACGGAATGCGTATTGCCCAGATGATTATTTCGAGGCATGAAAAAATCAATTGGGAACTTACTGATAAACTGTCAGATACGACAAGAGGAGCAGGTGGATACGGTCATACGGGCATTAAATAGGATAGTGGCTTATCTTTGTTCGTGCTTTATATCACTTAAAATTTACGAAAAATGAAGATTATTATACCCATGGCCGGATTGGGGAAACGAATGCGTCCCCACACCCTGACAACTCCCAAACCACTGCTTGATATTGCAGGTAAGTCCATTGTGAGCAGGCTGATAACCGATATTTCAGAAATGCTGAGTGAACCCATTGAAGAGGTCGCTTACATCATTGGTGACTTTGGTAAACAGGTCGAGGAAGATTTATACAAACTGTCGGAAGAACTGAATCTTAAGGCAAAAATTTACTATCAGTATGAAGCACTTGGGACTGCTCACGCTCTGTATATGGCAAAAGATTCACTTAGCGGCAATGTCCTTGTAGCTTATGCCGACACCCTGTTTTATACCACTTTCAAAGCCGATATCAGCGAAGATGCCTGTATTTGGGTAAAAAAAATAGATAATCCTTCACAATTCGGAGTCGTTGAGCTTGATCATCAGGGCTATATCACCCGATTTGTCGAAAAGCCGAAAGAATTTGTTTCAGATCTGGCTATCATTGGTATATATTATTTTAAAGACGCCAGCGCTTTGCTCAGAGAGATTGAATTTCTGCTTGAAAACAATATCACCGGAAATGGAGAATATCAATTGACCGATGCACTTGAAAGATTGATGAACAAAGGGATGAAAATAAAAGCAGCAGAAGTCCAGGGGTGGTTCGACTGCGGAAATAAAAATGCTGTCCTGCAAACCCATCAGGAGATTTTTAAACTCGGTAAGTTTCAGAAAACCAATCTTTTGCCTGAGAATATCACCGGCTCGGTTATCCATCAGCCTTGTTATATTGCAGAAGATGTTAAAATAATCGATTCAGAAATCGGCCCTTATGTTTCAATCGGAAACGGAACAATTGTTGAAAATGCTAAGATTGAAAACAGTATTATTTATTCACATGCAAGTATTCAAAATGCTACCTTACGCAATTCAATGATTGGCTCTTACGTTAAATACCACAACATGAAAGACAGAGAAGTTAGTCTTGGAGATTATTCCGAAATCCTATGAGGGCATATAAAAACATATTGATTTTCAGCTTTTTAATTACAGTTTTGTTTTCTTCCTGCAAGGTTCAGAAAACCCCCGGAGAGTCTCTTCCCTACATCCCTTGGAATCCTGGCGGAAATGAAGAGACAAAAAATACCGAATTTTATGAATCTTTAATGGATGGTCTAAAGGAGGAGTTGATCAATTATAACTTTGAAGCTGCGCTGCATTATTATGAAAACTGTCTGAGACTAAGGCCTGATGATCCGACTGTTCTTTACAAACTTGGGCAGATTTATTTTAAGGCAGGACGCATCAGTGAATCCGTTGCTTCACTTAAAAAAGCTTTTGAAATTGATCCGTCAAACTATTGGATTGGCCATGCTTTGGCTGATATTTACCAGCAAAACAATGACTTTGAAAATGCAGAGCTTGTCTTTGAAAAAATGGTTAAAATTTTTCCTGACAATATTTCATTGAAAAAAGACCTTGCCTTTGCTTACTACAACTCCGGCAAACTGATGAAATCTGTCAAAGTACTTGATGATATCGAAAAAATCGTTGGTATTACGGAAGAAATTACGGAACAGAAAAAGGTCATTTACCTCAATTTAAAGAAATTTGACAAAGCCGTTGAAGAACTTCAGAAACTGATAAACGCTAATCCGGAAAATACGGATTATATCCGTAAACTCATCGACCTTTACGTGGCTTACAATAAAGATGACAAGGTTTTTGACCTTTATCAGCGAATTATTGAAATTAACCCCAACGATCCGACTGCTCAGCTGATTGTAGCCGACTATTACCTGCGGTGGAACAGGAGAGACGAAGGCCTTAAACTGGCAGAAAAAGCACTTGGAAATCCTTACCTTGACCTTCAATCAAAGGTTACTTTTCTTATGCTGAATTTTCTTAACAAGGGAATTAAAGAAGAAAACAGGGATATTATTTTGAAATTCAGTGATTTATTGGTTGCCACCCATCCTTCCGACAGCCGTGTGTATTCTTTCCGCGGAGACGTCAAAACTGCCCTGAAAATGGAAAACGAAGCCCTTGACGATTATATCAGAGCTCTTCAGGATGAGAAAAACATTGCCGTTTTGTGGAATACTGTCATTGTCGGACTAATTAAAAGAGGAAATTATACAGATGCTTTAGCTTACAGTCAGGAAGCACTCGAACATTTTCCCCTCAATCCTGAACTTTACCTTTATGCGGGTATGTGTCATCTGAGGCTGAAAGAATTTGCAAAAGCTGCTGAAATACTCGAAAGCGGACTTATCTATGTAAAAAACAATGATTTGCTTGCCTATCAGTTTTATGCCAATCTGGGTGAAGCCTTTAACGGTACCAAGGATTACGAAAAATCAGACAATTATTTTGACAAAGCCTTAAAAATTGACAATCAAGACCTTTCCTTATTAAATAACTATGCATATTATCTTTCACTTCGCAGAGAAAAACTGGATAAGGCAGCTGAAATGTCTCTAAAGACGCTTGAAAAAGAGCCTCAGAATCCGGCCTATCTCGATACGTACGGATGGATACTTTTCCTTCAGAACGACCTGAACAATGCAAAAATTTATATTGAAAAGGCACTTGAAAAGAAAAGCTGGGATGCTGAGATTCTTGAACATTACGGAGATGTTTTATATAAACTGGGAGATACGGAAAATGCCTTAAAATATTGGCTCAGAGCAAAGGAAAAAGGTTCACTGTCGGAACAGTTGGATAAAAAAATTGCCGGTAAAAAATATTATGAATAAACTACTGATTATACTTATCGGCAGTATTGTTTTAACTTCCTGCCAGCTTCAGAAAAAAAGTATTGTTTCAAAATATACGGGAGACAGCAGAAAAGTAATGAACGAACTGATTAAAAACAACACTGATTTTGAATATTTTCACGATAAAGTCAGAATGCAGCTGAAGACATCTTCGTTTAACCAGAGTTTTACCGTTGATTTGATGATGAAAAAAGACAGCATCATCTGGGGTTCGGCATCTGCCCTGTTCGGGATTGAAGTAGGCAGGTTTTTCCTGACAAATTCAGAGCTGACCATCATTGACAAGATGAGCCGGAAATACTATACCTTCAACAGTTCCTATCTTCAAACGCTGCTTCCCTTCCCTGAAATCAATGTTTCCATGTTGCAGGACCTTTTGCTGCGAAACCTGATTCTGCTTGGAAAAGAGCCTTATCAAATGAACGCTGATACCTCAACCCTGCATTTTTTTACTACATGGAACAATGTCCGCCATCAGTTTACCGTGCTTCCCGGTGTTTATGAAATTACTGAGCATCAGCTCTTTAATGAAAGCGGAAAACTGATCGGAAAAGCTCAATACAGCGGAAATATCACGGGTAAAAATTTTAAAATCCCCAAAAAAATTGAGTTTTGGGTATATCTTCCTGAAAACAATTACGCAAGAATAAGTTTCTTTGAACCAAAATTTGAAAAGAAGCTGATTTTTGACACAAATATTCCCGATGGTTATTTTAAAGCCAATTAACATATTAATTCTCACACTGGTTTTTACCCAGATTACCTTTTCACAGACACGGGAAGAGCTGGAAAGGAAACGCAAACAAAAGGAAGAAGAAATCAGGCTGACAAAAAAACTGCTGCAGGAAACGGAAGCAAAACAAAAACAATCGGTTGAATACCTCCAGGTCTTAAACAATCAGATAAGCATCAGGGAAAACATTATCCTGAGTCTTAAACAGGAGATAAAATACCTCAATGAAGAAATAGCTGATGCCAGCCAGGTGGTCAGCAGTCTTCAGAAAGATTTGGCCAATCTGAAAAAAGAATATGCCAGCATGGTTCGTTTTGCCTTTAAAACAAGAAATTCATACAACAAGCTGGGATTTATTCTATCGGCCAAAACCTTTAACCAGAGCTACAAACGAATGAAACTGCTCCAACACTATTCGGAATACCGGAAAAAACAAATGAAGCTGATCGTTGAAACCGAGGAGTCAGTAAAACAGAAAATAGCAGAATTACAGGCCAAGATGACTGAAAAAAACGTACTGGCCATACAGCAGGATACGGAAAAGCAAAACCTTGAAAAAGACAAAATAAGCCAGAATCAGGCCTTGGAAAATCTGAAGAAAAAAGAGTCTCAACTTAGGAAAGACCTTGCTCAGCAGGAAAAGATGAAGGCAGAACTTAACCGTCAGATTGAAGAACTAATCCGCAGGGAAATCAATAAATCAACAACGAAAACAGCCGGGACAACCAAATTTGAAATGACACCGGAAGCCAAAAAACTATCGGCAGATTTTGCAGGAAATAAAGGCAAACTGCCGTGGCCTGTCGAAAAGGGTGTTATTTCGGAATATTACGGCACCCATGAACATCCGGTATTGAAAGGCGTTGAAATTGTGAGCAATGGTATTAAAATTATGACTGATAGGGACGGAGAAGTCAGGGCTATATTTAGTGGTACGGTTACAAATGTATTGACGATTCCCGGAGCAGGCAAATCCATTTTAATCAACCATGGGGAATTCTACACGGTTTATTCCAATCTCGAAGAAGTGTATGTCAGGTCGGGGCAAAAAGTAACGACAAAACAAAAACTTGGAAAAATCCGGTTTGACCAGAAAAGCGGAAAAACTGAAATGGAACTTCAGATCTGGAAAATGACAACCAAGCAGGATCCGCTGCTGTGGTTAATGAAAGCATAGTTAGTGAACATGAATGAAATACAGATGAAAAAATATGTTTTTAGAATGTTATTGATGACTGTTGCATTGCTTTCGCTGTCACAATGCCTGATAGCCCAGCAGTACAATCAAAGATTGACCAATAACAAGACGAATGAGGAAATACTGATAGGCCTTTGTACCAGAAATGCATTCCTTGAAAAACCATTTGAAAACTGGTTCACACAGGAGTATAACCTTTATAGAAACATCATGGATAAAAGCATTTGTGATAGCCTGAAGCCGCTGATGAAAAACATCAGAATCACCATTGTTCTGGGTACATGGTGCAGTGATAGCCGCCAGCAAGTGCCCGATTTTTTTACCATTGCCGACTACCTGAATATGCCTGATTCTGTGATAACCATTATCTGCGTTGACCGCGACAAACAGGCTGTTGCCTTTTCCATAGAGGATAAGAAAATTGAACTTGTCCCCACTTTTATCATTTACAGGCAGGGGGCTGAAATCGGAAGAATTATTGAAACACCATCGAAATCGCTTGAAAAAGACTTGTTGGCCATCCTGAAAACAAAATGAACGGTTTGAATGATGGATAAAAAAGAAGAAAAACTGAAAATAATTGAAGGAGTTGAACAACCTTCATCCATCAACACGAGGATACTGAGAGGAATAAAAAAAAGCACCGGCAGGCTTTTAACAGCAGAAGAATATTTTCAGGGGATAAAAAGCGGGAATCGTACGCTGCTGGCAAAAGCCATCACTCTTATAGAAAGCAACCGTCCTGAACATCAGGAGATTGCCTCACAGATCATTGAAAGATGCCTGCCTTTAAGCGGGAAGTCAAAAAGAATAGGAGTTACAGGCGTACCCGGAGTAGGGAAAAGTACTTTTATAGAATCACTCGGCAGCAGTCTGGTGGATCAGGGAATGAAAGTGGCCGTTCTTGCCGTTGACCCCAGCAGCAACCGTAGTAAAGGAAGTATTTTGGGAGACAAGACCCGCATGCCAGTACTTTCAGCACATCCCAATGCCTTTGTACGTCCATCTCCCTCTTCAGGAACGCTTGGCGGTGTGGCCCGAAAATCAAGGGAAACCATGATCGCCTGCGAGGCAGCCGGCTATGAAGTCATTTTTATCGAAACTGTTGGGGTCGGTCAATCTGAAACTACTGTTCACAGCATGGTTGATATGTTCCTGTTGCTGATGCTTCCGGGTGCAGGGGATGAACTGCAGGGAATAAAAAGAGGAATTATGGAACTGGCTGACATGATTATCCTGAATAAAGTTGATGAATCTTCGGAAATCATTATAAACCGTGCAAAAACTGACTATACCAATGCCCTTCACCTGCTGCCTCCTTCTGATTCCGGATGGATTCCACTGGTCTGCCAGTGTTCTTCCGTTACAGGCAAGGGTATCGAACTGGTTTGGGAAAAAATTTCTGAATACTTCAGCTTTATCACAGGAAACGGATATTTTGACAAAAACAGGGAGCAACAAGCTTCCTTCTGGTTTTTGGAAACTTTAAATGACGAAATAAAAAAAATGCTTTATTCTTCACCTGAAATGAAGAAAATCATTCAGGAATATCATAAAAAGGTAAGTGTCAACAAAATAAGCCCTTTCGAAGCTGCTCAGACAGTATTGAAGTTTTTCAGGGAAAAAATTTATCATGAATAGCAGGTTGATTAAACAGCTTTTTTCAGGCAATGAGATTTTAAAAGGTGGGGTGATTTCCCTGTTTTTCAAGTTTTCCGGAATTTTTATCGGTTATATTTTTTTTATTATCATTTCACGCTGGTATGGTTCTGGTGTTTTGGGTATTTTTTCGGTTTGTTCAACCCTGCTGATGATGGCAGGTATTATGGGAAGATGGGGAATTGATACGCTGATAATCAAATATTTATCAGAAGACAATTTGCAGGGAAATGTCAACCAGCTCAGGTACGATTATTTTAAAGGCCTCCGGATAGTTGTTTTCTTCAGCTTGCTGATCTCTCTTCTGATATTGATTTTCAACAAACCCATTGGCCTGTTGTTTTTTAAGAACAAGGCAGAAAGCTTACTTATTTTTATTACTGCACTGACCATCATCCCTGCAACCATCATGGGATATACTGCGGAAAGTTTCAGGGGATTAAAAAAGATAATTCCTTATTCTCTCTTTCAGAATGCTTCTATTTATGTGGTGATGCTGATAATACTTTTTTTCATCCGTCAAAGGGGAAATTATAATAACTATGTAGTTCATGCCCTGTTTTTCAGCATTTTATTCCTGTCTGTTTGCTGTCTCATATATTTTATCGTGCTGCTTCCAAAAAGTTTAAATCATACTCCGGCTGAGAAAAGAAAAATATATGAGATTTTAAAAGTATCTACCCCTATGATGCTGGGCAATTCTCTTTATCTTATCATGAACTGGACTGATATTCTGATGATTGGAGCCATGCTGACAAAAAGTGATGTAGGTATTTATAATTCGGCTGTGAAAACAGCTGCTTTGGGATCGGTGGCACTTGCAGCCATGAATACAATAGGTGCTCCGAAATTTGCTGAAAGTTTTAAAAAACAAGGCTCTGAAGGGCTGAAATATATTGCCAGGCAAACTGCCCTATATAGTTTAATGATTTCTTTGCCCATATTTTTGCTCATTTTTGCTTTCCCGGGCTTTGTGCTATCTTTTTTTGGCGATGAATTCAAATCAGCTATCCCGACTTTAATCATTCTGGCAAGCGGACAACTCTTTAACACTTTTGCGGGTTCCACCATGTATATCCTGAACATGACAGGCAGGGAGAAGGCAGGAAGAAATATTTTATTTGCCGGAACCATTATTAATATTGTACTGAATCTGATTCTGATACCCGTAATGGGTATTTCGGGTGCTGCAGTGGCTACTGCCTGCAGTACTGTTTTATGGAATATTCTGGCTGTTGTGTACATAAAAAGGCATTTTGGCTTTTACACTTTTCCCAAATTCTTTTAACAACTGCATCTTGAATGATACCTCACATACGGAAGAAAAAAAGAACTTTATCGATGGATTATGGCTGGCCGGGGTGGTGGTAGCCCTGATGTGGATTGTTAAGCTGGCAGAGGTAAATTTTGATTATGATTTTTCTTCCTTTGGCATCAGGCCGGGAAAATCATCAGGACTTAAGGGAATATTTCTCTCTGTTTTTCTGCATAAGGATTTTTTACACCTTTTCAATAATTCATTGCCCTTGTTTGTGGCAATCGTTTCATTAAAATACTTTTATACCCGTAATTCATTAAAAATCCTGATTTTGCTATGGCTTTTATCAGGATTTATCACCTGGTTAATCGGCAGCGAAGGAATTCATATCGGAGCCAGCGGCTGGGTTTATGCATGTTTGTCTTTTTTGTTTTTTGGCTCTTTATTTTCACGAAATAATAATTTTCTTGCATTTTCACTGGTTCTTGTTTTTCTCTATGGTGCCATGATCTGGGGAATTATTCCCTTGCGGCAGGAAGCTTTTATCTCTTGGGAATCTCATTTGGGGGGAGCTGTTGTGGGTTTTATTCTTGCTGTCATTTTCAGAAATTCAGGACCAAAACCCATTGTTTATGATTGGGAAAATGAGGAAGATAACATTGACGAAATGACAGATGATGAAATTGATCAGTTTATTGATTTGAAAATAAAACAACAGAGAAGAAGAGGGTTATTGAAGTTTTTTAAAAAATAATGCATGTGGTGGCTTATATGTAGCAGGATCCATGTTTTAATGATAACCCGGATTAAAGCAGACAGGTTCAAAATCATAAATCCGAAATCCAAATCAGATTATTTACATTATCAAAATGGTATCATTTAAAAAGGAATTGTCTCTTTGAAAAACACATAGTAATTATAAAAATTTCAGCTTTCAATATATTTAAAAGACCTATCAACCTTTAAAAACATAAAGCAAACATAATCAATGCGTTTCATGTAATCATAAAACGGTTTTTTATTTTTGATAAAAATTTTGAAAATTTGGTTAAACCTTTCAATTTAATAATTGTCAAATTACCGGTTAACCTGAAAAATGGTGTTTGTGTAAAAGTAATTTTATTTATCACAGCAATGGATGAAATATATTTAAGAAACTCTGTCAGTCAGAAAAATACTAACGGGAATATTATCAGAAAAAAACTTAAGTTATTATAAGTCAACAATTTACAACGGATGAGGTTAATGAAATAAACAAAAAGTGAAAAAAATCAGTATAGAATATTTTCTAATTAGGAATAAATATTAAATTTGTATAGGTCTAATTAATTTTAAACTAAGTAATATGAAAAGATTTTTTACAAAATTTGTAATGCTACTTGTAATAGTTGGAGTAACATTAGTAGCAGATGATGCTTTCTCACAGGCATCAAGAATCAACAAAGGTCTTTATGGCGGAGCTGCCGATGATCTTTCATTTAGTGATTACAATAGTTACCTGTTTGCTGCTGTTCAGACACCAGGTTCATTGTTTGTATCTACTGACAATGGCGCAAACTGGAGGCAGGCATTCCCAAATGATTCACTTGAATTTGCAGGAGGTACAAGAGGTTGGGGAGGCGGAGGCCGGCAGGTTTTGACTAATAGTATTGGCTGGGTGGCTTTGCGTACCCAGCAACATGGCGGGACTTTGAATGCAGCGGTAATCAGCTGGAACGGTGGAGATAGTGGTACATTTAAAACATTGGTTGATAATTATTATCTGAATACATACATAAAACCAGGAGTTGGACAACAGAATGTTAATGCAATAGCCATAAGCGATTACTGGGTATATGTAGCTTTGGGATATTATGTAACACGATTTATGGATACTACCACATTACGTGCTCATACAATTCGTTTAAGATCTGATACAGTTTGGAATGCTACCGGAGACAAAACCATCAGCAGTATTGCCATTTCAGCCAGTAAAACCGGCTATCCTTTTTATTACACCACCAATGCTGGTGAATTATTTAAGTTCAACGGGACAGTAATTTCTAAAATTACACTTCCGGGCTCAACAACAGCAGAATATATTTATACACATGGCAAACACTGGGGAGGTGATACAATATTTTTATCTGCAAATATGAGCGGAACACGCAAAGTATATCGTTCATTCAATGGTGGCAGCAGCTGGACAGATATAACTCCCGGATATGGAACAAACTGGCCATTACATGATGTTGATTATAGTGCTGATTTTCCTGCAGGAATTCAATCAACGAGCCAGGGAGTTGTGCTGGCTTTTCCTGGCGGAGGAATGTCATATGATTTAGGGAATAACTGGACAGACCATGTCTTACCTGATAATGCAATGTGTGTTAATCCTTCAGATACTTCAAAGGTTTTTGGTAGTTACGGCACAGGTGTCGCATTAAGTACAAACGGACGGGAAGGTACTTTTACAAAAACAAATAATGTAGGGTTAAGTGCAATCAAAATATCGCATATTGCGACTAATTTATATCATGGTGTTTACTACGTTGCATCTAACGGAGGATTGGGCTATACAACAGCTTACTTTAACAATAGCGTTTCTGCTCCGGATAAATGGAAAAGTCCTAATGGAGATTTCCCTGTTTCAGGGGTAGGAGATGATCAGGGGGTAACCACTGTGGCTGTTGACCCTTATGATAGCTTACACGTTATTGCCGGATATTCAGGTGGATTTGAAGTTACAACTACCGGACCTTCCGGTTTTAGCAATGTTGTACCCTCCGGTTGGGATGCAGGTCCTAATTATGATGCAAATGTTCAGGCAATTTTATTTGTCACCTCTTCCATTGTATTGGCTGTTACAGGAACAGGGAGCAATGCTCTTCCATGTTCAACCTGTACATATGGAAACATCTGGAGATCAACAAATGGAGGAAGTACATGGACAAAAGTGACCCCATCCGGATTCAGGCAGGGAACATCACTGGCAAAGGGGCCGTATAGTACATCCACCATTTATGCTGGACAAGGTTATTATGATGCTAACTATGGAACAATTCAGGGTAATTTATGGAAAAGTACAGATAATGGTGCAACCTGGTCCTATGTCAATAGCGGACCTGAGAGTGTGTATGATACTACAACAAATCTTCCTATTTATGACATTGCTGTCGATCCAAGGGGTAAAGATACTATTTGGGTTGCAGCAGGAAGAAATACTTCGTACGCTTTAGCGAAATCTACAAACGGAGGAGCATCGTGGACGACCCTCAGCGTCACAGGCGATGGTGCCTTCAGCAGTGTTTTGATCAGGAAAAGTGATCCGGATATTGTTCATTTCAGCGACAGGACAAATCTTTACAGGTATAATAATATTCTAAGCACAAACACAAAAATTTATGATGGCCTTCCGGGAGATTTTATTCCTGATCTGGAAGAAGGATCAGTATTGATGGGTACATATACCGGCCTTTGGGCATTATCTGAAACACCGGGATCCATCAAGAGTGTCTGGTCAGGAACGGGAACATGGAATACAAATGCCAATTGGTCAAATGGTATTCCCTACAATATAGTTTCAGCAGAAATAGAATCTGGAGACCTAACGATTTCAGCCAATGCTGAAGCCGCAAATGTAACTATCAAAGCAGGAACAAGTCTTACTTTAAATAACGGTTATACTCTTGATGCAGATACACTTATCATTGAATCTACTTCATCCAACACCGGAGCCTTTGTTGATAAGAATGCTTCAGGTGGATTTAGCGGATTCAGTATTATTTCACGTTATCTTACGGGGGGAACATTAGGTTCGCAAAATGGTATAATTCATTATGTTTCCTCTCCTGTAAGCGGAATTGACGTGGGTGATCTCATAGATGTTTCAAAAGGGAATTTTAATGTCTATAAATATAATTCTCTCACACCAGGATGGGAAAGAGTTTTTGCCGGAACTACCATGGACGATGGTATAGGCTATGCTGTGGCCTACAACGCAAATAAGAATCTTGAATTTTCAGGTTCTTCGATTCATAAAGGAGATTATACCATTTTAATTTCGAATGTTAATAACAGATGGAATCTGATAGGGAATCCATATCCATCACCGGTTTCGTTGTCAGATTTTCTTACCAATAATACTGCAATTTATGGTACAGCATATTTCTGGGATCAATCTTCCGGTTTTAATAGTGCTGATTATGCTTCCAGAAATAATGTGGGTGGGACTAATGCAAGTGCAAATTCACGCACGCCAAGCGCAGATCTGGCGATTGCCCAGGCGTTTTTTGTAGAAAGTAATGGAACCGGAAGTTCAGTTTCATTTAATAATTCATGGAGAAATATAAACAAGCCTTCTTTTTTTACTCCGGATAATGAGATTATAAGGTTTAAACTAAGTGTAACTAACCCGGACAGTGCATATAATGAGATTTTAATAGGTTTTCTTCCCGAAGCTTCTCAAGGGTTTGATAATTTGTATGATGCACATAAGCTAAATGGAAATCCTGATTTATCGCTATCAATGTTTATTGAAGGCGACACCAATAAATACGTCATACAGGGATTGCCACCTGTCAAAAAAAGCCAGATTGTTCCATTATCTCTTTTTGCTGGTAAGTCTGGTGAATATAAATTCAGGACTCAATTAAAGGAATTAATGGATGATTATGAAGTGTATTTTTACGATAAAGTGGAGGATGTTAAAATTGATATTCTTGAAAATGAATATTTGGTAAATCTTAATGAAGCTGAATATTCTGATAGATTTTCCATTATCTTTAACAGAAAACTAACCAATGAAGAATGCAATTGTGCTTCTCAAAACAATTTGAGAATGATTAAAAAAGGCAATACTATCTACTTTTATTTATCTGAGAAGAATAGTATTGAAAATATTTCAGTTTATGATGTTTCCGGGAAGCTTATTTTATCAAAAAGTACTGATAATAGGCTTATTCAATCTCTTGATTTAGACGATTTACATGGCGTTTTTATTGTTTCTTTAAGGTTAGCCAACGGATTTTATAATGAAAAAGTGATTCTTGAATGATTGTTTTCAGGGTTAGCATAAATGTCTGATTAAGTCTTACAGGGACGACACTATTTCTTGTAATTGATGTTTGACAGCTTTAATAAGGGTTCTTTTTCTAACTCACCCCCAGCCCCTCTCTTTCAAAAAGAGAGGGGGGGTTATCCCGTTTGCAGGTAGTCTGCAATTGGCACGAAGAATGCGAAAGGCTGCAAAAGAAAGCATGCACCATGCAGGTCAGACAGGTTCAAAATCATAAATCCGAAATCCAAATCAGATTATTTACAAAATCAAAAGCAAATCTCAATCATAATGTATTTATCATCAACGAACAACAGGAAAAGGAATAAAACTTACTTTTGCTACAAGTAAAATATGTTGGTAAATGCATTCTGATACATTTAATCCGGACGCTCCCGGTGTTAATAATGGAAATTTTTTCGGGTTACCCTTTACAGCAGAAGAATCGAAAGTAGTGTTGATGGGAATTCCATGGGATGTTACCACCTCATACAGATGCGGGACATCGGAGGGGCCGGAAGCTATTCTGAATGCCTCGCTGCAGGTTGATTTATATGATGCTGATTTTGGCAATATCTGGGAAAAAGGTATTGCAACAGCAGGTATCAATAAATCGTTGAAAAAGAAAAGCAAAAGTCTGAGGGAAACATCCATGAGGGTTATTCGTTTGCTTGAATCAGGGACAGATATGGATGATCCAAAATTATTCCCTTTTGTCAAAGAAGTAAATGCGGCTTCCAATGCATTAAACGAATGGGTTTATTCGGCCTGTTGGAACCTGATACAGGAAAAAAAGATACCGGGACTTATCGGAGGTGAGCATTCCATCCCCTATGGATGCCTGAAAGCATTGTGCGAATTTCATGATCAGTTTGGAATATTACAGATTGATGCCCATGCTGATCTTCGCCATGCCTATGAGGGTTTTGAGTTCTCGCATGCTTCCATCATGTATAATGCTATGAATCTCAAAGCAGTAACTTCTATCGTACAGGTAGGTATCCGTGACTTTTGTGAGACGGAAAAAAAACTTGCTTGTGAAAATTCTTTTATTCATTGGTTTGAAAGCAGCCGGATTTTTTCGGAAATGTATCTGGGGAAAACATGGGATAAAATATGTGATGAAATTGTTTCCTGTTTACCTGATAAAGTTTATGTAAGTTTTGATATTGACGGTCTTGATCTTTCTTTTTGTCCGGGAACGGGGACACCTGTCCCGGGTGGGTTAGATTTTAATCAGGTTTCGTATCTGTTAAAAAAACTTTCTCAGCAGAAAAAAACCATCATCGGTTTTGATTTATGCGAGGTAGCTCCTGGCCCGATCCCTGATATTGATGCGATTACAGGGGCAAGAATACTGTACAAACTTTGTGGCCTTGCGATAAACAGTAAATAAAAAAAAGTTACTGTTCAGCTGCCAATTGTTATTGTTACCGCGAATAAACGCAGATTAGACCGCTGATCTTCGCGAAAATTAGCGTTTCATTAGCGAGAATTAGCGGTTTATTTCTTTTTAGGAAAATATAAAATATTGATATTAAACACAATGGGATAGCTGAACAGTAACAAAAAAAAATTTTTCCTGCTTTTTTTATAAATAAAGTTTGTATATTTAGCCACAAATTAATATTGTCAGATTTTCAAATTTTTATACTTTGGCCATAAAATTTAAATCAGGAGTAGTATATTTGTTAACATAAAAAAAACTTGCCTATGAAAAGATTGGTTTACACATTAGTAGCATTATTCATGATTTCAAACTTGTTTGCACAAACAACCACTCCCCCGAAAACACCGCCAAAAACACCTCCCCCGCAATATGTCTTAAAAAAAGATTATGATGCAAGCATGGCTGAAATGAGTGAAAAACTTAGCCGCATTTCGGGACAAATAGGTGCCCTGAGTGCACGAGTTAATGCAAAAGATAATAATTTCGATGCCCTGAAAGCAAACATTGACACACTGACAAAGGTTTTGCAATCGATGAACATCAAAGTCAGTCTGACTTCTGATTCTCTCAGCAATACCATTTTTACGGTCAGCGACCTGAGAAAGAAAGTGGATGACGACCTGGAAGTTGTCAGAGGAAGTGTGACGATGGTTAAGGGAATGGTATTACTGGCATTTGCCGGATTGGCCGTTTTATTGGTTTTAGAGATTATTTTGTTTTTCATCCTGAACAAAAAAATAAGCAAACTGGCCTATCTTGAAGAAACCGTCAATGAGGCGCTTGAATCGGCTAAGGAAGATTTCGGCAAGATGAAATCTGAAATTAAACCCATGATTACCAAAGAGGTACAGTTGTCTCAAGCCTCCCTGGATTCGAGAATTAACCGCACCAGGGTTGAATTAATTGACATGATTGCCCTCACCAAGAATCAACTGACAAAGATAACCGAAGAATTAGGTACTCAGCTCGACCAGCTTATCAGGAATACAGGAAACAAAATATAGTTATAAGGGTTAAGTATTCTTGAACTGGAGTCCTTAATCTTTTTTTTTTTTTAAGTTGATTATTTTTAAAATGTTTGTATATGGGTACATTGCAGCTAAAAAAGCATCATCATTTTTGGCAATATTTAATGCTGTTTGTCGTTTTACAAATTCCTCTCAGCCTGAAATCCCAGACTTATTGTTCAGCAGGGGCGAGCAATTGTGATGAATATATTTCAAAGGTTGAATTAAACACCATCAGCAAATCCTCTGGTTGCGGACTTGGCAGCAATGGCATATCCGGCTATTCTGATTACACAAATATTTTAACAGTATTGACTGCAGGGAATAGCTATACCCTGACAGTTTACAATGGTAATCATTACAATGGTGATTATTTTGATGCCTATATCGACTGGAACAACGATAAAGATTTTACGGATGCGAATGAATATCTGGGGAGTAAAAGCACCAGCCCGTCTTCATTTACGATAAATGTACCAGTCGGATTAACTTATAAAGGAAAAACCGTGTTAAGAATCCGTTGCCGTTATCAGGGAAGTCACAACTCCTGCGGAGTTTTTTCATGGGGTGAGGTGGAAGATTATTCGGTCGAGTTGGTTGTTCCCTATCATCATGATGCGGGTGTCATATCGGTTGATTCACCTGCAGTGCCGGTCAGGCCGGGTACAGTTAACATCAAAGCAAGAATCAAAAATTATGGATTGGATACTTTGAAAAGTGCGGGAATTGACTGGAAAGCAGATACCAGCAATAAAACCGGCTACAGCTGGACAGGAAGCCTCGCAACCGGACAGACATCTTCCCAACTTTTGCTGGGGAATCATCATTTCCCGGTTGGTGCCCATACGATAAAAGCATGGACAAAAAATCCCAACAATGTCAATGACAGCAATAAGAACAACGACACCTTTATTTACAGCTTTTACGTATGCAATGCATTGAGCGGTACATACACAATCGGACCTGATGCCACCGATTCCTTCCCAAACTTTACAGCGGCAGTTCAAAGGTTGGTGAGCTGCGGGGTAAACGGACCTGTTACTTTTGTGGCAGACACCGGAACTTATAATGAACACATCAGAATTCCTGCTATCCAGGGAGCTTCTTCTTCGAATACCATTACTTTTAAATCAGCCGTCAGCGATAGCAGTAAGGTGAAAATAGTTTATTCTGCCAGCGATTTGGAAAACAATTATGTGGTCATGCTGGATGGGGCCGATTATATCAGATTTGAAAGAATTTCTTTCAGGGCAAACGGAACCAATTATGCCCGGACCGTGTATCTGACCGGAGGAGCATGCAATAATATTTTTCAGAACAATCAGTTGCAAAGCACCCAGGCTTTCAACTTTTCCGAAGACTTTGCCATTGTTTATTCAGATGATGAAACAGATACCAGCAATACGTTTCTGCAGAATTATTTTTTATATGGTTCTTACGGAGTTTGTTTTTATGGAGGTGTTGACGATGAGAGCTACAATAAATTCATCGGTAATCATTTTAAAGAGCAGTATTATTTCGGAATTTTTCTTGAAAATCAGTCACATCATGAGATTAAATACAATCTGATCGAATCATCGACATCCGTCACGTTTTATGGAATTTACCTGTATTTTTGCACAGAGGGATTTGTCAATTCAGGAAACAGTATCTTATTACCTGATGCAACCTCAGGAGGGTATGGTATTTTTCTGGATATGTGCTATGGCGACTCTGCCTTACATTGTCTGACAGCAAATAATTTTATTCATATTCCTTCGGTAAATAACAATGCCTATGGTATTTATCATTATTACAGCGAGTATCAGGATATTGTCTATAACAGCATCAACATTACCGGAAATTACAGTAACAGTTTTGGGTTTTATTATTCAGGGAGCAATTTTTCAAACTGTACATTCAGGAATAATATCTCAGTAAATCAGGCAAACGGATATTCGATCTATTGCAGCAATACTTCCGGCATTTCATCAGATTACAACAATCTTTTTACTACCGGCAGCAGGTTGGGCTACTGGGCAACTAATATTATAAACTTAACCAGCTGGATTTCAACGACCAAACAAGACTCACACAGCTTGTCTGTTTTACCACAGTTTTTCAGTGCCAGTAATCTTCACCTGAAAGATATTAACCTGAATGGAAAAGCAAAACCCTTTGCCGGTGTAGCGATAGATATTGATCAGGAAAACCGTTCATCCAGTTTGCCTGATATCGGAGCAGATGAATTTGATTTAAACAGTGTGGATGTTGGAATTTTAACAATAGATCAGCCTGTTACACCCGCATACCCGGGAAATACAGCCGTTAAAGTTAGATTCAGGAATTTTGGTGCCGATACCATCAAATCAGCTCAAATCGACTGGAAATATGATGGTAATTCAGGGACAACCTATAACTGGTCAGGTAGCCTTAAATCGGGAGATACTTCCTCGCTAATTACACTTGGGAATGTGTCTGTTTCGCTTGGGACCCACACCCTGAAGGCATGGACGAAAAACCCCAACACCCAGACAGATCAATTTGCCCCAAACGACACACAGGAAATAACATTTCAGTCGTGTATTCCTTTGAACGGTACTTATACCATTGGCCCGAACCCGGGAGACTCTTTTTCTTCTCTGACTGCGGCTGTCAATGCTCTGATAAACCGCTGCGGAGTCAGCGGGCCTGTGGTTTTCAAAATAGCTTCCGGTACCTATAATGAACAGGTGTATATACCATCCATCATGGGGGCTTCATCTACCAATACCATAACCTTTGAATCTGTTTCAGGCGATTCATCTACCGTCATCATAACTTATGCCCCTTACTATTCCTCCAGTAATTATGTTTTAATGCTTGACGGAGCCGACTATATCATTTTTAAAAATGTTACCATTAAAAACACCTCCTCCTACTATTCAAGAGTGGTTTGGCTAAACAACGGAGCATGTCATAACCAGATTAAAAACTGTTGCCTGACCGGTTATAATACGACATCTACAAGTAACAATATGACGGTTGTTTATATATATGATACAGGAAATGAGTCAAGCGAAAATAATTTGTTCAGCAATAACCTTATTTTGAACGGATCAATCGGATTCTATTTGTATTCCACAACCTCAATAAAACCCGATAACAACAGGTTTATTTCTAATGTTATTCAGGATCCTTATTATATTGGTTTTTTGGCCTACAATCAAAATTCTCCCGTTTTTGAGAAAAATTTTATCTCGACTGTAACAAATTATTCCAATTTTTATGGCTTTTACTTATACAGTTGTGATAATGAATCAAGTATTTTATCAAATAAAATTCAAGCTCCTTACTGTGGAGGAGGAATGGGTTTAATTCTTTATTACTGCAATGGAAGTAGTTCGAAAAAAGGTTTGATTGCCAATAATTTCATTTATCTGGGTAATAGTAGCAATAATGTTTACGGAATTTATATTAACAGCTGTTATTATCAGCAGATATTTTACAACAGTGTCAATCTGAAAGGGACCTATTCATCAGGAGCCGGCCTTTATTATAATAGTTGGCAGTCGAATACCGGAAATATTCTGTTGAACAATAATATCTGTAATCAGACAGGTTCTTTTGCAGTACAATTTGAAGGAGTCTCGCCCGATTCAAGCGATCATAATAATTATTACACTACAGGAACTAATCTGGGAAACTATCTTGGAACGCCCAAAAATAACCTGTCAGCCTGGCAGTCATCATCAGGGAAAGATCTTCATTCTGTATCAGTATTTCCCGATTTTGTGTCCAATTCCGACCTCCATATATCAAATCTTGCCCTGGATGGAAAAGCATTGCCTGTTGCCAATGTTACCAAAGACATTGATGATGAAACACGTCATACCACGACACCCGATATTGGAGCCGATGAATTTGTACCTCCAGCCAATGATGCCGGCATCATTGCCATTACCGACCCTTCAGGAACAAATAAAAATGGCCAGTATGCAGTGAAAGTTACGCTTAAAAATCACGGGACAGATACGCTTAAAAATGTAAGTATTGAATGGAAAATAAACGGAACTTCACAAACAACCTATAACTGGAGTGGAACCTTACCTCCAAACCAGTCAGTCAGCAATCTGAGTCTTGGCAATTTTACCTTTTCTACAGGAACCTATACCATTAAAGCATGGACAAAAAATCCAAACAATACAACCGATGGAAATAAGAATAATGACACCCAATTGGTTACAGTCAAGTTCTCGTATCTTTGTGATACCTTTACCATTGGCGGTAGCGGAGCCAGCTTTCCGGGTTTTAAAAGTGCGGTTGATAGCCTGATTGCTTATGGTATTTGCGGGCCGGTGGTATTTATTGTCAATTCCGGGACCTATACGGAACAAATAAGCATTCCCTATATAAGTGGAAGTTCAGCGGTGAATACCATTACCTTCATATCTTCTGCAAACGACAGTACGGCAGTAAAACTTACTTACACACCATCCTCATACACTGACAATTATGTGATAAAAATGTCAGGGGCAAAATATTTTCGTTTTTATAAAATGACTTTCTTAAACCCGAATACAAGCTATAGCAGGGTGATAGTGGTTGACAATTACTCCTCAGACAACCAATTCCAAAATTGCATATTTGAAGGGAGCAATAACACATCAACTTCAAATGACAGGGCGTTAATATATTCGGATGCTTCGATCGACAGCAATTTTATATTTATCGGTAATCTGTTTGTGAATGGGAGCATGGGATTATACTGGTACGGGAGCAATTATGAAAGTGGAATGGTCATTAAGAACAATGTTTTTTTAAACCAGTATTACATTGGAATTTATAATGAAAGACATGACGGAATACTTATCGAAGGAAATACTTTTGAGACCAACACAACATATTATTATTACGGAATTTATCTCTACTCTATCAGATATTCCTCAAAGATCATCAAAAATAAGATTATAGCCAGGAACTCATCAGGAGGATATGGAATATATATTTATAATGCTACAGGACAATCAGACCGGAGAGTACTGGTTGCCAATAATTTCATAATCATCAATGCAAATGGAAACAGCAGCTATGGTATTTACAGTGCATACAACCAGTATTCAGATGTTTTTTATAATAGCGTAAATATTACCGGATACTATAATTACAGCTATGCATTTTATATATCCACCTATACTTACTATAACAACCGGGTGAAGAATAATAATTTCATCAACAATGCCGGTGGATATGCCTATTACTGTTCCATGGCCAATACATTCACAAGCGATTATAATAATCTGAAAACCAACGGCAGCTATCTCGGCTTTTTCAGTTCACAGATAACAAATCTGTCTGCATGGCAATCCGTTACATCAATGGATTCAAACAGTATTTCAGCAGATCCGGAATATTTTTCTGCTACCGACCTGCATTCATTCAGTAAAAACATCAATGGAAAGGCACAACCGGTTGCAGAAGTTGATATAGATATTGACGGAGATGCCCGCGATACGTTAAATTCAGATATTGGTGCCGATGAATTTACCCCTCCCAACCTGGATGCCGGTATCATTGCTCTTGATGAGCCTGGCAGTCCATGTCAGAAGGGAAGCAGAACATTTAAAGTTTCCATAAAAAACTTTGCAAGCGATACACTCAAATCAGTTACAGTAGAATGGCAAATTGACGGGACTTCAAAAACTGCCTACAACTGGAGTGGTTCGTTACCGGAAGGGGATACAGCAATAGCCGTAACCATAGGTACTGCCTATCTGAGCTGGGGAACTCATAATATAAAAATCTGGACAAAAAATCCCAACAACAGCATCGATGGCAATAAACTGAATGATACTCTAAGCATCAGCCTGACAGCAAAAAATCCATTAAACGGCATTTATACCATCGGGTCATCTTCAACGGATTCATTTGCCAGTTTTACGGAGGCTGTTGACAGCCTTATGACGAATGGAATTTCAGGATCTGTAATATTCAGAGTAAAAGACGGGACTTATACGGAACAAATTGTTATCGGTAATATTGATGGTGTTTCTGCCGAGAAAACCATCACATTCCAGTCGTACAGTTATGACAGTACAAAGGTGATTCTTCAATACAACAGTACAAATTATGATTACAACTATGTCATACTGCTTAATGGTGCCAGGTTTATCACATTTAAAAAGCTGACGCTCAAGAGCCTGAATTCTTATTATGGCAGGGTCATTAAAATGGTTAACAGCGCTTCCAACAATTCAATTTTAAACAATATTATCATCAGACCTTCGATCAATTCAACGTCAGATTACGATGCACTGATTTACATTAGTTACGACAACTGTAATGATAATCAGTATATCAGTAATGTACTGAAAAACGGCAGCTTTGGCTTACTGATCAGTGGAAAAAATTATTCAGAGAGAATGAAAGGCACTGTTATCCTTAATAATACTTTTGACAATATGTATTATGCCGGATTATTTTTATATTATCAGACATCTCCCCAGATAAGCGGAAACTATATCGCTACCTCCTCAGCAAATTATACCTACGGAATGTATTTATATTATTGCAACGAGGAGGTAAGGATTTCTGAAAACAAGATTCAGATTGGCTTTCAGGGCTATGGTGTAACGCTCTATTATTGCGAGGGGACTAATGCAATTCCGGTTAGTATCTACAACAACTTTATTTCCATCACAGGTAGTTCGAGTGGCAGAGGAATTTATTGCTATGGTAGTTATTACGTTAATTTTTACTACAACAATATAAACATTACAAATACAAGCAACACAAGTGGATATTGTATTGGATTATATTATGGCGGCAACAACAGACTAAAGAACAATATTCTTTGCAACAAAGGTGATGGCTATGCCATTTATGCCTACTCTAATTACTCACTCGTATATTCTGATTACAATAATCTGTATGCCAAAGGGCAATATCTTGCATATTGGGGAGGGAACAGTAAAACAGATCTGGCATCGTGGAATTCTTCCTCAGGTTATGACAACCATTCTGTTTCGATAGATCCGTTATTTTATTCCAGCACAGATCTTCATGTTTCAGAAATTACCCTGAATGCAGCCGCCAGCCCGGTCAGTGGAATAACCAAAGATATTGACAATGAGACAAGAAACAGTGTAACTCCCGATATCGGAGCCGATGAATTTACTCCTCCTTCAAATGATGCCGGCCTTGTTGCCTTACTCAATCCGGTCAAACCTTTTGTGGCAGATACCTATGCCGTAACGGTCAGGTTAAGGAATTATGGAAGTGATACCCTGAAAAGCGTAACCATCAACTGGAAAATCAATGGAGTAACCCAAACACCATATTACTGGTCAGGAAGTCTGAAAAGTGCTGACACTGTTTATGTTATTATCGGAAACGCTATTTTCAGTCTTGGGACAACTTACCAGATACAGGCATGGACAACTTTACCCAATGGATTGACAGATAACAATTTGATAAATGATTCAATCGTTGTACCCAACCTGTCGCCTGCACTTTCCGGGGTTTATACCATAGGAGGCAGCAACCCTGATTTTACATCATTTACGAGCGCAGTCAATTCCCTGAAACTGGGGGGAATACTGGGCAATGTCGTGTTTAATGTCAGAAACGGAGTTTATACCGAACAGCTCGATATTACGGAAATTACTGGGACTTCAGCAAGTAATACTATCATTTTTCAGTCGGAAAGTCTGGATAGTACTAAAGTCGTACTTCAGTATTCCTCTAATTCTTCAAATAATTATACGATCAGGTTTAACGGAGTCGATTATCTGACATTCAGGTATATGACCCTCAAGGCATTAAATGGCTCTTATGGCAGGGTAATCGAACTTACAAACAATGCTTTGAACTGTTCTTTAAAAAACAATCTTATTATCGGTTCGAATTATAGCAGTACATCATCCGATAATTTCCTGATATTCAACAATTATCAGATCGTAAATAATCTGACCATTTCAGGTAATGTAATCCGGAAAGGTGCTTCAGCAATTTGGCTATATGGACCTTCAGGATACCAGCAAAACACTTTAATTGAAAAAAATGTAATTGACTCCATCAGTTATATCGCTATTTATGCATATAATCAGAGTTATCTGGTGATTAAAGACAATTATATTAACCTTCAGGCTTCAACGTATAATTACATGGAGAGTATAGAGCTTGATTATTGCTACAACCGGACGGTGATTACCGGCAACAGAATCATCCAGAATGATGGCTTTGGATTGTATTTATATAATGTTCAGGGGAACTCCAATGAGTATAATCTGATTGCCAACAATTTTATTGCGATAAACGGAACTTATACCTATGGTTATGGAATGTATAATTACTATACTTATTACAGTAAGTTTTATTACAACTCCATTAATGTTTATCATACAAGTTCTTCAAGTGATGCGTTTTATATTTATGGTGGTTCAAATGTTAATGTGGTAAATAATATATTTTCCTGTAAAACCGGTTATGCATATTATGTGAGCAGTACTTCGACTATCAGTACCAGCAACTACAACAACTTTTACACAGGAGGCACCTATCTCGCCTATTGGAACGGAAACATCAGCACCCTGACAGGTCTGAAGGCAGCCAGCGGAAAAGATGCAAATTCAATTTCCAAAGATCCCTTGTTCAACAGTAATAATGATTTACATGTTCAGGAGGTAGCCTTAAACAAAGCCGCAACACCCATAGCTGAAGTTACAGTTGACATTGACGGTGAGCCACGCGACAACACCCGCCCTGATATTGGTGCTGACGAATTTACTCCGCCACTTCAGGATGATGCCGGAATCAACGACATTGTCTCACCGACAGTGCCATTTCCGGCTGATACCAATCTGGTGAGGGTCGTTCTTACCAATTATGGCGCTGATACGCTGAAATCCGTTACCATCAAATGGAAAGTAAACGGAGTCAGTCAAAATGACTATAACTGGTCGGGCAGTCTGCTGACCGGGAATTCAGATACAGTTACCATCGGAAAATTTGATTTCAATATTGGTACAGCTTACCAGATAAAAGTTTATTCCGTGAATCCCAACGGAAATGCAGACTCCTTTAATACCAACGACACAATGTTATCGGCAGTTCTTTATGCTGCATTGAACGGAACCTACACCATTGGCGGGAGTTCACCCGATTTTAACAGCTTTTCTGATGCAGTAAATATTTTAAACAATGGCGGCATTTTAGGAAATGTTATCTTTAATGTCAGGAACGGCATTTATACCGAGCGGGTGAAAATCAATTCATACCCGGGAACTTTGTCGTCAAGGAGTGTGGTATTCCAGTCAGAGTCTGGCGACAGTACACAGGTTTTCCTTAGCTGGAACACCGATAATGATAACTACACACTTTATCTGGATGGAGCAGATTATATTACCTTCAGAAAAATGACCATACGGACAACCGCCTCATCCGGATATTACGGTACGGTTATACAGGTTTC